>Ga0082212_10004107_pt1 | contig 20330 bp, 18 predicted proteins | sample TergutNt197P3_FD_71548 | JGI IMG/M metagenome (GOLD analysis project Ga0082212, IMG submission 71548) | Neocapritermes taracua P3 segment gut microbial communities from Petit-Saut dam, French Guiana - Nt197 P3 | ecosystem: Host-associated > Arthropoda: Insects > Digestive system > Gut ... | reverse complement strand
AGACGGCAGACGAGTATTTTGTGTCTGAACAGGCGGGGCGCGAAGGCGTGACAGTCAGCAACCCGTCGCTCTACGAGCCGGTCGTGATACTTAAGCATTTCGCAAACAACCACCCGGATATGCCATAGGGCGGCGATATAAAGAATCGGTATGTGGAAGTGAAAATGATTGAGCTCGGGAGGATATAATATGGCAAACCAGGCAGCGATGGGAATGTCAATCCACAATGTTGACACGACGGTGGCGGCTTTTTCAGCAAATGATGTGCAGGTATTACGCAGGCTCTCGGAGCAGGTTTCTGAAATTGCCGTGCGCAGCGAACAGCAGGAAAAACGGAAGGTTTGGCATGCGAACAATGCACTTGAGCCGCTGCGGCCGGTGGTTTTCTGTGACCCTGAAAACGGGTGGAACGAGATAATACTGGAAAGCGACTGCGAGTGCGAAAACGGCCTCGCGCGCAACATTGAATATACGCTTCGCAAAGAAATCTTTTGGGGCAACCATATGGGCGACGACAAGGTGGTGGACGCTGTTTTTGCGTTGCCTCATGTATACAGCTCCACCGGTTGGGGGTTTGACACGGACAACAAAATCGGAAGCGATGTGTATGGACACGCTTACACATGGGCCCCGGGGCTCAAGGACTATAAGACAGACCTGGCCAGGCTTCAGAAACCGGAGCTTGTTGTCGATATGGAGGCCTCCGAACGCCTGCTGGCCCTAGTGCGGGACGCGATCGGGGACTATTTGGATGTACAGCTGAAGACCGCGTGGTGGTGGTCGTTTGGGCTTACTGGGGAGTACATCTTCATCCGTGGTCTGGAACAGCTTTACTATGATGTGATGGACTACCCGGACGAGCTGCACAAGGCGATGGCTGTCATGCGGGACGGATATATGAGCCAGATGGACTTCCTGGAAGAGCACGGGCTCCTGAGCCTGAACAATGACAACACCTATGTCGGCTCGGGCGGGTTCGGGTTTACAGGCGAGCTCCCGGCGGAGGGCTTCACAGGCAAAGTGCGCACCCGGGATATGTGGGGGTTTTCGGAAAGCCAGGAGACTGTATGCATGTCCCCGGCCATGTTTGAGGAGTTTGTCTTCAGCTACCAGCTGCCGATCCTTGAGCGGTTCGGGCTGAACTGCTATGGCTGCTGCGAGCCGCTGGACATAAGGTGGCATGTAGTCAAAAAGACGCCGCGCTTAAGACGGGTGTCCATATCCGCCTGGGCTGACATAGAAAAAAGCGCGGGGCTTCTGGAGGACAGGTATATCTTCTCTTACAAGCCCGCGCCCAGCTATCTTGCCATGAGGAACATGGACAAGGAATATATACGTGCAAGCATACGTGATTTTTTGCAACAGACGAAGGGCTGCTGCGTCGAGATCATCATGAAGGATAACAACACGCTGGGCGGCAACCCTTCGAACGCTACCGAATGGTGCCGTATCGTCAAAGAAGAGGTAGACCGCTTTTGCGGGGGCTGACGGGCATGGATAACGGACAGCAGGGGCTGACAGGGATGGAGCACGAACGGCGGGCGCAGCTGCACGATGATTTCTGGCGGCGGAAAAACAAAGAGTGCCTCATTGGCTTTTCCCCGGGGGACTATTTTATCAGCAGGAGGTTCTCGGCCGCGGCGCCGCTGCTCGGATCCTGCGGGGGGACCGGATCCTGCGGGGGGATCGGGCCGGAAGCAATAGACCCCGGGAGCTATCTGCCGGACTACGAGCGTATGTATGGGGACGCGATGGCCTTTGGCGGCGACCTTTTCTACACGCCTGAGCCGATGCCGGGTCTGCCGTGGCTTGAGGCGATGTCCGGGTTTCCGGTGTACAGCAGCACATCAAGTTTTTACGCGACTGAGGCCAAGGCACTTGACGCGGGGAAAATCGTATGCCCGGGCTGGCTTGACAAATACCAGGCATTCCTGGGCATGCTCTCGGAAAAGGGAAGGGACAGGTATCTTTGCGGGCAGCCGATACTGCGCGGCCCCGCCGACCTTCTTGGCACAGGGATAGGGCAGCAGCAGCTGATATATGAAATGGTGGACCACCCCGTCGAAACAAAGAAAAACCTGGAGGCGTTTGCGGGCTTGCTGTTACGTGTGCTAAAGCTCAGCAACCCCGGTACGATGTTCGGCGGTCACGCTATGGGGTTTTACCATCTGTGGTGCCCGGGCGAATGCCTGTGGTTCCAGGATGACCTCACCGCGATCATGTCGCCGGGGCTGTACAAAGAATTTTTGTACGACATCCATGACCGGCTGGCGAAGTCGGCGCCATATACCATGATGCACCTGCACATGACGTCCTCATATATTGTTGAGTTCCTGCTGGAAATGGAAGGCCTTTCCGCGATCCAGGTCAACAAGGACATAGGCGAACCGGTAGAGCCGATGCTGCCCCTTTTGAAAAAGATCCGCGAGGTGAAAAACCTTGTGCTGTGGGGCGATTTCACGCCGGGTGAAGTAAAGCTTTTGTGCAGCGAACTTGAGCCGCAGGGCGTGTACATCATCGTTTTTGGCGCAGGCACAGCATAGGCGCGAGCACAGGTATAGGCAAAGGCACAGTAAAAGGCAGAGGCCAAGGCAAAGGCACAGTAAAAGGCAGAGGCAAAGGCAAAGGCACAGTAAAAGGCAGAGGCCAAGGCAAAGGCAAGAAGGGGCTTTTAATGGAGAAGACAAGGACAGCGATCATCGGGTGCGGGAAAGTCGGGCATATGCACGCAAAGGCATATGGCGGCATCGAAGGCGCTGAGCTGGTGGCTGCGTATGACAGTGATCCCGGGCGGGCAGACGCCTATGCGGAGCAATACGGCCTTAGCGCATATGATTCAATAGAGAAAATGGTCAAGGACGCGGGAGTGCAGGTCGTAAGCATCTGCGTACCCCATCCGCTGCACAGGGTGTGCGCATTGCCGGCGCTTGAGGCGGGCGCAAATGTAATCGTCGAGAAACCGTTTGCGTCAACGCTGAAGGACTGCGACGATATCATTACCGAAGCGGAAAAAAGGGGCCTTCTGGCGGGGACGGTATGCCAGAGGAGGTTTTACAGGCCCTGCATGCGCATAAGGGAGGCAATCGACGACGGGAAGCTGGGGCGCCCGGTGCTGGGTTTGGTCACGATGCTGGGCTGGCGCGACGAGGAGTATTACAGATCCGATCCCTGGCGCGGGTCGTGGAAGGATGAGGGCGGCGGGGTGCTTGTCAACCAGGCGCCGCACCAGATAGATCTTCTGCTCTGGTATATGGGGCCGGTGGACACAGTGTACGGCGCATGGGCCAACCTCAACCACCCGTATATTGAAGTTGACGATACGGCTATAGCCGTGATCCGGTTCAAAAGCGGCGCGCTCGGCAGTATCGTCGTATCCAATTCGCAGAACCCCGCCTTGTACGGGAAGGTCCATGTTTTCGGCTCAAACGGGGCGGCTGCGGGGGTGCAGACAGACGGCGGCGCCATGTTCATCGCTGGCATGTCGGGCATTACGGAGCCCCCGGTCAACGACCTTTGGACGGTGGCAGGCGAGGAAGGCATGCTTGAGGAGTGGAAGAGGCAGGACAGTGATCATTTCGCTTCCGTGGACGCGATGACCTATTACCATCAGCTCCAGTTGGCTGACTTTATCAAGGCGGCAAAGGAAAAGGGCAGGCCGCTCGTTGATGGCATGGCAGGCAGGCAGACGGTTGAATTGTTCACGGCAATCTACCGATCAAATCGTGACAGGGCCCCGGTGGCCTTCCCGCTTGGGCCTGAGGCAGGGGACGGGGCATATTGATAAACCGGTGAAGAAGAAAAGAGGCGATCATCTATGAAAGCGTTGGTGCTGACAGATTACAAGTGTTTGGAGTACAAAGACGTGCCCGACCCCGAAATCAAACCTGACGAAGTACTTTTGCGTGTGAAAGCCTGCGCGATATGCGGAAGCGATATACACGGGTATGACGGGGGCTCCGGCCGCAGGATCCCGCCTGTCATCATGGGGCATGAAGCGGCGGGGGTGATAGAAAAAGCCGGCGTCGGCGTCAAAGGGTTTTGCGAAGGGGACAGGGTCACATTCGACTCGACCATGTACTGCCGGGACTGCGTTCCCTGCAAAGAGGGGCGCATCAACCTGTGCGACAACAGGCGTGTCTTTGGCGTCTCGTGCGGGGACTACGCCAAAGACGGGGCGATGGCGGAATACCTGGCCGTGCCCGAGTATGTCCTCTACCGCCTGCCGGACAGCGTCTCATTTGAAGCCGCGTCCGTCATCGAGCCGCTTGCCATCGCCTTGCACGCGGTCAACCGCACACACCTGCGGGAGGGCGACAACGTGCTTGTGGCGGGGTGCGGGACGATAGGGCAGTTTATCACCAGGATCCTCGGCAGCCTGTACAGTTGCCATGTCACGGCGCTGGACATAGACAATGAGAAGCTTGAGATGGCGCTGGACAACGGCGCAGACAGTATAGTGAACACAAAAGAGGATGACGTAGGCGCGCGCGTCTTTGAGCTGACCGGCGGCGAGGGCATGGATGCGGCAATCGAGGCGGTCGGCATTTCCGCGACGGTGGGATACGCCATTGACAGCCTGAAAAAGGGCGGGGAGCTGACGCTGGTCGGTAATATTCAGCAAAACATAGATTTCCCGCTTCAGCGTGTCGTAACGAATGAGATCCGCATCAATTCCTCATGCGCGTCCGCCGGCGAATACGCAGCCTGCCTGGAGCTGATCGAAGCCGGCAAAATCGATTTGGACGGGATCATCGGCAAGGCAGTCCCGCTCAGCGAAGGCGCGGATTGGTTTGAAAGGCTCTATCAGGGCCTTCCCGGCATTGTCAAGGTCGTGCTGCTGCCATGACAGCAGGGCTGATGCGATAAGGGCAGGGACAATAAAGCCGGGACCGCAATAACATACACAGCGGCAAAAACGGCATGGAATGGTATAATTACACAAAAAAAGGGAGAATAGCATGGACCTGAAGCAAAACTGCAAATACGCGCTTGTCGTCCCCACAAGCATAGGGGTGAGGATCACCCCTGTAAACAGGCAGCCTGCGCAGGGCAGCAGTATGTTTTCGATGCAGACGACGAGCGCGGAGACGAACGCGGCAAGCGTGGCGTCGTATTTGGGGATGCCGGTGAAAGTGCTGACGAAATTTGTGAAGGACAGCCCGGTAGCCTCGTTCATCAAGCGCGACCTTCAAAGCCGCGGCATGATGTACGAAGGGCAGGAGGTCGAGCAGGGCGGGCCGTGGGGGCACAGGCACCAGATAAACATCGCGGACAGCGGTTACGGCGTAAGGGGGCCGAGGGTGCACAATGACCGTGCCGGCGAGGTAGGCCGGCTGATAAGCGCCGGGGATTTTGACCTGGACCGGATTTTCTGCCAGGAGGGGGCGCAGATACTGCACCTGTCCGGCCTGTTTGCCGCCTTGTCGCCCGGTACCGGGGAATTCTGCGTGGAACTGGTCGAAATCGCGAAGAGAAGCGGCACAAAGATTTGCTTTGACCTGAACTACCGCGAATCATTTTGGAAAGGCAGAGAGGATGAGCTGAGGGGTATCTTTGGGAAGGTTTCGGGCGCGGCCGATATATTGGTCGGCAACGAGGAGGACTTCCAGCTATGCCTTGGCGTCAAAGGGCCTGAGACCGGCGGAAAAGGGGTATCGCATAAAGTTGAGAACTACAAGGAAATGATTAATAGAGTGAAAGAGGCGTACCCGGGCACATCTGTGTTCGCCACCACGCTGCGGCAGGTATTGAGCGCGGATCGCCATATGTGGGGCGCCATACTGCACAGCGGCGGCGACTGGTTTGTGGAGGAGCCCCGCGAGATACAGGTGCTCGACCGGATCGGCGGCGGCGACGGCTTCGTGGGCGGCATGCTGTATGCGGTACTCAAAGGCTGGGAGGCGGAAGAATGGCTCCGGTTCGGATGGGCCAACGGCGCCCTTGTCACGACGATGCTGGTTGATTATTCACAGCCAATGACCGAGGACCAGATATGGGACGTATGGCACGGGAACGCGCGCGTGAAAAGATGACTGCGGCCGGGAAGGCGGGTCACAGGCAGGATAGAATGGTCAGGGCCAGGGAAAGATAAGGCAGAGGCAGGGAAAGATAAAGCAGAGGCAGGGAAATGAAGCGATGTGATATAGGGGTAATAGGGCTTGCGGTAATGGGCGAAAACCTGGCGCTGAATATGGCGTCGAAGGGTTTTTCAGTCTGTGTATATAACCGAAGCCCCGAAAAAGTAAAGGGCCTTGTAGAGGGCAGGGCGAAGGGCAAAGAGATCGCCGGCGCAGATTCGCTTGAAGAGCTAGTGGGCAGCCTGAAAAAACCGCGCAAGGTGATGCTGATGGTAAAGGCGGGGAAGCCGGTAGACGATTTGATCGGCCTGCTTGTCCCGCTGCTGGAAAAAGGCGATGTCATCATAGACGGCGGGAATTCACAGTTCCAGGATACGCGGAGGCGGGCTGAATACGTTGAAAGCAAAGGGCTGCTCTTTGTCGGCACAGGGGTGTCCGGCGGGGAGGAAGGCGCGCTTAAAGGGCCGAGCATCATGCCGGGCGGCTCGGAAGAGGCCTGGCCGCTTGTGAAGCCGGTATTCCAGGCAATCGCCGCGAAAGTGGACGGTGAGCCGTGCTGCGACTGGGTGGGCAGCGGCGGCGCGGGCCATTTTGTGAAGATGGTCCACAACGGCATCGAGTACGGCGATATACAATTGATCTGCGAGGCATACCATCTCATGCGCGACTGTCTCGGGATGGGCGCCGATGAGCTGCATTCGGTGTTCTCTGAATGGGCGGCCGGGGAGTTGGACAGCTTCCTGATAGATATTACCAGGGATATCTTTGCTTACAGGGACGCGGACGGGGAGCCGCTCATAGACAAAATACTCGACAAGGCGGAACAGAAAGGCACGGGCAAATGGGTGTCAATAACAGCGCTTGACGAGGGCGTGCCGCTTACACTGATCAACGAGGCGGTATACTCACGATGCCTGTCAGCGATGAAGGCGGAGCGTATGGCTGCCTCAAAGGTGCTGGCGGGGCCAAAGGCTTCGTTTTCGGGGGACAGGGCGGCGTTTTCGGGGGATAGGGCAGCATTCATAGATGATATCCAAAAAGCGTTGTTTGCCTCCAAGATAGTATCGTACGCGCAGGGTTACGCGCTCATGCGGGCGGCGTCTGAAACATACGGATGGGGCCTGGACTTCGGGGGCATTGCGATGATGTGGCGGGGCGGCTGCATTATACGCTCACAATTCCTTGGGAAGATCAAGGACGCTTATTGCGCAGACAAGGACCTGGGCAACCTCCTGATGGCGCCGTTTTTCAAAGAAAGCACGGCCAGGGCGCAGGATAGCTGGCGGCGGGTCGTATCAGAGGCCGTAATGAACGGCATCCCCGTGCCGGCATTCAGCTCCGCGCTGGCCTACTACGACGGCTACCGCTGCGAACGGCTGCCGGCAAACCTCTTGCAGGCGCAGAGGGACTATTTCGGCGCGCACACTTATGAGCGCGCGGACAGGCCCGAAGACGGCTTTGTACATACGGACTGGACGGGCATCGGCGGGCAATAACAGGCTGCCAGGCCTCGCTTTAATCTTAATCATCGCCTTTGAAATCACACAATGCGCGGAATGACTTGTATTAACAGGCTGTAAATGCGACAATTGTTTCGCATATAAGGCGTTGTTGAATAGAAAAACAGGGGGCGTACAAAGGTATGATTAAGCCGGAAGACTATTTCGATCTTGTGATGAAGGGGTTTGGGCATGTGAAGCCGGTCGAAATCGAGGAGATGACGGTCCTGACAGAGGATATCTTCAAGCTGTACTGGATGGCGCGCGTAAGGTTCTATTCATTTATCGCAATGGCGGACGAGCTTGATGAGACAATGATGCGGCAGTATATGATGGCCTGCGTCCAGTTCTCAAAGAAAAACCGCAGCAAGCTCGGGGAGCCCATTGTGTGCAACGGCGTGGTGATGAGCGGGGACGTGAAGCAGAGCGCGGTGGACTATGCGCAAAGAAGGCCGGCGCTGCACACGACGATGGACGAGTACCCTATCATTGTCGACCTCAAATCCGGGGAAGTACATTATTATACGGGCCCGATACTCTACGGCATCATCTACGCCAAGTTTGGAAGGGAGTATATCGACGGGCACTTCGCGCTGCCTGCCCGGATCCTGGCGGGGAAGCTGTAGATCAAGAACGAACGCGGTGATACCAGATCAAGCCCCGGGACCCCGGTTTCCAACTTTCGGACCACGCAGGGATTTTCGGTTGGTGCTGGCTTGGCTTGCCGTTTGGCCTGCCTCTTGGCCTGCCTCTTGACCTGTCTCATATGCACATTGGCAGGAAATTGCGAAAAAATGTCCGAGATCAGGACTTATGTATGGTTTTCTGCAAGCAGATGCCCTGCAAAATGACTATATATGGAAAAATGAGGGCTTTTCGAAGCAAATACTGCCTAATACTTCCAAATAAACGAACACAAACCATACACAAGTCCACTTTTCGGACAAAAATCAGCAGATTCTCGGCAGAGTTTGCCGAACCCCTGTGTGAACAGTAGCAGATCAAGAACGCGCGGTGATGGCGCGGCGATACCCGGCTTGTAATGCCTGGCATTTGGTGTTACAATTCATAAGTTGCGCCTCGGCTGCGTAAAGCGACACTCCAACGCATACCCGGCTGATGGCAAGAGGATAGTTCCGCTGCCCGGGAAGGCGCAAGGGCGGAGGACAGGAAAAGGAGAAAAAAATGATCGATCATAAGCAAAAGTCGCAGATAATCGCGGACTACCAGCTCCAGCCGGGGGACACAGGGTCGCCGGAAGTGCAGGTGGCTATACTGACATTCCGGATCAACGATCTGAATGAGCACCTCAAGGTGCACCACAAGGACCACCATTCAAGAAGGGGACTTCTCAAGATGGTAGGGCAGAGGCGAAACCTTTTGAACTACCTGAAAGAGAAGGACATAGAACGGTACAGGACGCTGATCGCGCGTCTGGGGCTTCGGAAATAAGGACTGGCACAAGGCGAGGACGACCTCGTCTTTGTTTATTCAATAATCGTTTGTAGCAAGAAAGAAGAAGAAAAGAAGCAAAGGGGTAACGGAAGGAAATGAGATTTACAGATTACAAGGTATTTAAGACGGCGCTTGGGGGTCGTCTGCTTCAGGTCGAGGTAGGCAAGGTCGCCGAACAGGCAAATGGGGCGGTAACGGTGCGTTACGGTGATACGGTCGTCAATGTGACGGCGTGTATGGCGAAACAGCCGCGGGAGAATCAGGATTTTTTCCCGCTGTCGTGCGAGTATGAGGAGAAGATGTACGCGGCCGGCAAGATCCCGGGCGGGTTCATCCGCCGCGAGGGCCGGCCGTCGGAAAAGGCGACGCTGAACGCGCGCCTTATGGACAGGCCGCTGAGGCCGCTCTTCCCGCAAGGGTTTTTCAATGATGTGCAGGTCGTGGCAGCGGTGCTCTGCGTCGATCCCGACTGCCCGCCTGAGGTGGCGGCCATGATCGGTTCCTCGATCGCGCTCTCGATCTCGGATATCCCGTTCGCGGGACCGACCGGGTCCGTGGTGATGGGATGGGTCGACGGCAAGCCGGTCGTCAACCCGACGCTGGCGCAGCGCGAGACAAGCGAGCTTACGCTGACGGTTTCGGGGACCAGGGACGCGATCATGATGGTCGAGGCAGGCGCAAGCGAGCTTGAGGAAAACTTCGTCCTGGACGCGCTGTTCGCGGCGCACGACGAGATCATCAAGATCGTCGAGTTTGTGGACAGCATAGTGGCCGAGGTCGGCAAGGAGAAGTTCGAGCCACCGGCCGACCCTGTGCCGGAGGATATCTACGCGGATATCTGCGGGTATATCGTGCCGCGTATCGACGAGGCGCTCCATATATTTGAGCGCAGCGAGCAGCAGGAGCAGATCAAGCTCATCGAGGAAGAGGCTGCCTCTGAGTTCGCGGAGAAGTACGAAGAGATCGAAAAGTACGGCAAGTACGCCGCGCATGTGTTCGAGGAGCAGCTTGACGCGCGGTTCCGCCGCATGATCCTTGAAGAAGGCGTGCGCCCGGACGGGCGGAAGGCGGAAGAGACGCGCCAGATCTGGTGCGAGACCGGCTTCCTGCCGCGGACGCACGGTTCAGGCCTGTTCAAGCGCGGGCAGACGCAGGTGCTGTCCGTCACGACGCTTGCCCCGCTCAGGGAGGCCCAGATGATAGACGGTATCGGCGACGAGACCGAGAAGCGCTATATGCACCATTACAACTTCCCGCCTTATTCCGTCGGGGAGACAAAGCCAATGCGCAGTCCGGGCCGGCGCGAGATCGGCCATGGCGCGCTGGCGGAGCGGGCGCTCATACCGGTGCTGCCTTCCGAGGAGGAGTTCCCTTACGCGATCAGGGTAGTCTCTGAGACGCTGTCGTCAAACGGCTCGTCATCTCAGGCGTCCGTCTGCGGGTCGACCATGTCGCTTATGGACGCAGGGGTTCCGATCACGGCGCCGGTCTCCGGCGTGGCCATGGGGCTTATAACCGACGGGACGGGCAAGGTCGCGATCCTGACGGATATCCAGGGGCTTGAGGACCACTATGGCGATATGGACTTCAAGGTCGCGGGGACAGCTAAAGGCATCACGGCCCTTCAGATGGATATCAAGGTGCATGGGCTTTCCCGCGAGATCATGGAAAAAGCCATCATGCAGGCCAAAGAGGGCCGTGCGTATATCCTCTCGCATATGCTGGAGGAAATCAGCGAACCGCGGGCGGAGCTTTCGCCTTTCGCGCCAAGGATCGAGTCGATCCAGATCGACCCCGAGGACATCGGCACGATCGTCGGCAAGGGCGGCAAGACGATCAACGGCATCATAGCCGAAACGGGCGTCAAGATAGACATAGACGATACAGGCCTGATCTCGATCGCGTCTGTCGAGCCGGAAGGCATGAGCAGGGCCATCTATATGATCGAGATGCTTTTGAAGGAGCCGGAGGTCGGCGAGGTCTACGAGGGCACGGTGACGGGCATCAAGGAGTTTGGCGCGTTCGTTGAGATACTGCCCGGCAAGGAAGGCCTGCTGCATATCTCAGAGATGGACAATAAGCGCGTTGCGCGCGTCGAGGATGTACTCAACATGGGCGACAAGGTAACAGTCAAGATAAAGGGCCTCGACGAAAAGTCCGGGAAAATCAGTCTTTCGAGAAAAGCGCTGCTGTAGCGCTGTGGCCGCATGAAGACGGAAAAACTCGCAAATGGCTTAACGGTCGTTTTGGAAAACCTGCCGTACTCGCCCTCGGCTTCGGTCGGGGTATGGGTACGCGCGGGTGCTGTAGACGAAGCGGAGCGCGCCGGTATCTCACACCTTATCGAGCACATGATGTTCAAGGGCACGAAGAACCGCACGTACCGGCAGATATCAGAGGACCTGGAAAAGCTTGGCACGTCGGTAAACGCTTTCACAACGAAAGAAGCGACCTGTTTCTATGTCAAATCCCTCACCTCCAACCTTGTAAAGAGCGTGGAGGTGATTGCGGATATGGTCACAGGATCCGTCTTTGACGAGGCGGAGCTGGAAAAGGAAAAGAACGTCATCTACGAGGAGATGAAGATGATCGAAGACGTTCCTGACGACTTCGGTTCAGATTTGATTCAGGAAGCGGTTTTTTCCGGCACGCCACTTGCTTCACGCATCATCGGCTCTCCAAAAAGCGTTGGGGCGATCAGCAGGGACGATATCCTTGGATATACAAAAGAGCGGTATTCGGCGCCGGGGATGGTGATTGCATGCTCGGGCATGTTCGACGAGGCGGAGCTTATGGCGGCGCTGGAAGAGGGGTTTGGGTGTATCGGCGAGGAGGCGGCTTTGCCCCGTGAATATACAGCCGGAGCGCCCGCGCGGATCCGCGATTCGGTAATAAAAGATATAGAACAAAGCCATCTCTTCCTTGGCACGAAGGGAGTCAAATTCACGGACAAGGACGTTTACGCCCTCAACCTCTACTCGGCGCTTCTGGGCGGCGGTATGAGTTCGAGGCTCTTTATGACCGTGCGTGAGGAGCTTGGACTTGCATATTCGGTCTATGCGGCTGATTCCCCCTATGTCAACGACGGGCAGTTCACGATCTACGCAGGCACATCGGACGAAAAAGTGGACGAAGCCGTTGCCGCGATAAAGGGCGTGCTTAAAAAGCTTGCGGAAGATGGTTTGGCAAAGGATGAGCTTGCCAAGGTCAAGGAACAGTACAAGGCGTCATTCATTTTCCGGCGCGAAAGCAATTCGTCGCGGATGTTTGCCGCAGGGCGCAATATGCTGCTGCTCGGCCGGATATATACAGAAGAAGAAATCATCGCGGGCGTGGATGCGGTGACGGCGGATGATATCGCGCGGCTCGCGGCAAAGTACGCGGACTTTACTGATTATTCTGCAATTGCGATCAGCAGTGTTGAGCACGATTTGGAAGCTATGCTGGCTGATCGCCAAACCACTCCGCCTGCCGGGGCTTGATGGAAGAGATCGTGGTAAAAGTTACGGCGGAAGGGGATCTGCCGGGGTATGAGACAGAGGGCGCAGCCGGCATGGATCTTCGGGCCCGGCTTGACGCGCCGCTCGTTCTTGAGCCTGGCAAAAGAGCACTTATACCAACAGGGCTCAGGATAGAGCTGCCGGTAGGGTATGAAGCGCAGGTGCGGGCCCGCAGCGGGCTGGCGGCAAGGCACGGGATCGGGCTTGTGAACGGCGTTGGCACCATTGACAGCGATTACCGGGGCGAAATCGGGATCTGCCTGATAAACCACGGGGAGGAGGCGTTCACTGTGAAAGACGGCGACCGCGTCGCACAGCTTGTTATTGCGAAATACATACATGCCAGGATCGAAAACGCAGGCGCGCTCTCAGACACCGCGAGAGGGGAAGGCGGTTTCGGGCACACGGGAAGCCGATAGACATAAAGAAATATTATGTTCACCAGGGAGCAGATCGAAGACAGGGAAAGCAAAACGCTTGCGGAAGGCGCGGCGAAGGCGGCTGAGACAAGAGGGCGGCTGCGCGATGAGGAAAAATGCGGGTTCCGTACGGATTTCCAGCGCGACCGCGACCGTATAGTGCACTCCAAAGCGCTCAGGCGGCTCATGCACAAGACGCAGGTGTTCATCGCGCCCGAGGAGGATCATTTCCGCACGAGGCTGTCGCATACGCTTGAGGTCGCGCAGATCGCGCGCAGCATTGCGAGGGCGCTTGGCCTCAATGAGGACCTCACAGAGGCTATTTCCATGGGGCATGACCTTGGGCATACGCCATTCGGGCATGCGGGCGAGCTGGCGCTGGCGGAGGCGCACCCGGGCGGTTTCAAGCATAATGTGCAGAGCTTAAGGGTCTGTGACGTCCTTGAGTCAAACAGCGCGCGCCGGGGCATGAACCTCACCGAAGAGGTGCGCGACGGCATCCTCAACCATACAGGGCCTGTGCAGCCGTTTACGCTTGAGGGGCGCGTAGTCAAGACGGCAGACCGCATCGCCTATGTAAACCACGACACGGACGACGCGCTCAGAAGCGGCATTATCCGGGAAGGCGAGCTGCCAGAACGTGTTGTCAGGCTGCTTGGCGGCACGGTGAGCAAACGCATCGATACCCTTATCCGGGATATGGTGGGGGCCAGCGCGGAGGCTGGCGATATCTGCATGTCGGAAGGCTGCCGGGAAGCGATGGATGAGCTCAGGTCTTTTCTCTTTGACGCCGTGTACATGTCAAAACGCGTTGCGGCGGACGCCAAACGATACGAAATCGAGAGCCTCATCCCGGCGCTTTATGATTATTACATGCTGAATCCCGAAAACCTGCCCGGTGAATACCAGGAGCTATGTGAGGCATATGGCCTTGCCGAGGTCGTCAAGGACCATATCGCCGGGATGACAGACCGCTACGCGCGGGTCACATACCTGTCTGTGCAGTAAAGGTTTTTTATCCGCGGTTTCACTCGAGGCCGGGGTTGCACTGGATGAGCACTTTCGGGTGTCTGCCCGACAGGTGGGCTTCGAAGGCTTCCGCCGCCTCATCTATCGGGAAAACGACCGACGTCAGGTCAGACAGGTCAAGCCTGCCCAGGATCTGCGCCGTGCGTGTGAACGCGTATGGTGAAACGAAGGTCCCCGTGATCTCAAGCTCTTTCATATACAGTTGGTCGTAGAGGTTGAGCGGGAGGCTATAGTCCCTGGGGTACTGCGCAACATAGACCAGGTGCGCGGCTTTGGCTGATATGCCAAGCAGTGCCTCCGCAGCCGAGGGTACGCCCGATACTTCCAGGCAAACATCAAAGCCTCTGCCCCCTGTGATTTTTCCCGCTTCGGCACAGATGTCGTCCGCCGACGGGTCAAGGGCATATTTGGCGCCGTATTTCAGGGCGAGGGCGCGGCGCGCGGGGTTGGGTTCAAGCATGGTGAGGTTTGCCGCCCCGTAGATGCTTATGAGCTGAAGGCAGAGAAGCCCGATCGGGCCGCCGCCGGATACGACGACGTTCTGGCCGGCTTTGATGCGGGTCTTGTCCATGACGCGTACCGCGACGGATACAGGTTCTATCAGGCAAGCGTCTCTCAGCGGCACATCGTCAGGGACACGCACAGGCTGCCGCTCGTTCCATATTACATATTCCGCCATGCCCGGCTCTTCGGTCACGTTTTCGCAGAACTGCTCCAGGGCGTTTGTGCAATAATAGCAGGCGCCGCAATAATTCCTGAAATTGCCGCCGACGCGGTCGCCCGGTTTCCAGCCGTGAAGGGCGGCTTTTTCACCGGCCTCTACGATGACGCCGGACAGCTCGTGGCCGAGGCCAAATGGCGGTTCCCAGCCGAAGATGCCGCCGGCTACGTGAGGGTCGGAGCCGCATATCGCGCAATAGGCAACCTTGATTTTTACATCGTGGGGGCCTACCGGCTTCACAGGGACGTCAAGCACTTCGATCCTGCCGCGCTTCTCCGGGTCGGGGTCATGCATATCGCCGGTTTTTACTACAGTGACCTGTTTCATTTTGTTCCCTCCTGTTTCACTTTGCTGCTTTGATTTTCATTTAAAATTTTTGTTGTTGACATTGCGGTTTTAAATAAAATATATTTAGCCTATCTAATTTGCAATCATAGCGGAGCGGGTACGATTTATCAAGAGCAAACAGGCATGCCGGAGCGGGTAAGGTTTATCAAGAGCAAACAGGCATGTCGGAGCGGGTAAGGTTTATCAAGGGCAAACAGAGGAGACAAAATGGGCAAGGCAAAAACAGTGGCTGAACTGGTCGAAACATCAAATACTATAGCAATAGCAAAAGCGGGCTCCTCATGGACAAGGCTTGTTGCGCTTGGCATCCTGGCGGGCGCGTATATAGCTTTCGCCGCGGAGGCCTCTACGATGGCGGCGTACAACCTCCTGGCGGATCCGGCGACTTACGGTTTTGGCAGGGCGCTGACGGGCGCTGTGTTCTCGGCGGGGCTCATGCTTGTCGTTGTGGCCGGCGCCGAGCTTTTCACGGGGAACACGCTTATGGCCGGCGCGTTGGCTTCAAAAAAAATCACGTTCGGCGGGATGCTCAGGAACTGGGGCATCGTCTACGCCGCAAATCTTGTCGGTTCACTGCTTCTGGTGTGCATGATGAACAGCTCCGGGCTCTGGCACGCCTCCGGCGACCTGCTTGGCGCAATGGTGATAAAGATCGCCGCAGGGAAAACGGCTCTCGGCTTTGAGAGCGCCTTCGTCCTGGGCATCATGTGTAACTGGCTTGTCTGCCTGGCTGTCTGGATGGCGTGGTCTTCCGAAAGTATAGGCGGTAAATTTGCCGCGATCTTTTTCCCGATATGGCTCTTTGTCATGTCCGGCTTTGAGCATAGTGTCGCAAATATGTACTATATACCGGCGGGGCTGGTCGCAAAACTGTCGCCTGAGTTCGTGGCTAAGGCAAGCGAAATCGGGGTTTCGGACAGCGCGCTAGCCGGTTTGGACCTGCACGGTTTTTTGGTAAGCAACCTTGTGCCCGTCACGCTGGGCAATATCGTAGGCGGGTCGTTTTTCGTCGCGCTAGTGTATTTATTTGCCAACCATAGTTTCGCCGGAGGTAAAAGGAAGCAGTAAAGCGCGGGGGAAGGAAGCAGCAAAGCGCTGGGGGATTTGTGCTGGATAAAGAAAAAGAGTATTTAAAAGCGACGATACATACGACGACGCAGGGCGCAGAAGCGCTCTTTGCCGTCCTGCCTGCGCTTGGGATCGAAGGCTTTAGCGTCGAAGACCCTGCGGACTTTGAATATATCGCCGCTTCAAAGGATCGGCTCGCATGGGACTTTATAGGCGCGCCGCCAGCATCGGATATGGAGAGCGGCGAGGCGCGCGTTGTTTTTTGGCTTGAAAAGGAGGCTGCGGCGGATGCCAGGTCTACGTCTTCAGCTTTGATAAGGGCGGTGCGGGAAGCGCTCATGCGGCTCAAGAGTGACGAGCAATACGGCCTTTACGGGGACGGGGCGGATTTCGGCCGGCTTTGGCTTGATACGGAGACCGTGCGGGACGACTGGAAAGAGAAATACAAGGAAAGCTTTCATACTTTTTCGCCATGCGAAGGTATTGTGGTCATGCCCCCGTGGGAGGTTGACGGGGCAGCATACGGGAGCGCAGGTATGGGCCTTGTGGCGGACAGGGCAGAGGGCGCAGAGGGCGCGTACACGGGCTTTGGCGCTGCTGCTGATAGCGGGGGCGCCGGGATAAGGCTTGTGATCGACCCCGGGATGGCTTTTGGTACTGGCCTGCACGAAACGACGGCGATGTGCCTTGCGCGGCTGAAAGAGGTCTTGAGACCGGGCGATACCATGCTTGACGCAGGCACGGGCTCGGGCATACTCGCAATCGCCGCGGCTCTGCTTGGCGCGGGGCATGTCGATGCTGTGGAATTCGATGAAGACGCGGCCGCTTCCGCTGCAAGAAACATAGCTGCAAACGGGGCGGGCGGCATTATTTCTTTGATAACCGGCGACATTACGGCGCCCGGCATATTGCCTTCGGGCGCAAAATATGACCTTATTACCGCAAACCTGTCGTGCCCGCTGCTGGAAAAGCTGGCGCCTGTGTTTGCGGAAGCGCTTGCGGACGGCGGGAAGGCGCCTGTGTTTGCGGAAGCGCTTGAGGACGGCGGGGCGCCTGTATTTACGGACGGCGGGAAGGTGATATTGTCGGGGCTGCTTGACGCGCAGGGAGAGCGGGTCCTGGAAGCGCTTGAAAATGCGGGCTTGAGGGCTGGAGAAACCCTTAATGGCGGGGAATGGCTGATGATAGAGGCAAGGAAATGAGGGAAGGGGCAAAAGGATGAGAAGGCTGTTCGTGCCGCCGGAGGCGCTCAAGGGCGACAGGATACATATTACGGACAAAGACGATATATTCTACCTTTCTACCGTCCTTCGCATGAAAGTCGGCGATAAGCTGCTTATCACAATCTGGCCGGGGGAAGCCAATGAGGCATGCGCTTCCGGGAGCGGGCAGGGGAAAGTATATGAAGCCGGTATCTCGGAGATCGGGCGGGACGGGTTTTGGCTCGATATCGCAAGGGAGCTGCCTGCCTGTGAAGGGCGCGGCACACGCATCACTCTCTATCAGGGCCTGCCGAAAGGCGCAAAGATGGACGAGATAGTGCGCAAGTCTACAGAGCTTGGCGTTTGCCGTATTGCACCGGTCGTTACCGCGCGCTCAGTGCCCGGGGCGGATGGCGTTTCAGCCGCGAAAGCAGGGCGCTGGAGGCGGATCGCGGAGGAAGCGGCGCGCCAGTCAAGGCGCATAGAGATACCGGAAGTCCTGGATCCCATGGGGTTTGAGGCTGCGGCGGCAGGCCTTAAGGGCGAAGGTTACGACCTTGTCCTCGTGCTGTTCGAGCTCGAAGAAGGCAGGACGCTGAAGCAGGCCTTGCGGGAAGGGCATGGCGGTGTGGCTGAACGGGCCGGGGAATGGGCCCCGAAAGTGGCGGTATTTGTAGGCCCGGAGGGCGGTTTTGAGAACGAAGAGGTGGAACGCATTATCCAGGAAGGCGCAATATCTGTCACAGTGGGCGAAACCATACTGCGCACGGAGACCGCCGGCCCCGCAGCTATCGCAATGGTATTATATGAGTACGAGTTGTAGCGGGCGGTGTGGGCACTACGGGTGCTATGGGTGATATAGCACTACGAAACCGGTGAAAGTGCCTGTGAAACAAATAACCAGTGGCCTCAGGTGGCCTCAGGTACTACGTATGGGCGAGCCTGTCCAGCCTCTCAAGGAGATTTTTGTCTGCGGTTGACAGTGGCGGTTGGGACGCCGCCGCCTGCCTTTGTCTGTATGCGCCGGGGCTTTCGCCTGCGGCGCGCCTGAAGGCTTTGCAGAAATAGTTCGCGCCCGAGTAGCCGACCATGTTCGCCACGGTGTCGATGCTGTAGTCGCGGTGGCGCAGGATGAGCATCGCGGCGCTTATGCGGCGGGCGGCCAGGCACTTGCCGGGTGGGGCGCCAGTGTCAGTGGTAAAGGTGCGTATCAGGTGGCACTTGGTCACGCCGAGCATCATCGCGAGCTCGTCTATGCCCGACAGGTGCGCAAAACCGTCTTCGATGCTTTTGGCAGCTTTTTCTGTAAGGTTTTTTATCTGCAATTTAGTGTTATCCTTTTTGATTTATGGAAGATATCAACATTTTACCATATGATTCTCTACAAAACAAGGCAAATATCAACATTTTACCATTGCCAGCGCATATTAATGCCTATACACTGTGTCCACAGGCTCGTCCTGGTGCGGCTATAGTATCGGAGGAGCAAAGCAAACCCGTACGTCTGCCGTATCGGAGAGGCAAAGCGTCACTGTATGGTCGGCTCAAAAAATGTAAGTATCGTTAAAGAATCATTCATGGAGGAAAATTATGGCAAGCGTAACCCTTAAAAACATAACAAAGGTATATTCCAACGGGGTCAAGGCGGTTTCGGATTTCGATCTGGAGGTCGAAGACAAGGAATTCATTATTTTCGTCGGCCCCTCGGGCTGCGGGAAGTCGACGACGCTGAGGATGATCGCGGGGCTTGAAGAAATCACGGAGGGCGAGCTTTACATCGACGGCAACTATATGAACGACATGATGCCCAAGGACCGCGACATCGCCATGGTATTCCAGAATTATGCGCTCTACCCGCATATGAACGTCTTTGACAATATGGCGTTCGGCCTGAAACTCAGGAAGGTCCCGAAACCGGAAATCAAAAGGCGCGTTTCGGAAGCGGCGCAGATACTGGGGCTTGAGGATCTGCTGGACAGGAGGCCCAAGGAGCTTTCGGGCGGCCAGCGGCAAAGGGTCGCCATGGGGCGCGCCATAGTCCGCGAGCCGAAGGTTTTCCTCATGGATGAGCCGCTCTCCAACCTCGATGCGAAACTGAGGGTGCAGATGCGCACTGAGATTACCAAACTGCACAAAAGGCTGAAGACCACATTCATATATGTGACGCACGACCAGATCGAGGCCATGACGCTGGGCACGCGCATCGTTGTCATGCTTGACGGCTTGGTGCAGCAGACCGATACTCCTGCAAATCTATACAATAAGCCGCTCAACATGTTTGTGGCAGGGTTTATCGGATCGCCGCAGATGAATTTCATAGATGCGACGGTGGTTAAAAAAGGCGAAGATACCTGTTTGGATTTCAAAGACAAGAGTATCGTGCTGGACAAGGAAAGGGCAGATGCGCTTGACAAGGGCGGGTATATAGGCAAAGACGTCGTGATGGGCATACGCCCGGAGCACCTGCACGATGAGGATTACTATATCGAGTCAGCGGGGGGCAATGTCATAGAGCTTGAAGTCACGCTGACGGGGCTGGTGGGGGCCGAGACATACCTGTACCTGATGCTTGGGGAGCAGCAGATAACGGCGCGCGTCAGCATAGACACAAAAGCCAGGGAAGGGCAGCCGGTCACGCTTGCGTTTGACATGGGCAAGATCCACGTATTTGACAAGGAAACGGAGCTGGCTGTTTGCTGAGGAGGCAAAAACGGCAAAGACAGGCAAAAACGGCAAAGAAATTGATGAAAAAAAGGGTGGCGGGCGCATTTTCATATTGCGCCCGCTTTGTATGCGGATATAATTGTAACAGGCTGCGGAAGGTTTGCCCGAGTGAAAGGAGGGTTATATGCATCAATACACCGTCGATATAGGGACAGTCAGGGAACTTGAGGAAAAGTGCATGAAGATCCGCAAGGATCTGCTGAATTTCGTTTACCGGATTGGCATGGGGCACCTTGGCGGCGAGCTTTCGTGCGTCGAAGTGGCCGTCGCGCTGTACTATAAATACAT
>Ga0082212_10004106_pt1 | contig 20334 bp, 12 predicted proteins | sample TergutNt197P3_FD_71548 | JGI IMG/M metagenome (GOLD analysis project Ga0082212, IMG submission 71548) | Neocapritermes taracua P3 segment gut microbial communities from Petit-Saut dam, French Guiana - Nt197 P3 | ecosystem: Host-associated > Arthropoda: Insects > Digestive system > Gut ... | reverse complement strand
TGGTGATCACCGGATAAAACAGGATGGCGAAATCGGGACGGCAACTGAGACGATTGAGCGGATCGGCAGCCGACGGATCGCCTGCATCGAAATGCGTTGCGGCAGTGGACGCTAAATGACCACCTGCCGAAAAACCGGAAATCCCAACCTTATCAGGATTGATGTCCCACTCCTTTGCATGGGCGCGGACGATACGCAACGCTCTTTGCGCGTCCTTCAACGGAATAAAATGATTCCGGTTGGGAAGGCGGTATTTCAGGATAACAGCCGTGATGCCGTTGTCAATCAACCAGCGGGCGTAGTCGTGTCCTTCGTGATTCATGGCCAGGTTGGCATATCCGCCGCCGGGGCAGATGACTACCGCCGCCTGCGTGTTTTTCTGTTGGTCGGGACGGTAAACATACAGTTTTGCAACTGAAAAGTCATCGCCTCGTTCATTTACCGACAAGCCGTTACTTTCGGGCGCGCCGCCGGGCCATAAGTCCATTTCTATGGGTTGCTGGGCAAGGCAAACCATTGTCTGAAAGAGAAAAAATGTCAAAATCCATTTCATTTTTTGATGATATTGATGAAGGTAATGTTCTATCATTATGATATTTTTATTTACAGTACAAAGATACGAAATTTATTATTTTTGCAAATAAGTAAAAAAAAACATGTATTTTTAGCCCTTCAAAAAAATATCATTATTAGAGTTTGACATTTCATCATCATGAACAGACCTGAACATATCATCAGGATGTTTTCGGAGGGGTTCCCTGAAAGCGACGACATCCGCCTGATCGATGCTATTCCCATTGAGAAATTGCAATCCTTTCAGGACAAATTTTCGTTTGCCAACGGCATATCGTCCATCATTCATGACCTTAACGATGAGCCCATTACCAAACTGAGTAATTTCAAAAATTTGTGCGCTTCTTCGTTCCACCGAGGCAAAAAATGTGTCAGTCCGGACAAACTCATTGACAATATCGATACTGTCCGCAATCAGTGCAGACTCTCCGTATCCAGCGCCCCGATATACATCGGCGGAAAACACGTTGCTAACTGGAAGATCGGGATGTGCGGTTTCGGAGGGATTATTGAACCTTTTATGGAAGCGGCTTGCGAGAGCGTCGAAAAATATGACGAGATTTACGACAAGTTGTCGGATAAGATAAAGGCTCATTTCGACAGTGTTTGCGACCTGCTGACAACCACCGCCGGAGAACTTTCGGAAATGGGATACAATAATATGCGTCTGGCGCACGAACTGATCAAAAGAAAGGAATACGAAGCGAAGCTGACAGAAAACGAGATCATTTTCAACAGTATTATTGACAATTCGGTAGACGGCATTATCCTCATCGGGCAGGATGGCGTCGTGAACGAATGGAGCTTAGGATATGAGAAATTGTCGGGTATCCCGAAAGAACAGTCTATTGGAAAAAACTTCTGGGATTCTTTAAGCCGGATGTTACCAGGTGACAAGTACAGCGAAGAAGCGTTGGAGGAAATAGGACGCCTTTTGAAAGATATTATTTCCCGCAATGAACCAACAACAACCATCCGCAGAATTACAAACCTGAAGACGCAACAGGAACGGACGATTCAAACGCTTTATTCTCCGGTACATCTGCCCGAAACTACCATCATGTGCGCTATCTGTCGCGATATTACCGATCAGGTGGACAAGGAACGCGAACTGCTTGCTGAAAAAGAACGTTTGAAGGCCTTAGGCGACAATCTTCCCGATGGGACGCTCTATCAAACTATCCTCGACACTCAAACAGGACATATAAGATTAGCATACGTCAGCGCCTCATGGGAAACGGTAACGAAAATTCCTGCCGATGCTGCCTTAGCCAACATCGAAAGCGTATTCGAATCAGTACATCCCGACGATTTGATAGTTTTTAAGCAAAATATGGAAGAAAGCGCCCGGACATTGAACAATCTCAATTGCCAGATTCGCGTTTTTGGCCCAGAACTTCGTTGGGCGCAATTAATGTCGCGTCCGCATCGCGAAGGCGCATTAGTCATTTGGGATGGTCTTATTTTCGATATTACCGAACGGAAAAACACGGAACTGAAACTCGAAGACTACCGGAACGATCTTGAATATATAGTGAAGGAGCGTACTGAGGAACTCGAAGCGACTAACGAGGAATTGTATGCTACCAACGAGGAATTGTATGCCACCAATGAAGAATTTGCTGCCACCAACGAGGAACTGAACAATAAAAACGATCAGTTGCAACAAGAAATAGCTGCACGTAAGGAAGTTATGAAAAAGTTAGAAGACAGTGAAAGCAAAATGCGTAACTTTATTGAGCAGTCATTGGAAGGTATAGCCATCGTTGATAATGAAGGAAAGGTGATCGAATGGAATCCGGCGCAGGAATGTATTACGGAAATTCCTCGCGAACAAGCAATCGGTAAATATTCCTGGGAACTTTATAAAATTCTGATGCCCGAAGAAAAAGCAACAGAATTGTCGGAGTGGTTCCGCAAGCAGACGCTTTCCCTTCTCGCACCCGGCGCCAACGAAAAAATAACCGAAGAAACGGAACATACGATCTATGTGAACGGCGACGTGCGGTACTGTACCATGACTTCCTTCCAGATAGCGTTGGCTGACAAATGTTTCATAGGTGAAATCATACGTGATATTACCGAACGCAAACATCTTGACATAGAATTGGAACTTTACCGGACACAACTCGAAGAAATGGTTATCTCTCAAACCAAAGAATTAGTCGAAAGCAAGGAACGGCTGACGTCGCTGAGCGATAACCTGCCGGGCGGGGTCATATATCAAATGTGCGGTAAACAGGGACAAGCGCTACGATTCAATTACATCAGCGCGCGGTTTACCGGTATGTTCCATATTCCGGTTGAGGATGCAATAGAAGACAGCAGTTTGTTTTTCAAATTGTTACACCCGGAAGACGGGGAGGAACTCATCAACATGCTCACATCTTCCCACCAACAGGGTTTCGTTGACAAAGAATGCCGGATATGTTTAGATACGGGAGAAACCAAGTGGTTGCACATGCGTTCGTCTTTCCATAAATTAGATGATGAAACACAGGTATGGGACGGGTTCATGGTAGACATAACCGACAGTAAAACCTCTGAGCAGGAACTGGAAGAACTGCGTCTGCGGCAGGGCGTACTGATCAAGGCGCTGCAAATAGTGCAGACAGCCGAAAACATACCCGAAGCCCTCAACACGGTATTGGCGGAAACGGGAAAATACGCCGGAGTGAGCAGATGTTACATTTTTGAAAAATCAGCCGACGGAAAAACGGTCGACAATACTTATGAATGGTGCAACGAAGGTATCGCTCCCGAAATTGATAACCTGCAAGGTTTACCCTATCAGGAACTGCGCACGTGGTTCGATTTTTTCGCAAAGGGCGAATATGTATGTACATCCGACATTGCCACGCTGGCTCCTGAAGTTTACGAAATATTAGAACCACAGGGCATCAAGTCCATTCTGGTACTTCCGCTGGAAGCCAACGGCGTCAATTTTGGCTTTGTAGGGTTCGACGAATGTTTGCAACAAAAGAACTGGCAACAAAAGGAAGTGGATTTGCTCATCAGTCTGTCGCAGGTCATTTCATCCACTACCCGTCGTTTTCAGGCCGAAAAAGCCATACAACTGTCGCAACAAACCATGCACACAGTACTCGACAACATCAATGCGAGCATCTATGTAGCCAATTTCGACACTTACGAAGTTCTTTTTGCCAACAAAATGATGAAAGACCAGATAGGCGAGGCCATCGAAGGGGAAGTATGCTGGAAAGTGTTACAAAAAGGAATGACAGGCCCGTGTGATTTCTGTCCGAATCCCAAATTGCTGGACGAAGGGAAAAAACCAACCGGATTGTATCGCTCGGAAGTTCAAAACAGTCTCTTGGGCAGATGGTTCGAGTGTGCTGATGCGGCTATCGAATGGATCGACGGACGGTTGGTACACATGGAGTATGCCACCGACATTACCGACCGCAGGGCAGCAGAAGAAGCGTTACGTCAGTCCGAAGAACTGTATCGCCAATTGACGGTAGCATCGCCCGACGCCATTGTCGTGTGCGATCCGCATGGAAGAATCGTTTTCATATCATCAAGAGCAAAAGAACTGTTCCTCATCAACGACGACAAAAAATTTGACAATATGAGGGTGTTCAATTATGTTCATCCGCACGACATGCAGAAGGCATTTGAATTATTCAGTTCGCTGTCGGAGGACAATGTGTCGTTCCTGCCGCAACTGCTGCTGATGCGCGAAGACGGTTCCGATTTCTTCGGCGAAATATCGGCGGCGGCGGTAAAAGACGACAAGGGAAATATTACCTCATCCATCATGGTGATCCGCGACATTACCGAACGAAAAATCAGCGAAATGGAACTCATCCGCGCCAAGGAAAAAGCCGAAGAATCGGACAAACTGAAATCGGCATTTTTAGCCAACATGTCGCATGAGATACGCACTCCTATCAATGGTATTATCGGTTTTCTCAACTTCCTGTCCGACGACAACCTGTCGTCCAAACGCCGGCACGAATATATTACAATAGTAAACAACAGCAGTACGCAGTTAGTCAAACTGATCGACGACATCATTGACGTAGCCAAGATCGAAGCCAAGCAATTGAGCATTCGTCCGGTTTCTTTCCACCTCAACGATTTCATGCAGGAATTGCAGGTATTCTTTGATACTTATCTTCAGGCGAACCGCAAAGATAAAATTGCTTTGATTCTCGACGACAGCGGTTTTATCGACCCGTGCGTTATTTTCGTTGACCCGATGCGTTTACGGCAAATACTTTCTAACCTGATCGGTAACGCTATCAAATTTACCGAAAAGGGATTCATTGGCTTTGGTTACAGGCTGTTGTCGCCCGATAAATTAGAATTTTGGGTGGAAGATTCCGGTATCGGACTGGCTGCCGACCAGTTGGAAGTTATTTTCGAACGTTTCCGTCAGGCCGAACTTACCAACAGCCGCCGTTATGGCGGTACGGGACTTGGTCTGACCATCTCGCGCAGTCTGGTACAAATGATGGGCGGAGATATTGGCGTGGAATCAGTTGAAGGAGAAGGTTCTACTTTCCGCTTCACCATATCGCATCTTCCTGTCAATCCTGAAGACGAACCGCTTTTCGACGAACAGATCGCTGAAAAGACAACCGAACGGCCATTCGCGGGAATGTCCATACTCGTTGTCGAACCTGAAGAGATGACGTACCGGTATTACGAAAAATTGTTGACCTCAACAGGAGCATCACTGATTCAGGCATATACGGTCAAGCAGTGGTTGGATACCATCAGTCAGCAAAAGGACATCGACGTGGTGCTGGCCAACGCTTCCGTGTTCAAAAACGAAGACGGGGAAGCGCTCCGGGAGGTGAAATCGGTACGTGCCGGCTTGCCGTTGGTATTGATTGTCCCGGAACGAAACGGGTATAACGACCGCATCATTAGCGACAGCCAGTGTAACCGGGTGGTCGAAGGCGTTGCCAATTACGCGGTGTTGTACGATGCGCTGAAAAAATATGTGTAAAATTTAATATATTAATCAAAAATCAATCATGAAGAAAGTTTTTTTTGTAATTCCGCTTTTAGCGATGATGATGGTCTCCTGCGGTTCCTCCGGCCAAAAATGGGAGACGCTGTTTAACGGCAAAGATTTTACCGGATGGGAGTTTTATCTTGGCGTTCCCGATCCTTCGGTAGATGTTCCGGGTATGGAACGCAACGGGGACGGAGTATATACGCAACCTCTGGGCGTGGGCAACGACCCGCTGAACGTGTTCACTGTAACAGAAGTTGACGGAACGCCCGCTGTACGCGCGTCGGGACAAATCTACGGTTCGTTTGCCACCGTTCAGGAATACGGCAACTACCACCTGAAACTCGAAGCCAAATGGGGCGAAAAGAAGTGGGCGCCGCGCGAAGATCAACGGCGTAATGCCGGCGTGCTGTATCACGGAACGGGCGAGTTCGGCAAAGGGCTGGGCGTGTGGAAAATTTCGCACGAGTGTCAGGTGATGGAAAACGATTTTGGCCTTTCATACCGGATGGGCGCTACCTATTGCGACGTCACTGCCCGCGCTAATGAAAACGGACGCGGCTACACTTACGACCCTGCCGCTCCCAAAGTACGTTTCGGACACGGAATGCCTGCAGGCCCTGTTTGCGCACAAAACCCGATGAACGAAAAACCGGTCGGCCAGTGGAATACCATTGAAGTGTTGTGCTATGAAGGCGTCAGCGTTCACGTGATCAACGGCAAGGTGAACATGATCAACACCAACTCGCACCTGCTCATCGACGGCAAAGAAACGCCGCTCGTCAAAGGTGTGATTCAGTTGCAATCCGAAGGCGCCGAAATCTATTACCGGAACATCCAAATCCGTCCCATCAGTAAAATACCGGATGAATATCTGAAGTGATTCATCACAGGCTCACAACCGCTTTCAGCGCTTTATACCCGTTGTTGCCGACTTTCAGTGTTTCGCCGTTTCTGAGATGCACGCGGAAGGTTTCCTTTTCGTACAACTCAATTTTGATTTTTATTATGCTAAAACTTTTCTTAACTTTTTCCTTATCTGTGATTGGCTGTCTTTTTGCTGCAGCCCAGTGGTCGCCTGCTGAATGGCCTGTTTTAAAACATTACGACAGCGATCATCTTTACAATATTTCTCTGCCCATTGGCGGAATCGGTACCGGTGGTGTAGGTCTTGGCGGAAGAGGCGAGTTACGCGACTGGCAAATCATGAACAAGCCATCCATCGGCTACAGTACCGTTACCGTTGGTAACGATGCGCCCTTCTTTGCCATTTGGGTGAAACAGGACAATCGTCCCCCCATCGCAAGCGGGCTTTTTGGACCTATGCATCCTGCGGAATATCTTCACTGTGAGGGTCGTCCGGTCAATCATCATGGCGTTCCGCGCTTTGAACATGCCGAATTTGACGCCGCTTATCCTTTCGGACAGGTAACCCTTACCGACAAACGTATGCCGGTGAAAGTACGCATCAAGGGATTTAATCCGCTGATACCCGGCGACGCCGACGCCAGCGGTATCCCCATCGCCATCCTTACTTACGAAGTGGAAAATACGTCCGGCGAGCCGCTTGAAGTAGCCGTGTGCGGAAGTATGCGCAACTTTACGGGACAGGATGGCTCGCGTTTCCGCATCAGTTGGTTAGGCGATAATATCCCGTTAGGCGCTAAGAACAATATCAACGTTTATCGCGAAAGCGACGGCGTTCGTGGTATCTATATGTATTCGGACAGCATCAAAAGCGACGACGCTGCCTGGGGAACGATTGCTCTTACGACCAATGCCCGCGAAGGCGTAACGTATCGTACTTCTTCGACACGCAACTCCTGGTCGAATGCCATCCTCGACTTCTGGGACGATTTCAGCGCGGACGGAGCATTGACCGAAAAAGACAGGCTGGCAGACCATGACCCAATGGCTTCGCTGGCTGTAAAACAGACCATACCGGCAAATTCTAAAAAAGCGTTTACATTCTTTATAACGTGGAACTTTCCCAATCGTCTGGGATGGGTGGCATGGGAAAGACCGGATCATAACAGGACGGTTTTTGGCAATTATTACAGCAATCAATACATGGATGCTTGGGATGTGGTTGAAAAAACTGTTCCGTTGTTGTCCGCTCTCGAAAAGAAAACCATCGCTTTTGTGGATGCCGTAACGAAAAGCGACTTTCCCACGGAAGTTAAGGAAGCTGCTCTGTTCAACCTCAATGTACTGCGTTCGCAAACAACTTTTCGCATTTCCGACGGTCATTTCATGGGTTGGGAAGGCATCATGGACAATACCGGTTCGTGCTGGGGCAGTTGTACTCATGTGTGGAACTACGAGCAAGCCACTGCCTTTCTCTTCGGCGATTTGTCCCGTACCATGCGCGACGTGGAATTTAATTACGCTACCGACGAACGCGGCAGCATGGCTTTTCGCGCTGCATTACCGCTGAGCGAGGCGAGCAAAAGCAAAAATACCGCCGCCGACGGACAGATGGGATGTATCATGAAATTCTACCGCGACTGGCAACTGAGCGGCGACAATACTTTTCTGCAAAAGAACTGGACGCAGGTGAAAAAGGCGCTGTCTTTTGCCTGGGTGGAAAAAGGCTGGGATGCCAATCAGGACGGTGTAATGGAAGGCAGGCAGCACAACACGATGGATGTTGATTATTACGGACCGAACCCACAAATGGGCTTATGGTATCTCGGCGCTTTACGGGCTGGGGCTGAAATGGCAAAATTCATGAAGGACAAGGATTTTGAGAAGAAGTGTAACGATTTGTTTGCACGCGGCAGCAAATGGATAGACGAAAATCTTTTCAACGGCGAATATTACGAACACAAAATCACCGATCCGAAAACATTCGGGTTCATGGATATGGAAAATGCGACCAACATTCCGCCCTACCAATTGGGCAAAGGTTGTCTGATTGACCAGTTGGTGGGTCAATACATGGCGCATATTTGCGGATTGGGTTATTTGGTGAAACCCGAAAATGTTCGCACTACGCTTGCCAGCATCATGAAGTACAATTATCTCGCCGATTTTTCGCTGCACTTCAACAATAATCGTTCATATACGTTGGGCGACGAATCGGGTTTGCTGATGGCAAGTTGGCCTAAAGGCAGGCTGAAAGTGCCGTTTCCGTATTTCTCGGAAGTAATGACCGGCTTCGAGTACACGGCTGCCGTTGGTATGCTTTACGAGGGCATGAACGACGACGGTTTGAAATGTATCCGCGCTATCCGTAACCGTTTCGACGGCTACAAACGCAATCCGTTCAGCGAACCGGAATGCGGACATCATTATGCCCGCAGCATGGCTTCGTGGGCTGCCATCCCCGCCATGACCGATTTCCGGTATTCGGGCGTAAATAAAAGCATGACCATCACATCGCGACCCGGAACGTACTTCTGGAGTAACGGCTACGCCTGGGGAACCTGCAAAGTGGAAGATAAACAGGTAACAATAAATGTCTTACATGGTTCGCTAACATTGGACAATTTTGAATTGAAAGGCAAAGGAGTAAAAAAATTGAAAAATTTTGTCATCAATGAAGGGGAGTATCAAGTTGTTGGTTTTTAACGACCAAACCAAAAAACGTCCCGTTTATTATGTAAACGAGTATAGAAAAGTAAATGTTTAAAAAATGATAATGAAACGAAAACAAAATAAGATATTTTTAACAGGCTTTTTCCTGTGTCTTCTTCCTTTCGCATTGTCCGCCCAGCGCACCGTCAGCGGACATATCACTGATTCTGAAAATGACAGCCCCATAGCCGGCGTTCATGTTTTCATTACCGGCACTACCGCAGGAACCACCACCAATCCTAATGGTTATTATCAACTCAAAATACCGGGCGAAGGAAGTTATCAATTAGCGGTTTCTCATGTGGCATACGAAACGGTCTATAGGGATATTGAACCCGGTAAAACGTCGAAAATACTTGATGTAGTTTTGCCGACGCGAGAAATGGAAGATATAGAAATTGCCGTAAAAATTAAATCTCACAAGGAGGATGTCGATCTTTTCTGGAAAACAATATTAGGAAAAAAACCATCTAAGAAAACCATCTATGCAAAGAATCCCGAAGACGTTTATTTTTATTACAATTCCCAAACAAAAAAAACTCACGGTTAGTTGTCGGGTTCCTTTGCAAATCGTTAATATGGAAACAGGGTATCATGTCCAATGCGTGCTTAACCATTTCACGCACGACTACAATACCAATAACAGTTTATGGGAAGTGCAATGTGTTTTTACCGAACTTGTGTCTGAAAATTTAAAACAACAACACCTTTGGGAAAAAAACAGAAAAAATGTTTACAGTGTTTCAATTACAAATTTTATCAGGTCATATTATCAAAACACATTGTCTGAAAATGGATTTATGCTGTTAGGTGTTCGTATGAAGGAAACAATTACGCTCAAGAGATTATCATCCATTAGCGAACAAAAAATCATCGAATTTGAACCGGACCAAATCAATGCGGTATATCCTGATGACTTTTTGTTTACAGACTCTGCTAACCATAAAACAGTAAATATACCGGAAGCATCGGATATAATGCTTTTTTGTTTCGGTAAACCAATCACCGATAAAGAAATACAGGAAATAACGGCAGCAAAAAAATACAAAACAGGCTGGAAAAAGATTGGCTTATTTCGGAATGTTATCGATACTCCGCAACAGATTGATATTTTTCCGGACGGTACTTACACGAATCGATTGATACTGAATCCCATGCTTTCCTCAAAATCTTTAAACGGGCTTAATATGTTTCTGCCGGTAGAATATTCGTTCGAAGTTGATTCTGTTGCTGTGGACACATTTGCAAAAAATAAACCTCACGAAGATGTTATGCCGATACATCTTACCGCCCCGCTTTTAGACGTTTCTGATCGTTTCGATCTTCAATTGAGCGTATTCCCGCAGGAAAAGGTGTATCTGCATACCGACAAACCGTATTACATTTCCGGCGAACGGATTTGGTTCCGCGCCCACGTGGTGGATGCGGCAACACATGTTCCGTCGTTTTCGTCGGGCAGCGTGTTTGCAGAACTTTTTGACGCGCGGGATTCGGTGGTTTGTCGGGTAAAAACAGGTATTGCAAACGATTTATTCAGCGGATACATCAATATTCCGGAAGATGCGCCGGAAGGCGACTATACGCTCAGGGCATGGACTAACCGGATGAGAAATTTGGATGAAGACTGTTTTTTTCTGAAAAATATCCGTATCGGCGAGCCGATGAGCCGCATGGTTCAGGCGCAACCGCAATTCGAGTTTTTGACTGACAGGAGAATTGGCGGCGCCATCCGGTTTTCGCGTCTGTTTCCTTCCGCGTCCATCAATCCCGAATCGGTGAAAGTCGCCATCAACAACCAAAATCCTGTAAATCTGAAATCTGTGGACGGTCTGTCGTCCTTCAGTTTCAATCTTCCGTCCGCCGAAAAACAGCGGGTGATGCTGCTGGAGGCGACGTATGAAAAGTATCCGTTCCGCCAGTACATCAAAATACCCTTGCCGGATGATGATTTCGACGTATCGTTTTATCCCGAAGGAGGTTCCGCCCTGTATGGAGTTGAGGGGCGTATGGTTTTCAGGGCGATGCAGCGCGACGGAACGGAAACAAACGTGGAAGGAATTATATATAATACACAGGGACAGGAAATTACACAATTCAAAACCGATGCTCGCGGAATGGGGCAGTTCAGGATGAGGTATGATGCGGGGGAAACGTATTATGCCGTTTGCACCAGTCATAATGGGCAATCCAAACGATTTGATCTGCCTGAGGCTAAGAAAACCGGTTATGCGCTGTCGGCGTCATGGGTAAGAGACCGGCTCATCGTGAATGTACTACAGCCCGAATCGCAAAAAACCGATACGTTGTGTTTGATAGTACACACACGCGGCGTGGTGCAGGATGTAAGCATTTGGGAGAATACAGGCGAACCGGTTATTTTTCAGAAGGATTTTTTCCCTTCGGGCGTCAGCCATCTGCTTCTTTTGACCAAAGAGATGGCGCCGGTGAGCGAACGGTTGGTGTTTGTCAATAACGACGATCAGGCGAAAGTTGAATGTACCACCGACAGGGAGGCCTATCCTGCCGGAAGTCCGGTGGAATATACGGTCAGTATTACCGACAAAGCGGGCGAACCCCTGCATGGAAATTTTTCCGTTTCAGTGACCGACGATCATGACGTGCTTGCTGATACAACCGCCAACATTTTGACCTCTTTGTTATTATCGTCCGATTTGCGCGGCGCCCTGCCCGATCCGGCTTATTTTTTTCGCAAAAACAACCGATCATCGGATTATGCGCTTGATATGTTAATGCTTACGCAAGGATGGCGACGATACGATACAGAACGGATTGTGCGCAATGACCTGATGCAGCCGGACTCGATATTAGAAAAGGGATATGAGTTATCGGGAATGGTAAGGACTTCTTTTTTACGACCTTCTGCCAATAAAAGAGTGAGCCTCCTTTCTATGAATGGCGATTATTCAGCTGAGACGTTTACCGACCGTAACGGACAGTTTTATTTTCAGGAAGGGGTAATAAGCGACAGCGTTTTTTATTTGGTACAGACTGAGCAAAGTTCAGGCATACAAAATTTTGAATTAATTCTTGACGAACCGTCTTACCCTGAACGGACGATTGCGGTTAGCGTCACCGCAGCGCCGGATCGTGAACAGTTTGCCAAATATGCCGACAAAGTCGAACAACAGTATGTGGATGAACACGGAACCCGGATCATTCATATAGAAGAAGTTACCATTACAGCGCAAGCGCCTAAAAGGAAAATTGCAGATTATTCCTTTTTTTATAAAGCGGGAGAGATCACCTACTGTATCACTGAAGAAGATATTAATAAATTTCCGGCAGGAACTGTCCGTTCCTTGCTGATGCGGATTCCTGGTATATCTGTATCAGGTGTAGGTGATGATGTTACCGTTACGCATGGTAAAGACAGTGTTGTCTTTCGTGTTAATGATTTTCCGGAAAGTGCAGAGAAAGTAGTAGAAAGTTTAAATATATCGGACATTGCTCAGGTGGATTATTTGACCGGTTCGGTCGCAGCAATATTTACAAATGGTGATCCAAGATCATTTGTAATATCTATATATACAAAAAGAGGTAAGAACATACCCAAAGAAACGCCTTATATCAAGTATTTCATGCCTTTGGGTATTCAAAAACCGGCAGAGTTTTACGCGCCCAAATACGACACGCCCGCGCGAAACACCAAACCTGACCTGCGAACCACCATCCACTGGCAACCCAACATCACCACCGACGAAGACGGAAAAGCGTCATTCAGTTTCTATACAGCAGATGCGCCATCGACATATACGGTGGTGATAGAGGGAATTACGGAAGACGGAGAAATTGTGTATCGGAAGGATAAAATAAAAGTTACCGATCACAATCATCCGTAATCAATTTATGAAGAGACTTCTCACAGGCTCACAGCCGCTTTCAGCGCTTTATACCCGTTGTTGCTGGCTTTCAGCGTTTCGCCATTTTTGAGATGCACGCGGAAGGTTTCTTTTTCGTACAGCTCAATTTTAGCTACTTCGTTCACATTGACGATGTATGAACGATGAATACGGATAAACTGTTGCGGAAGGCTTTCTTCAAAATATTTCATGGTCTTTTCCTTCAGGAAAGCCTTATCGGCAGTATGCAGTTTCACATAATCGCCATCGGCTTCGATGTAAACAATACCGTCGACAGGTATCACATGTATCTGCTGGCGATCTTTCACGGCAATGCGGATCAGCGCTCCGGAGGGCGGAACGACGGCGTTGCGGAGGGTTTGAATTTCGGGACGTTCGGACGTTCCCGAATGTATCCGCGTCAAAGCCTTTTGCACGGCCGCATCGAAACGTTCTTTCGAATACGGTTTCAACAGATAATCCACCGCATTCAGTTCAAAAGCGCGGATGGCATACTGGTCGAATGCCGTTGAGAAAATGATGGCGGGCGGATCATCTACCAGTTCCAGCATTTCAAAACCGGTCAGTTTGGGCATTTGAATGTCTAAGAACATCAATTGCGGGTTTTGCTCGCGAAGCAGTTTCATTGCCGCAAAACCATTATCGGCTTCGCCCGTAATCTCAATATCGGGATAAGCCTGTAAATAACGCCTGATGAGATCGCGTGCAGGCGCTTCGTCGTCGATGATGATTACAGTTACCATTTTTTGTATTCTTTTTTAAACCAAAACACTGTTCGGATACAATATTTCAGTGTCAAGATTTGCTTCGTTTGCCAACGAAACGGTATCAAGCATATATTAAAATTTAAAAAAATCATTTTGCAAAGGTACATTTTTTATTCGCTTTGAAAATTAACTGTGTATTTTTCGACAAGGCAACCGCATCAAAATATCGCATATTTTTGTATTGGCAGCGCTATATTCGATTTGCATTCCCGAAGGGTGAGGTGTAAAAAAAATTGGGTGGCCCTGATTTTTCGCAGCAATTCGGCGAGTAACTGCTTTTTCTTTTTTCGTTACCTCTTCTGCTAAAATTCCATATAATTATCTATTACTTTCGGTACAGCATAGCGGTGCAGATCGCCTGCCGGTATCTCTATCAGATCTTGTCCGCAAACAGGTTGATTTACAGTTATTTTATAGAATCTGATTTTCAGAATACGGTGTGTCAGACGGCGTGTTACCTCTGGCGATATTTCCTCCACAAGCGGCGTTTGTCCTGCGAAATACGATTGCCATGCGGATGTCCGGCTCAAATGTTCCGGATCGGTTTCCGTGTCAGTTTCAATCATGGGAAATTCGTACAATCCCGTCCATATATCACCGTCGGATCGTCGTCTGATGAAAGTGCGATTGCCAAAACGTACATACAGATAATGAAAATAACGGATGGCCATTTTTACAGTTTTTACTTTTACGGGTAACATATCGACCAATCCGCTACGGAAAGCGACGCAAAGCCGTTTCAGGATACAGCCGTTACAGTCGGGGTTGTGCGGCACGCATTGCAGAGCGCCAAACTCCATAATAGCCTGGTTGTATGTCCCCGGCGAGTCGCGAACCATGAGTTTTCCGGTATATTCACGGATTTCCTTCTGTCCGGCAGGTTTGTTGACGGGCTGTTGCATACCATACAAACGGGCAATCACGCGGTTCACATTGCCATCAATCACCGGAACCGCCTGTCCGAAAGCCATCGAAGCAATGGCCGACGCCGTATAGTCGCCAATACCTTTGATGGCGAGCAACCCGTTATACGTTGCCGGAAATTTTCCAAGATGCTCATCCACAATATACCGGGCAGCAACGTGCATATTACGCGCCCGCGAATAATACCCCAATCCCTGCCATATTTTCAACACTTCATCGACGTCGGCACGAGCCAGCGAAAAAATATCGGGATACGCATCAACAAAACGACGATAATAATCCAAACCTTGTATGACGCGCGTTTGCTGCAAAATAATTTCTGAAACCCATATCAGGTACGGATTTTCGACGTCGCGCCATGGTAAATCCCGTTTATTGTCTTTGTACCAGACAATTATCTTTTGACCAATCATTCACAAATGTCTTTTATTTTAACAATTCAAAAAAAAATTTTACAAAAATGTGAGATTTATTTTAATTATCTATGAGAATATTATATATTTGCAGCCTGAAAAATATAAATCAAATTAAAAATAATCATTAAAATTTAAAAACATGACAAAGGCAGATATCGTTAGTGAAGTTTCCAAAAGTACTGGAATTGAAAAAATTACTGTACAAAAGGCAGTAGAGGCTTTCATGGAAAGCGTCAAAGGTTCGTTGGCTAAAAACCAGAATGTGTATTTGAGAGGGTTCGGCAGTTTCATTGTTAAGGAAAGGGCTCAAAAGACCGCGCGGAACATTTCCAAAAACACTACTATTATTATTCCGGCGCACAACATTCCGGCTTTCAAACCGGCGAAAACATTTGTTGGCAAAGTGAAAAGTAATGTTAAATAAGGAGTTGGTACGAGCCAATTTTGACAAAAAATAGAATCAATGCCAAGCGGAAAAAAAAGGAAGAGACACAAAATGGCAACCCACAAGCGGAAAAAACGCTTGAGAAAGAACAGACACAAAAAGAAATAAAGTGTTGTGGTAGTTATTAAGAACCTAAAATTTTTTCACTTGAAAAATTTTAGGTTTCTTTCCGTGTAATATGGTTGTGAGTAACGAACTAATCATTGACGTAACCCCAACCGAAATTGTTATTGCTCATCTGAAAGAGAAACAGTTAATCGAACTGAGTAAGGAAAAGAGCAATCTTCAATTTTCGGTAGGAGATGTTTATTTGGGCAAGGTGAAAAAGATTATGCCCGGATTAAATGCTGTATTTGTGGATGTTGGCTTCGAGAAGGATGCCTTTTTGCATTATCTCGATTTGGGTCCGCAAGTACTGACCTTGCAGAAATATCTTGAGACGTCTATCCAACGAAAAGGAAAGGCGCTTTCCATGCAACGGTTTAAACCAGAAGCGGATATCGACAAGAAAGGTAAAATAGCCGATACGCTCAAAGCAGGGCAAACCGTTCTGGTACAGATAGCCAAAGAACCTATTTCCACCAAAGGCCCGCGCCTGAGTTCTGAAATATCCATCGCAGGACGCAATATCGTACTGATTCCATTTTCGGAGAAAGTTTCCATTTCGCAGAAAATATCGTCAGCCGACGAAAAGAAACGTCTGCGTACATTGATACAGAACATCAAACCAAAACATTACGGCGTCATCGTCCGTACCGTAGCCGAAGGTAAATCGGCCGAAACGCTTCAGGAAGAATTAAATGGATTAATGAAAAAATGGGAAAGCGCTTTCGAGGATTTGAAAGATTTCACGCCTCCCAAATTATTCCTGGGCGAAATGAACCGCACGTCGACCATCCTTCGCGACCTGCTCAACGGTACGTTCTCGAATATTTTCGTAAACGACGAACTGTATTATACCCAAATCAAGGAATATATTGCTTCCATAGCGCCCGAAACCGAGAAAATTCTCAAACTTGTGAAGGGTGGCGTGCCTATCCTTGAACGGTTCGGCGTTAACAAGCAGATCAAAGCCTTGTTTGGCAGAACGGTTTCCATCCGCAACGGCGCCTACCTGATCATCGAGCATACCGAAGCGCTGCACGTGATCGACGTGAACAGCGGCAACCGCACCAAACTTGGCAGCGATCAGGAAACCAATGCGCTGGAAGTAAACCTTCTTGCGGCGCAACATGTCGCCCAGCAGTTACGTTTACGTGATATGGGCGGCATCATCGTGATCGATTTCATTGATATGTACACAGCCGAACATCGCCAAAAACTGTTTGAGAAAATGAAAGAGGCGATGGCCGATGATCGCGCCAAACACAACATATTGCCGGTAAGCAAATTCGGCCTGATGCAAATCACGCGACAGCGCGTGCGTCCCGAACTTAACGAGCAAACGGTGGAAAAATGCCCGGTGTGCAAGGGGAGCGGCGGGATTGTGCCAAGTATCCTGTTCGACGATGAATTATTTAACAACCTGTCATACATGATCGAACAGGATAAACTGAAACATGTTTCAGTGCGCGTTCATCCCTACATTGCTGCATATCTTACCAAGGGAATGTTTTCGCTCCGCCGGAAATGGCGTAGAAAATTACATTGCGGCATCAAAATCATACCGGATTCGTCTTTTTCGTTTTTTGAATCGAAATTTTTCACAAAGAGCGGAGAGGAAATTATCAGGTGAAAGCAGTTTCAACTATTGTTCTCAATGCTTTCTTTTGTATACATTTTTCTGAAAAAATAGTACAATTTTGGAAACTATATCACTTTTAAATCGCTTATCCGCATCCATCCCTTGTTTCCGTCGGCGATACGCACTTCGCACCATTCGCCGATTTGGTCTTCGATACGTACTTTGATACCTTCGTGCAGGATGAACAGGTTGTTGCCGCTGTCGTCGGGCGAACTTTTTATAGTGACGGACGGCGCAAACACAATGGCTTCGTCGGTACGCTCAATGTTGGATTTTTGCAGGTATCCAAAGGTGAATGCCATGATGCTTAACACGAAACAAAGTGCGCTCAAACCAAGTGCAAGCCGCCGTACACGCATGTTGCGCACAAAAAGGAACAGCAAACCCAGCGCGAGCATGGTTACAAAACTCCAGATGCTCCACCACGACCATGCCCGGACGGTCATCTGGTCGCGGATAGCCTTGCCCCAAGTGATGAGAAACAGTTCGGGAACGGCTTCCACCTTGTCGAAAATGAGGCTGCGCGAGAGGTTCAGGTTGAAATCAATGGCTTCGTCGTTGGGAGCGAGGCGTTTGGCGCGTTCATAATACAAAATAGCCGACTTGATGTCGTGGTTTTTGAAACAGGCGTTGCCCATGTTGTAGAACAATTCCGCCGATACCCAGCCCTCGTCGGCAAGCGATTGATATTCGGCAATGGCTTTGGAAAACTCGTTTTGCTGGTAATACTGTCCGGCGCGGAGTAAAATGCTGTCCCTGTCCGCAGCATGAAGCGACAAGGAGAAAAGCATCAAAAGGATTATACAATGTATCTTTTTCATTTTCTATTATTACTTTAACAATTTTCGACTTTCAACTTCCTGCAACACGCTCATTTGCTGAATAGCAATGCGGTTTAACTTGATCAGCCGTTCGCGTTGCGGAAGTCCTTCGTTGATCAACACGGCATTCAGGTTTTCCATGTTCGAGAGGCAAATCAATTCGTTGATAGTGGCATAGTCGCGAATGTTGCCTTTCAGACCGGGATTGGTTTCGCGCCACATTGCGGCAGTCATACCGAACAGGGCAACGTTCAGTACATCGGCTTCGCTGGCATAAATGATCGAAGTTTGCTGCGGGGTAAGTTCGGCAGGGATAAGATTGTGCTTAATGGCGTCGGTATGAATATGATAATTGATTTTTGCCAACTCACGTTTTGCTGACCAGCCCAACGCTTTTTGCTCTTCTTCCTTGAGGCGTTGGAACTCTTTAATAATGTATATCTTAAATTCAGGACTTATCCATAAGGCAAATTCAAACGCAATATCTTTGTGGGCATACGTGCCGCCGTAACGTCCGGCTTTGGCTTGCAAACTAATGATATTTGTTTTCTCTATCAATTCCTTTACGCTTATTTTGAAACTGTTAAGTCCTGCCTGACTTTTAATTATGGCGAATTCGTCATAATTAAAATCAGGATTGTAAATCTGTTCCCAAATACCGATGTATTCCAGCGTATTACGATTACGAAGCCAATCGGAAACGAAAAAATCACCATCTTTGGCTTTCAGCATATCCGTTATACAAATATAATCCTCGTTATTGATTTGAATAACTGAAACTTTAATGTTTTGTACTGTTATTTTTGCCATATTTTCATTGATTATATTAAACCGCTTTCTGCATTTTATTAATCACTTCTACCGCACGGCTGTACAGCACATTCACATCCGAACCTGCCGCCGCCGGAGCGTAACGTGCAAATTCGCAATCGTCAATTACTGTGGCAAACTCATCGGCAATCGCAGTATCCACATTTCGCTGTTCCATTACTGTTTTGGCATTGTCTTTTGACAGTTCGGCAACGGGAATATTCAGTTTGTCGCCGAGATAACCCCACAGCGCCCGCGACAATTCCTCGTAGAACTGTTCCCTTTGTCCGCTGTCCATGAATTTACGCGCCTGTTTGAGACGTTTTGCAGCATAACGGCTGGCTTTTCGATTTTTGACCAAAGCCGCGTCGGAATATTTGCGGATATAATTGCGGCGCAAATATACAAACACTGCAAAAGCCACCAGCGGAACAGCATACAACAGCCAGAATTTCCACGTACCGAAGAAATTTTCGCCTTTGCGGTGCAATTTCATTTTCCCTGTTTTGATGTAATTTATGTCGTTGCCGAGACGTCGTATATTTTCGCGCGTTACGCCGCTTATAACGGTTGCTCCGGGCTGTTCATCGCCGCGTTCCACCGTGAGGGTGTATTCGTTGGATTGCAGCGTTTTGTACTGTTTCGTTTGAGGGTCGAAATAACTGAACTCAATGGCAGGTATCTTGTACGAGCCGCCATGACGGGGAATAATCAGGTATTCAAATGTTTTGCTGCCCGATGTTGTCGCTGCGTTCAGTTTTGTGCCGATTTTCGGGTCGTAAACCTCAAAGTCGGGCGGAAAGTTAATGCGGGGCGCATCCACAAACCGCATGTTGCCATTTCCCGATACGGTGACTTTCAACATAACGGCGTCATTGGCTTTAATTTCGGTCTTGTCAATTTCTGCATCAAACTTCATTTGCCCTACGCCGCCGCTGAATGACGCCGGTTTTCCGTCGGGCAGGGGCAATACGGTAATTGTAACCGGACGGCTGGTAACTTCCCGCGGAATAGTTTGTACGCTTCCTCCAAAAAAGTCATCGAACATGCTCCGCGACCGGCTTTGTACGCGCTGGTTTATGCCAACTTCCATTTTGCACGGGCTGATTGTCAGAGTACCGCTTTTCTGCGGAAATAGAACGTACCTTCGCAATACGCCCGTTACGTGGGGAACGCCGTTTATAGTTTCCTGTTCGAGCGAACGGAGGGGCGGAGTATCAATTTCCTGCTTGTAAAAACCGTCAAAAGATGGAAGTTCAACGTTGTTAATCGAGGCTACCGATATGCGCGAAAACAGTTTTACGGTTGCATTGATGTATTCGCCCTGATATACTTGCCTGCGGTCGGTGAGCACATCCACAAATACTTCGCGGTTATCGGTTTG
>Ga0082212_10004105_pt1 | contig 20338 bp, 20 predicted proteins | sample TergutNt197P3_FD_71548 | JGI IMG/M metagenome (GOLD analysis project Ga0082212, IMG submission 71548) | Neocapritermes taracua P3 segment gut microbial communities from Petit-Saut dam, French Guiana - Nt197 P3 | ecosystem: Host-associated > Arthropoda: Insects > Digestive system > Gut ... | reverse complement strand
GCCAAATCTGTAACACGACAATTACCTAACGAACACCACGCCCTCAAACGCAGACAATCAGACTAACACATACATCACAAATTGCAAGAAAAAAAAATAAAAAAAAGAAAAAAACTAAAATGTAATTATTACCTACATTCCGGCATATCCGGTTTGAGGCAAAATTTCCATATCTGTATTGACATCTGGCATTTTATCTGCCGAGCCTCTTGCAAAACCTATGGTTTTGCGAGACACAGAAGGTGGAAAGCTACGCTCGAAAATGTAACCGAATCCAACGAAACCATTTGATATGTCAACACTTGCACAATTTAAGCTGGAGACGGTGAAACGGAAAGAGCAGGCGTATTACAGGGTGTTGCAACAACCTAGTGCAGTGTAACACTTAAATGTTACACTGCACTAGGGTCGGGATTTGCTCGCAAATCACGACCGCTAGATGCTTGCAAGGCGGACTTGCTACGCCATTAAGCAAGCATCTAAAGCGTCACATGGTACTAGACTCTGTGTCGCTTCTCAAATTACAAAAAGCCAAACTAATAAAGTTTCAATTTTTATACTCTTTTTCGATGAGCATGTGTAGCAGAATGACTGCCACATGAGTAATCCCTGGGATTCTGGATGCCTGACCTAGTGTCTGTGGTCTGTGTCGTCTCAGTTTCTCCCTAACCTCAAGGCTTATTCCAGGAATGTCTGCTTCAAAAAAATTGGCAGGAATAACTATGGATTCCCATTGTTCAACTTGGTTGGCTAGCTTAATTTCTCTATCTCTGTATCCAGAATACCTTATGTTAAATAATAATATTTCCCGCTCTCGAATCAAATCAATGCCCTTCGTGGAGATATTGCTATTTCTACATACCTCAGCAACTATTTCATCTGCATTTTCAGGCTCAACTTGTTGTCGTTTCAGCAGGCTGGCAACGCTCATTCCTTGGTTTAGTTTTATTCCGCTTTCGATTGCAAAACGACCGTATTCAGAATTCTTTTTTACCCAAGAGGCATCACAAGCTCTCAACAAAGTGTCACGCCACGCTGTGCGGTTTTCGATTGAATTGATTTCTTCTGCATTCAATACCCCAATTGATTTCGCTCTCTCCAATAGGCGGATATCTGCAAGGTCGGCGGCTAGTTCCAATCTTCTTTCTGCCCTTGCCGTAAGCATACGGTATGGCTCGTCTACACCTTTGGTGACAATATCATCAATCATCACGCCAATGTAGGCTTCTTGCCGAGGGATAACTATTGGAGGCTCATTTTTCAAAAATCTTACTGCATTAATTCCTGCTATCAAACCCTGACCGGCGGCTTCTTCATATCCTGTTGTCCCATTTACCTGGCCAGCCGCCCAAAGCCCCTCCACCCCATGTACAGAAAGTGTTGAATCTAGTTGCACCGGATCTAGAGCATCGTACTCTATTGCATATCCATGCCTAAGAATTTCAGCTTGTTCGAACCCCTCAAGTGTTCGCACCATTCGGAGTTGAACATCTGCGGGCATGGATGTTGAAAAGCCTGATAAATAAAGTTCCTCGGTCTCCAGCGAATCTGGCTCCACAAAAATTTGGTGGCGGTCTTTATCTGGAAATTTTACAAACTTATCCTCTATTGATGGGCAGTACCTAGGCCCAACTCCTTTTACATATCCTCCATACATCGATGATTCTGCTAAATTTTCACGCGCTATCCGCTCAGTATCAGGAGTAGTAAAAACGATGTGACAGTCCACTTGAGGTAGCACAATCCCAGAGCCAAAAAAACTAAAAGGTCTTGGGGGGTTATCACCTGGTTGTTTCTGCAATTTTTTGAAGTCAACCGTTCTAGCAGAAATCCTCGGACTGGTTCCTGTCTTAAAACGATGCCAATCCAAGCCCATGCTCTTTAGTTGATTAGCCAAATGTGTTGAAGCGGGTTCACTCGCCCTGCCGGCTTCTATTCGCTTATTGCCTATCAAAATCTGTCCATTCAAAAATGTGCCCGCCGTTAAAACAACAGCATCACATTTTATATGGGAACCATCCAGCAGTTCTACGCCGCTAACTCGTTGCCCCGGCATAAATACTATCGATACAGCCATGCCTTGTTGAAGATAGAGGTTTGGCAATTTCTCAAGTCTACTCCTAGCTTCTGACCTATATTTCACTCGATCTGCCTGGGCACGGGGGCCACGCACGGCAAACCCCCTACTTTCATTTAACACCCTGAAGTGTATTCCAGTTGCATCAATCATGCGACCCATCAGACCACCAAGAGCGTCAATTTCTCTGACAATATGGCCTTTGCCTACCCCCCCAATTGATGGGTTACAACTTAATTGACCAATCATGTCCAGATTGATTGTGATAAGCGTTACCTTTATACCCATTCTGGCAACTATATGGGCGGCTTCGATGCCAGCGTGTCCACCTCCAATTACTACAACGTGCATATTCTTCTCCGTTCATAGTTTAATTCCTCAAATGAAGAGTAACTTGATAAAATAAAAACTTATGAAACTGGGTGGATCAAGTATGAGACACAAACTAAACCCCGAAGAACGCCAAAGAAGGCGTAAAAGGTTTGTTCAGCGTTCCAAATTTGCGCTCCCATCTGCGATTACACTTATTTCTGTTTTGTGCGGTTTTTCAAGTGTGGTAATTTCAATAAATGCCACAAATATCCCCGACAAAACAAATTATTTTTTGTGGGCGGCTACGTTAATTATCCTTGCGGCATTGTTTGATGGAATCGATGGGCGAGTAGCTAGGGCAACCAAAACCACTTCCGAGTTTGGGGTACAACTTGATTCTCTTGCAGACGTATTAAGTTTCGGAATGGCCCCGGCAATCCTAGCTTACGTGTATGGCTTTATGGAAATTGGCCAAACAGATTCCCATGCCCGTGCCGTTGGCTGGGCGGCTTCTTTTTTCTTTCTTGCATGCGGAGCACTGAGATTAGCGCGTTTTAATATCCAGGCAGAAAGAACAGACCCCCGCTTTTTTGTTGGGATGCCAATTCCCCTTGGAGCCGTATGTATTGCTTCTGTGATTCTAAAATGGCCAACGCAAATTGAATCAACCATGATGGCATATATCTTTTCAGGAGAGCTATTTTTAGTTGGGTTGTTAATGATCTCAACGTTGAGCTTTCCAAGTTTCAAAAAAAGGTCTCACCATCCAAAGGCAACAACGTGGATAACTGTTTCATTTCTGGCTTTGCTATGCCTATTAGTAATATTGAAGGCAACATTTTTTATTTGGTTCTTTGCCACCTATACTGTGCTTTCCCTAGCAATGAATCTGGGTTGGCACTTTGGTTGGAAAGGCATTCACCCGCCACCATCCACGAAGGCACAAAAACCATCTCCTCACCAGCAACAAAATATCGATGAATTCACATCAGACGATTTACAATAGCGAGCTATGTGCTAGGCAATTGGCCTACTACTCTGGTATCCCAACCAGAGACAACTGACGTGTTGGGTCATCGGCTTCAGATAGCAAAACATTGTCGATCAGTCTTGTATTGCCAATTTTCCCTGCCACACATAATCCCACCAGTCGCCCGATTTGACCCTCGATAGAATCCAACGTCAGGGCATCAACTAATTCGCAGTACTGTAATTCATCTAGCTCCGTTAAGAGATTCTTCGCAGAATTAATTATTTCGCTTGCCAAGCGCACACCGCCCCTGAATGCACTCTCAGCCTCAAAAAGAGCCTTAGAAATGCACAGTGCTCGACATCGCTCTTCAGGAGAAAGAAATGAATTCCTTGAACTCAGCGCAAGTCCATCATCGTCTCTCACGGTAGGTATCACGACCAACTCTACCGGAATGTTCAAATCCCATACCATCCTGCGAATGATTGCAGACTGTTGCAAATCTTTTTGTCCAAAGAAAGCCAAATCGGGCTGAATGGTGTTGAGTAGCTTGGCTACAACCGTTGTTACCCCCCGGAAGTGTCCCTGCCTGTAGCTCCCGCAAAGAACATTTCCCATTGACCCTGGATCGACAAAGGTACTAAAGCCTGTTGAATACATTTCTTTCGGCTCAGGCATAAACATTATCTCCACGCCATGCTCTAGACACAGAGTTTGGTCGCGATCCAGATCGTGTGGGTACCTATGGAAATCCTCGTTCGGCCCAAATTGTAATGGGTTAATAAATACAGAAACAACAACATAATCGCACCTAGAGCGACATTGCCGGATCAGTGCCTCATGGCCTGAATGCAAATACCCCATCGTTGGAACCAAACCAACGCGCTCCCCTCGCCCCTTCATGGTCTTAAGAAGGACTCGCAGTTCCGGAATGCTTCGAATCAGGCGCATGTAGTAGTTTTCCCTCCGCGAACTTCACACAGCTTTGAGTCAGGTTAATCTGCTTCTAACAAGGTTGCGGCAAACTATTTTTTTGCCACTTTTGTTAGGCTATACGATTCTTGGTCGCTTGGATAGATACCCATTTTTACATCACTCGACCACTGTGTCAGGGATGTAACCATCTGATTAAAACCATCCATATATTTTCTAACAAACTTAGGGGGAGTCCCTGGATGAATGCCCAAAATGTCATGGAATACTAATACTTGTCCGGAACAATTTTTTCCTGCCCCAATACCGATAGTAAAAACCGTCAGGGCTTCAGTGACTCTGGCCGCCAGTTCTGTTGGGATACATTCCAATAACACAGAAAAACAGCCTGCAGTCTCAAGTTTTTTTGCCTCTTCCACCAATTGTGTGGCCTGTGCTCTTTCTTTGCCTTGAACTTTATGCCCCCCAATAGAATGCAGGGATTGAGGAGTAAGACCCAAGTGACCCATAACAGGTATCCCAGCATCAATCAAAGCACGTATTACCGTAATCCTGTTCTCGCCTCCCCCCTCAAGTTTTACCGCCTGTGCCCCTGATTGAATTAACCTACCGGCGTTTCTGAGGGCATCTTCCACGCTGAGATGGTATGCAAGAAACGGCAAATCAGCCATCAAAAATGCCCTTGGACGTACCCTGGCAACGGCCTCCAAATGGTGGCACATCATGGCCATGGTGACAGGAATTGTATTTTCAAACCCAAGACAGACGTTGCCGACACTATCGCCAACCAAAATGACATCGACTCCCGCCGCATCCGCTATCTGAGCCGTGGGTGCGTCGTAGGCAGTGATCATTACCAGCTTGCCGCCTTGGTCAACGGTGGCCTGAAGGCAGGTTACAGACTTTTTGGGTTGCGTTGGAGTTTGGTGGCTCATGTGTACTCCGTTTGCTTGTTCAAAATTTTAATTACTTATAGAGTTAAAAAATACGCTTGAACTGTTTAAGCATGCGTGAGCGATTGAAGATATAAAAAGTGATTTTGTTTTCCATGCAACAATCCCAAATACCAGTCCGCTGACTAAAACATTAATCCATCTCCATGGAAGATCAAAATACCAGTAATGACCTGCCCAAAATAAAATTGCCTGAATGAGTAAAATTGAAAAATTTGAAATCTTTATATTATTTTTTAAGTAGCCCCATAAAAACCCTCTGAACAATAACTCCTCAGGTAACGCATTTAGAGCAAACTGAACGACAATTGCAGATAATAAAAAAGGAGGGAACATTAACAACCAAATCAAGGGATTACTAGGTACTTGCAATGGATTTCCATTAAAATAGTGACCAAAAATACCCCATGCCAAACATAACACAGCTATTAAAAAACCAATAATAACTATTTTTTTCTTTGGCCACGTAAAAAGGTATAAGGGGCGGTCGTCTTTGGCAATTGTTCTGAAAAACAGATATGCCAAAGCATAAGTTAAAATTACAAAAGCAATATGACCTATCAGTTCGTACCCAAACCTTACCAACAGCAAACCAGATAACAAAAGTGCCTGCTTAGAAGTTGCGCTTGCAAATAACTTCATCTCATCCCCCTTCTCCCTGCATATACCCATCATACCAGCCATCCAGCAGACCCAATTCTATAAATAGCCTCCCTAGTTTCTCAATTGGCAAACCCATAACAGTAGCAAATGACCCTTCTATGCGCTCAATGAACATTGCCGCTATCCCTTGGGCGGCATAGGCGCCTGCCTTATCCATTGGCTCGCCTGATGCTACGTACCAACGAATTTGCTCTATCGAAAGTGGTCTTAAATGAACCTCTGCTGTATCAACGATTTGGTGAATTTCACAGTCTCGCACCAGCGACACACCAGTGTGGACGTAGTGTTTTCGCCCTTGTATTAGTTGAACCATCCTCATAGCATCTTTTGTGTTTTCTGGCTTGCCCAAAATACAATCATCCACCACAACAATAGTATCTGCACCCAGAACCCATCTTGCAGGGTATTCAGTAGCAACTGATAAGGCTTTTTCTTTTGATAGTCGTAATACCATTTCGATGGGATTTTCATCTGCACGAAGTGTTTCGTCAACAACCGGCATCACTGATTCAAAAGGAATGCGAATGGCCTCAAACCAATATTTTCTTCGAGGGCTTGCCGAAGCCAGGATAAGAGGTCCGATTTTCACTTGCCATTCCGCTTGTTAATTATCAAAATTGATTGCCCAATACCAATAGTTAGCAAAAGGAGTAGTAAATAAAACGGCCACGAAGTGCTTGCCGGCGTATGAATAGGTCGCCATCTCAATTCAAACGACCACGCGCCTTCTGTCATAACATCACTGAAGTGTAGCCAAGTGCCGTCTTCCCTAACTATTCCCGAACGTCCGCTCATAGTTACGCGTGTAAGTGGCAAACCTGCTTCCAAAGCCCGCAAGCGTACCATCGAAGCATGGAGGTCAGCCGCAATGCTTGTTTCAAACCAAGCGTCGTTAGTATGTTCTGTCAACAGGTCGCCCCCGGCCATAGCTAGACCAGTCCTTACTCGCTGTGGTACTAGGGCCTCACTGCAAATCAGAGAATGTACTTTAATACTCTCTCCTGTTTGACAGGGTATTAAGAAGCTACTGTTTATGCTTAGCTCCCCAACAGCACAACTCTTGAAGCCAGCAATTTTTTCTAACCAATTCCTAATCCATTCCGGGCCTGGCATCCGCTCCCCAAAAGGCATGGGGATTACTTTTGCCTGCAAGAACGGTTCATGTCCTGCTACTTCTCCCCGCACTACATTATATGGCGATTTTCTGTCTATCCAGCCGTCTGTACCAAAGAGCCAGGCCACATTACGATCCAGAGCAATCTCTGCTAACCCGAGGTTTGGTTGTAAATAGTTCCCATCGGTGACGCTACTCTCTGGCCACAAAAGAAGCGTTGGTCTATCTTGTTTCGGCAATCCATCTTTGTGCAACAGAGCGTCGCTTCTACTCCACATGTCAGCTAACTGGTTTGGAACGTGTGAGTTCACAGGATAGTTTGGCTGGATGATAGCTATGTCCATTGCCAATTCACTACCCCTTGGCAAAAGATACCATGCCCCTGACATCGTCGATATGAGAGCCAACAGGCAAATTGTGGAGGTAATTGCATTTCTATAATTCTTCTTCACAACAAAGCAACCGGCAATAACACCATGGATCCAGATTAATGCTGTAAACCCCTCTGTACCAATAAATGCCGCCGCCCTACCAAAAAATGGAAGACTGGCTAACGCAGTAGCCCACGTCCACGGATAAATGTGCAGTAGCCAAGTGTCACAAACCACCATAACCATTGCCGCACCGCAAGCCGCACCTGTAATCCCACGCCATCCGCAATTTTTTTTCCAAATATACCTCGCCAAAAGCAATGCAAGGAGCGGAGGCAGACTGTCATATATCCACAGCAGTAGCCCTGCAAAAAAAGATAACCCAGTAGGTATGCCACCTTTTGATGCAATTGTAGGTGGCATCCAGATGGTCAGTAACATCACGCCAACAAAGATGGAAATCCAGATCATCCACCATCGATTGTCCTTGAACATTGAACGGGCTAATAGCACCGGCAACAACAGAACTGCAATAGCTTCCAGCCAACCACCGAAAAGACCAGGCCATCGAAAGGTGGCTTGGAATAGCAGGATGAACGATACAGCTTCTAGTAACACTAGCCACAACTTCATGTCTGCCCCCTACTCCCCTTAGAAACTTCATAGCAGGCTATTCCTACGGCGACTGCGGCGTTTAGGCTTTCAACACAAGAAGTCTGAATGGTTGCCCTAATGACATTGGGAGGAAAATTAACGTCACGCCACCCATGCCCTTCGTTGCCTACCATTAAGCGTAATGGTTCACTAATATCAACATCTTCTATGGGAATCGCTTTAGCACCTCTATCTAGTGCTATCCAGTTCCCATCCTTATAGTGATCTGCAGAAAACCTCCTAAGCGGCAGAAAAAACGCGGCACCCATCGAACCCCTCAATGCTTTAGCAGAAAATGGGTCGGCACAACCTGGCCCAATAATGGCCTCCTGAAAACCAAATGCAACGGCAGAACGAAGAATGCTACCCAAATTGCCAGGGTCTTGTATTCCCCAAGGAACAATTACTCTATTTGGAATAGAGCCTGCTGGTTCCTCTGCTACAACCATTACCAATGCTATATCTTGAGGGCTGGCCATTCCTGAAAGTTCTATCATTAAACGTTCTGTTAATTCCCAAGTTTCAAGTGGCAATTCCATCTCAAAAGAGTGTGTGTTGCGCCCCTCTAGGCGTAGCCAGCGTAAAGGTGATAGCCTATTTCTAGCTACAAGATTCTTTGAGTCAAACCACTCAGAAATCAACTTCTCGCCAAATAATACCGTACATGCTCGCTTGGCTCCATTTTTGTTCAGAGCAGTATACATCTGCCTGAAACGCGGATTTGACTTGCTAGTTAATAACAGTGTCTCTGGCCTATTCATGTGTAACTATGAAGAGAGATTCTGTGAAGGGAGCCTACTCCATCGATAATCTATTTGAATGACGAATTATCGCTGGAACGATTAGATCTTGAGTGGAACTGTCAATCTCACCGCTCGGAGTCGGTGTCGGGGGCAAAAGTCTTGTTGGAGTGGAATACTCTGTACCGGCTGGGGTATCACCATATACACGGAATGCGTTCAGGTTAGTCCCGACATTAGGTAATTGTGGCTCCAGAACATTATGTTCCTTTGATGAACCTACCCCAACTTCGATAAGGGAGTCGTCAAACCCAGAAGCCAAAATTGTAACAAAAACACGATGATCTAATTCGGGAGCCTCTATTTGTCCTAGCTTGATATCAGGTTGTCCATGGTAGTGTTGACTCAGAAAATTCATGGCAGTTTCGATTGCGGAGTGTTCGATTTGACTCCAATTGGCCATAACAGAAATAATCACTTTGGTCGCGGCGCCTAAGTTTTCGCTTTCCAGCAGTGGGCAGTCAAGTGCCTTGCGAACCGCATCCAAAATAGCCTCGTCACCCCCTCCTTCACCTGTACCTATCAGAGCCTCTCTACTATCCCTTAACACAGCCTCAACGTCTGCAAAGTCAACATTTATTATCCCTGGACGCAAAATAAGCTCACTGATTCCACGCACCCCCTGAATCAGGACGCTATCGGCGGCCCTGTAAGCATCTATCGAGGTAGCGTTTTTGGGACAACAATTTTTTATTTTTTCGTTAGAAACAACTATCACGGTATCGGCAACATTTCGTAAGTGCTCCAATCCAATAGTAGCTTTGTTGGCTTTCCCTGCTCCTTCCCAACGACAAGGAGTCAGAACAACTGCGACTGCAAGAATTCCAAGTTCACTTGCACAACTTGCGACGACAGGTGCGGCACCAGTTCCGGTCCCTCCTCCCATGCCCGCCGCAATAAAGACCATGTCCGCACCCTGAATACTAGCCCGGATTTCATCTCTGCTCTCCTCTGCCGCCACTGCTCCTCGCTCTGAATTTCCGCCAGCACCAAGGCCACGCATTGATGGGCCAAGAGGAATCTTTACTTCTGCATTGCATTGGGCAAGACTTTGCAAGTCAGTGTTCATAGCAATAAATTGAACTCCGGAAACTCCGCATTCAATCATCCTGTTCAAAGCGTTACAGCCAGCACCACCAACCCCAACAACTTTGATGTTGGCACCAGGAATACGCACAGGGCTGGGCAAAAACGCAATGTTACTCATGAACACTCCATGGATATACTATAATACTAAAACAAACCTTTAACCCAATCAATTATCCCATTAGGCTTACCCGGCTGGAAAAATGTTTCATTCAAATCTTCGCTTAATACTTTTACGGCCCCAAGCGCATTTGTGAAAAAGGGATTTGCAACTATCTGTGGTAATCCGTGTAGCCCAGATACTTTGCCTAAGACCACTCGTGGCCTACCCAACAGGTGCTGAGCCAAAATTGGCAAGTGGGGTAGTAGCGCACCCCCGCCAACCAAGTGGACACCTCCATGAATTTCGTGCATGATCCCGCTACGGCCAATTTCGGCAAGTACCATATTTAGCAATTCTACCGCTCTCGATTGCAGAACTTCTGCCAACTCCCTGCGAGAAACCTGCCTTCCTTCATCTTCCAATTCAATCATTTCTTCAGCAGGAACCCCAGAAGGCAAAACAGTTCCATATAGTCGCTTTATTCTCTCAGCAACCTTGATACCTCCAAGATGTTTCATCGCTTCAATATCCCTAGTAAAGTGACTGCCCCCAATGGCAATTACTGCACTATGAAATAGTGACCCACTCATAAATACACCAATATGTGTGAGCTGATCACCTATATCTACAACAACCGCTCCGTTTTCGGCATCCTCTCGTGAAAGAACTGCCTGCGCACTCGCAATAGGTGAATAGCAAAGCCTTGGACTTTGCAGTTCAGATAGATGGAGAGCCCTGTTAATATTTTCCAATACCGAAGCAGGGGCGATGATAATTCTCACTTCGGCTTCAAGGGTATCTCCAATCATATTGATGGGGTTCTTAATATCTCTCTGCCCCTTGATATGAAACCACTGGGGATTTTTGTGCAGAACAGTCTCTTCCTTAGTTAGCTTGCATGTATTCGTAGCTTGTTCCATTACCCTATCTCGATCGTGGATAGTAATTACCCTATCCAGACTTGAAATAGTAACTGTATCTCTAAGGTTTTCCCCCTTAAATTGAATCCCATCTACCGTAACCAATACACCATCTGGCCTAATTTGTCCTGCGGTACGCAGTGCTTCTTCCACAACGCGCCTTATGGCTTCAACGGTGGAGTTAATGTCTGTTATCTGCCCTTGTCTAATACCTGTGGGCTGATTGGTGAGGCTTGCACCAGTGACTCTGAGAGCAGTGGTATCTTCTTGTTCTCGTACTGCTACGACAGCAGAAATTTTGCTGGCACCAAGATCGATTCCGAGAAGAACACTCTGTTGCATCATAATTACAATACCTCAACATACTGATATTTTAATCGTTTAACTTGTGAAAAGCAACGCTTTGAGCAAGCTATGCTAGCTCTTGGTTTTCATTTATCAGTTTTCAGCTGAAAAGCCTTTCATGGCGCGTCTTTACATCAGATGTTATTTGCATGGGAAAGTTGATACGCTGTTACAAGGTTTTGCAAATACCGCAATAAAATTATCTAGCCAATTGACCACAGGCTCCCTTCACGTCTATTCCGCGGCTTTTGCGAAAAGTCACAAAACAACCATCGTTTTTAAGTATCGAAGCAAATTTAGTCTGCACCTCCGGTAACGGTGTTTTGTAATGACATCCTTCATATTCATTAAACGGAATCAAATTCACATTGGCAACCGGCTTTAATCCCCCTAACCAAGTAGCAAGATTCCTTGCATCCACGGGATTGTCGTTGATATCTTTTATCAACACATATTCTATCAATAGTTTTTCGCCCTTCAAAAGCCCCCATCGATTGATAGCTTGTCGTAATTCTGCCAACGGATACTTGTTTCCAATAGGCATTAATTGGCCTCGTTGGGTATCATTACTTCCGTTTAACGAAATAGCTAACCAAGGACGTGGGCGTAACATTGAAAGCTGGTCGATGCCTGGGATCAAACCGGAAGTGCTGACTGTAATGCGTCTCACACTAATATTCAGGCCAGAAATATGATTAATAACACTTACCGCCCGATGGACATTTATCACATTATGCAGGGGTTCACCCATACCCATAAATACTATGGTCACTTGATGAGAATTGCTTGGGCCAAACTCTTTCAGCAGTGCAAGCACTTGTCCGACAATCTCGCCGGCAGTTAAATTGCGTATAAACCCCATCGCCCCAGTTGCACAAAAAGCACAACCCATAGCACACCCGACCTGACTGGAAATACATAGCGTAACTCTAGGATTGTTTACTTCCCTTGGCATATGAACAGCCTCTATTCGCTCCCCATCTTCAAGTTTGAGTACCACCCTAGTTGAACCGTCTGTGGAAGCATAATTTTCGGCTATTTCTGGTAGGTATAGATTTATGGCAGATTCCATCCATAGCCTTATTTCCTTTCGTAAATTTGGACTACCATCTCTCCAGCCACCTGTTTTTTGTACTCTGCCAAAGGTATGCTCCGGCCTCCCTGGACAACCCATCGCTTGAAAATCATTTGGCAATAGACCAAACGCTGAAATTATTTCAATATTATTCATAAATCGGATGGCCTGATTTCATAGCCTTTTTTAGTTCCAAGTGTCGATATGCCTACTAGTTCTGGAACGAGCAATTCGCCTGCAACTCGACAAACCTGCTCAAGGTCAGTTGCATCAATTTCTATCAGTTGCTGGTCGATGTCAATAATTCTATCCATGTGCATGGCTTGGTGGGCTAGGGAAAACATACGGCTACCAGTACTCTCCATGCTAAACACAAGGCTCGTGCGCAACTGCAATTTAGCCCTATCAAGTTCATCTTGCGAAGGGCCATTCTCAGCCAAGCGTCTGCATTCTGCCAAAGTGCGTTTTACTAGTTCGGGCGCATTACTCGATGCACAACTTGCAACAACTTGAAGTGCTCCAGAGTCCTTAAAATGACTAGTAAAACTTCCGATCTGATAGCAAAGACCGTGTTTTTCCCTCAATTCAAGAAATAACCTGCTGGACATACCACCCCCCAGGATGTGGCACAGAAGGGTAGAAGCGATCCTGTCGGAATGTCTATGGAATGGTGCCGGAAATCCCATCACTAAGCTAGCTTGATTTAGGTTTCGTCTTTGCGCATTATAAATAAATGATTTGCACTGATTGGGCTTAGTATCGTTGCTACACAAAGAATTATCGTCAGCAAATCGACCATCTAACTTAGATTCAACCATGGAAATAAATTCTTCTGTATTTAGGTCTCCAGCCGCCACGATTAGCAGATTTTTAGGTCGATAGTTTTTCAAAAAGTAATTTCTTATGTCATCCGATGAGTACTGGCTTATCTGTTCGGAGGTTCCAAGTATCGAATGACTCAGCGATCCACCCTGCCAGAAATTCTGGTAAAAAAGCTCACTTACCCAATCATCTGGGTGGTCTACGCTTTGGTTTATTTCTTCAAGAACAACTTTTTTTTCTCTAACCAATTCATCCGAATCAAAAATAGGATCGGCCACCAAGTCGCTCAGAAGGTCTATAAGGTCAGGCAATCTCTCACGGAGAACTTTACCAAAAAAGCAAGCACTTTCTTTACCAGTAAAGGCATCAATATGACCTCCGAGGTGGTCAGATACTTCAGCAATTAAATCAGGTGAGGGAAATTTTTTTGTTCCCTTAAAAACTGTATGCTCAATGAAATGAGCCAAACCCTCCTCATCATTGTTTTCATGGCAACTTCCGCTACGTACCCAATAGCCAACTGAACAACTTCGCACAGCAGGTATTGGTTGTACAAGCAATTCGATGCCAGCAGGAGTCCAGTGATGCGCAAATTGTTTTACCATTACTACAGCTTTTTGCCAAACGCACAAAAAATCCAGTAAAAATATTGTTATCCCTCAGATTCTCGCCCTGAAAGCCCTATTTGCATATTCATCACCTTTATACCACACAACGCCCATGCAAGTGCCCCAACGGCAATCAACACAGTCGCCGCCAGCCAAAATGGGGTGGATATTTGAGCCTGCGCCAGCAGACTGTTCATATTATTTATGGAATATTGGCCCCCTGCTAGGCTTTGTAGATAATGGGAAAAAGTTAATCTTTGCATCGTTCCTGGCAACAACGTCACCAAGGGATCCCACAAAAACAATACGATCCCTGCCCATAGTATTCCGCGCTTAAATATCAATCCGAGGAGTGATACCAAACCGAGTTGCGCCCAGAGTGTAAATACCAAGGCAATAATTTTTCTTGGAATTGTTGTTACTTCCATTCCAACTAATTGCATTAACGTCACTACGATCAGCAACCAGGTGGAGCACCATGAAAACCATAACAGTCCCTTACCTATCGGCAACGCCCAAGCTGGAGCGGGTCGAACAAGCATCAGTGGTAATGTCCTCTGCTCAATATCCTCACTGATACATGCGGAGGCAGAAACCAAAGCAATTACAGGAATTACTACGCTTGCATAGCCATTATGATATAACTCCAGAGCAAGCCTTGCAGGATTTGGAACAACACCAAGTATTACAAAAATATGCACTATAACGAATGGAACCATAATGATAAACGCAAGTACCCAACCACGTGCTTTGAAAACCCTAGGCAGATACCCTCTGAACAGTATGCAAATGGTTTCAACGAAAGAGGGAATATTTCTCATATTTTATCCGTGATCTTCTGTTAAATATTGAAAAACGGCTTCCAGATTCATATCCAACGGGTCAAGAGACTTTATCGAGAGTTGACCGGATGCAACTGCGCTTTGAAGTTTTTGAAAAAAGTCCCTCGGATTTTTTACCGATAGCACAGCTCCATTTGTCTCCATTTTTATTGCCACTAAGTCTGGGTAGTCAACTGCCCACTGCGCCACTGCCTTAGAATCATCAGCCTCCAGACGCAATTCAACAGGGTGTCTGTCCATCAATTCTCTTATTTCAATCACGCTTCCTTCTGCAAGTAACCTTCCCCTGAAAAACAACAATATTTGGTCTGTTAATAGAGCTACTTCACCCAAAATATGGCTTGAAACCAACACGCGGACATTTTCTTTTGCTAGATTACGTAGCATATACATCAACGCAGTTCTAGCCTCTGAATCTAAGCCATTAAACGGTTCATCAAGAATCAACAAGTCTGGACTATGCAATAATGCCTGGGCAAGCCTTATGCGTTGTCGCATCCCCTTGGACATTGCAGAAAAAGTTAGGTGAGACCTAGTTGTCATGCCAACTATCTCCAAGGCACTGTCAACAGACGCACTTAGAGCAATTCCTTTCAGCCCTGAAAGCCCGCCCATCATTCTTAGCCAGCGATCAGCCCTAAAGCCAACTGGAAATCTGTCACCCTCTGGCACGAGGCCAATACGCGCTAGAACATTCGGGTTACGGAACGGTGGCTCGTCAAAAAGTAACACCTGCCCAGAGGAGGGGCGCAAAAGCCCTGAGATCATTTGGATGAGAGTAGATTTTCCCGCCCCGTTGGGGCCTAAAAGCCCTGTAATGCCTCCGCCTTCTTTTATCTCAAAAGTAGTGGGGGACAATCCAAGGATATGACCATATCTGAGACTAGCGCGTTCCAGCGTAATAACGCTCATATCACTGCCTCCGATGGCAAAGTTCGCCTCTTTGCAATGTAAAGCCAAAGGCACACGTGTATTCCAGTTGCAATAGCAGTCGGCAGAAATGGTATGGCCGTTTTTTCTACACCACACAATATTTTTGACCATGACTCTGTGAGTGCAATCGGACTTATGGCCATCCATGCAAAATTTTCAAAAACCCCTGACAAAATCCCCCCCAAGGCACTGGACATCAAAAGCAACCCAATTATCCACCCCAAACTAGCTTTGGGGGAGCCTGCCAAAGAAGATGCTCCAAGTGTGATTGATCCCATGATTGTAGAATTGAGTATCGCCGCAGGTATGAGTAGCAATGGTGCTGTAACCCACACTGGACCACTAGAGCCTGCCACAAGAATTGAGATTAGCCAAGGCAACAAAATAAATGGCAATTGAACACAAAAAGGAATCCCAAAAGCTATTAGTGCTTTAGAAGATAAATAATCTTTTTGGCTTACTGGGTGAGAATAAACTAGGGGTCTAATTCGATACAAAGTATCTCTTGAAATCAACGCCCCGTTGACTAAAGCTACTTGAAGCCACAAAAAGAACAACATGCTGGAATCTAACAAGGATGCTTGGAAAATGGCAGGCTGGGGCATGACTTGGTCGGCAAAATTCTTTAATTGACCCAACTGCGGATTAGTATTTAGTAAATAGTTGACGTAGATAATTACTAGCTTTACCAACAAGACACAAAAATAAACATATCCAAAAAAACGTCCCATTTTTAAGCGGAATATTCGCACAATATCAAATCGTGCCATAACAAGAATTGGAGACTTGTCTGGTTTGATGCTGGGTCTGGGAGGAAGCGTTGGGGCATAAATAGGCATACTTTTTCTCAATTCAGTGGTCTGCTGATGGCGCGAATTAAAATCTCATCTAGTCTGTCATGCCGAGGAGTGACTTGTACTAAAACCACGCCTATGGATTCTGCCCACTTGAATGGTATTCCAGCATCTGCTTCCTTAAGTTCAACATCGTACATGCCATTCATGTTGTCGCGCAGAGTCCCGATTTCGGCAATCCTTGCTTCCTGCTCTGGAGTTAATGGTTCCAAAAATCGCAACTCAAAGCATCTTGATAGTACTTGGCGCAGGCTAGACATCGATCCATGTGCTTTTACCTCTCCTTTGTCCAAAATCAGCAATTGATCCGAAACGCGGTCAACATCCTCAAGTAAGTGACTTGCCAGAATGACACTTGCACCTAATTCATCCCTTACTTTTTTTACAAGCTCCAACATTTTGCGCCTTCCCATCGGGTCTAATCCATTTGTTGGCTCATCTAAAAACACTAATTTGGGACTATGCACTATGGCCTGAGCCAGCTTGACTCGTTGGCGCATGCCTGTTGAATAACCAGATACATTTCTATATCTAGCTTCATCAATTCCAGCAAAAAATAAAACTTCATGCGAGCGATCCCTAGCCTGTTCCCTGTTTAGGCCAGATAGTTCTCCCCAAAAAGCAACCTGTTCATAGGCTGATACATCCTCAATCAGCGCATCGTATTCTGGCATATAGCCGATGGAGCTTCTCAAAGAAAAAGATGCGTCGTCCTCTAGCGGAGTACCCAAAACAGAGCCACTACCTCGGTAAGGTTTTAGTAGCCCCATCAGGGTCTTTATCAGAGTTGATTTTCCAGAGCCGTTTGGCCCCAGCAGGCCGATAATCCCTTCCTCAAGTGATAGATTCAGTCCTGATAGCGCAACAGTAGCCCCATACCGAACTTCTAAGTTATGGAATGAAATCAAAACAATCCTCCCACAAATAGATAACGTAAACAAATAGGCGTAGGGTTAGGGATTCTGAAAAAAAAATTATTTACAGTGGGCAATTCTTTTATGGTTCCAAAAATAGCTTGCCAATATCAAGCAAAGACCAAGTCCAATAGCAAATCCTTGCAAAAAATTTGTGAGATTAGATTCAGCAAATTGGCGCAAAATTATTGCTACCGCAATGAGCATACTCCCCAGCGTTCTTTTTTCCATGGCAAACCTCCCTCAATAACCTCCATTAAAGCACATGGGCATACATTAACAAACAGCTAGTACTCCCAAAAATGACATTCTTGTGCAAACATTTATACAGGAGGAAGTTTTGAAACTGATTGTATGGGATTTTGACGGCACTCTAGCAGATACACGCCCTCTAATTGTAGATGGTATGGAATCCACACTAAGAGCACTAAATAAAGATGAAGCACTTCTAGAAAAATGGCTAACTTGCGTAGGACTACCTGTAGAAGAAGGACTTCGTTTAACCTTTGGAACGAATGATGAAATGGAAATGGATACAATTCTTAAAATATACAGGTCATACAATTGGACAGGTAACTCGCATTTGATCAGGCCATTTCCGGGCATGAAGGAATTAGTCGCTGAGTTAGATTCAATAGGTATCAAGCAAGCAATAGCCACCTCCAAGCGATATAAGGCACTTGCTCCGCAATTGGCTGATTTTGGATGGACAAACACCTTCCACCCCATCGTAACGCCTGATAGGGTAACACAGCCAAAACCACACCCCGAAAGCCTGGAGGTATGTCTTCAAAGCCATACTCTGCAACCACAGGACGCACTGATGATTGGCGATACTCTATACGATCTATACATGGCAAAAAGTGCAAATGTCCCAAGCATAGGGGTATCTTATGGGTTTGCAACCAAGGAACAGCTACTTGAGGCTACCCCCATCACTATTGCCGGTGATGTAGAAGAATTGCGAAAAATATTGTTACAACAATCGAATTAGGAATAAGAAATGGACATAGCCCACTTTGACTCAAGCGGACTCCCTAAAATCGTTGATGTATCAGAGAAAGCTATTACTAGGCGAACAGCGATAGCCGCTGGCTATCTAGAGTTATGTCAAGAATGCGCAACTGCGCTGAAAGATGGATTTGGCCATAAAGGAAATGTATGGTCACTCGCACGGATTTCTGCAATCTCCGGTGTCAAGCAGACTTCCAGCTTGCTACCACTAGCTCATCCACTTTCGTTGGATGCAATAAATATCGAAGAGCACTGGGATGATGCAAACAGGCGCGCGTGGCTTCGCGTAGAGGTATCCTGCGAAAATCGCACAGGTATCGAAATGGAAGCAATTATTGGTGTTTGTATCGGTCTTTCAGGGCTATATGACGCTCTAAAAGCCATCAGCCATCAGATGACTCTTGGGCCTGTCAAGTTACTAAAAAAAACCGGGGGGAGACGGGGGACAATTGACGTTCAATGGCCAGAATGTCCATGGTCGTTCTAACTTTCGCATCATCACAGTCTTTTTTAGTTGTTTAACTTATGCAAGCAACGTTTTCTGCAAGTCAAACAGCTATAGCCACGAAGTTTTTCTACATTGGGGTATTCGAGAAAAAAATCCATTGAAATCCTGTTAAGATAGAAATGTTTTCAAATCCTCCCACTTCTGGAGGTTGCATGAGTTCATCTCGGTTCGTAGTTATCAGTTTCGCTGGCTTTCTAAGCGGGTACATTTCTGCCCAATCATCCGCTGTGACTGCAGTAATCCAGAGACCAGATATTTCAAATACAGCAGAAAAACAATTAAAAAAATCACAGTCGATAAAAACTACTCAAACAGAGCCATTGCCACAACTACCTCAGTTTCCAGAACTTAGTTATGCAGTGTTGGCCGAAATTGACGCTCCATCCAAATCGCCTATCGACCCAAACGAAGATTATTATTTTGGAATCCATACAAACATATCTGAGTTCCAAAAAGCATCCCACGAACCATTTTCCCCAGAGTCCGAAGAAGAAAGTTCCTTATTTAGCTTTCCAACTGATTCATATGAACTCGACCTGCTTTGGCCAGTGGATACTCGAACAATAAGTTCTGCATGGGGGCCGCGAGTAAGAACAACCACGGTAGTAATAAAAACTGCTAATGGTAACCGCCGTGTCAAAAGGTCTTTCGACGGTAGCCATAAAGGCATCGACCTAACAGCCCCAAGGGGATATGGTATTTTTGCCGCGATGGATGGCCATGTTGTTTCAGTTGGTAGAGATCGAAAATTGGGTTTTTTTGTCAAAATAGACCACGGAGATGGCTTAGAAACACTTTACGGACACAATAGCGTTAATTTAGTAAAAATTGGAGATTTCGTACAGCGTGGGCAAATAATAGCCAAGGTAGGTAGCACAGGTAGCTCTACAGGCCCGCATGTCCACTTTGAAGTACGGATCAATGGCAATGCGGTAAACCCTGCACCATGGCTAAATGACACAGAAGTAGTTTCAGATGAAAAAAGGGCAGACAACAAACAGTTATCTACTAATAGTCACCAAAAGAAATAATCGAGCCTCATGCAAACCCCATATTACACCTGCTCCCTCCGTTGCACCGCCTCCGGCCAAGAGTATGCAATTGCGGACATGCCAAATAGTTTCGCTGGATTCGGATACACTTCGGGCGCAGATTGCCACCTTCGGTGTCTTGCAAAACATGTGGTATTGCAAAGCCCTCAATCTACAACGAAAATTAATTTGGCGAGAACTTATCCCATCCCAAATTCCCAAATTGTATAACTATGGTTCAATTTTGAGGCCGAAAGTTTCGATGATGTTGCGCTGTAGCGGACTGGTCTCGGTCACTAAGCTGTTTCGTTTTCCCTCGAATGTTATCCGCACCACAGACTCCATAGCCTCAATTATTTCCCTTGCGCCCTTGTGTTTGAGACCATCATGACCCTTTGCTACCATCCTGATTCTGCTTATCAGGGCCAATGCAATG
>Ga0082212_10004104_pt1 | contig 20339 bp, 13 predicted proteins | sample TergutNt197P3_FD_71548 | JGI IMG/M metagenome (GOLD analysis project Ga0082212, IMG submission 71548) | Neocapritermes taracua P3 segment gut microbial communities from Petit-Saut dam, French Guiana - Nt197 P3 | ecosystem: Host-associated > Arthropoda: Insects > Digestive system > Gut ... | reverse complement strand
ATTCACAAACATAAACTCCACGTGACAGGGTATCTTTTCAGATTCTTTATTGAGCCGTTCATATAACGGCTCAATACATTCTCTTTCGTTGTATACCGGGATTAGAATGCTTAATATGTTTGTCATTTTCATTAACTTTTGACAATGAGATTATTCCCATTGCTAATAACTCTCGATAAGTTTTTTGACATCTTGGAAGTATTGCTTGCTATATTCAGGGAAATTTTTATCCGGAACAAAAAAGTGAGATACTTTCATGCTGGGGTACAATACAAAATAATATGAAGAAGCATATTCTTCGATTTTCCATTCAAATGCATCTGAATCAATACGATACCAAGGGAAACATATTTGATTTATCCTTATAAAAACATTAAAATCAAAATCCATCTTGTAAGAATAAAGTATGTTTACAAACTTAGATGTATCGACAAATTCATCTTGAAGGGTTCTGATTTCCATTCCGAAACAAGTACTACAGTTTATATCCACATATCGATATAGCAATAAAGGTTTATTACTTACAAATTCCGATAGATTTTTTCCGGTATCATCATTCATTATTTCAGTATATAACAATATATTTGGCGCATGAAGACCAGTCATATTCATATTAAGTTCATAGTTTGATCGAAAAAAAACTTCTTTTTTCTGAATTTCTACAGTAAAGTCAGCTAAATAACTGTACATAGTGTCCTTTTCAATAATTTTATTAGGATAATAAAAAATCAAAAATAATGCTACTAAGCTAACAACTATCAGTGAGTACTTAATGATAACTTTCTCTTTCATCTTTCATTTATACATAAACAATCCAGATTTCTTTTTATTTTTCTTAGTTATATATCCCGGCAAAGTGATTAAAAATGATTTCATAGTATCAATTTATATGGGACAAGTCAAATACGAAAATTTTATTAAGATCATCTTCATCACTTGAAAGCAAATACATTTTCTTATGATTTTCAGATACAGTATATAAATAATAATCTTCATCCAGTTTATAAACGATTATTGGATTTCCATCCCAATCCCAAACCTGAATCTCTTTATTAGAATAACAATAAGCATAAATATAATGTTCTGTTGCACAAGGGAGAGAATAAAAAAGTTCGCGTTCATCATAGTTTTCAACTTCACTGATCTGCTTAGGAGGGATTGTTACCAGAATCTCCTTTTCTAATACTCTATTATACGAATAGATACGGAAAAATTTATAGTTGCTGTAAAACGCAGCAAATTTCTTTTTTTCCGGATTGGCAACCAAATATTTATAAAACACTTGGCATCTTACATCTTGTTCGAATTTTTTTCTTGCTAAATTTTCAGGATATAAACTGAATTTGAAATCTGAATTATAATCGATATTCTTCATTTGGTATTCAAAATCGCTATTTGTATTCATAAAACAATCAGCAAATGAACAAAACAAGGAGTCGTTTAATCTAATAAATCCATTAACAACATGTTGGTCAAAAATTTTTTGTGATTTTACAGTGTGTAAACTAGGCCCTGACTGCAATTCAATAGTTTTCATTACATTCCAATCAAGTATTGTAAAATAATCGCTCCCTGCTTGAATTGTTTGTCCTATCGGAAAATTAAAATCATCGGGGCCTTGGCCTTTTTGTCCTATGGAAAACAGATACTTATAGTCTGTAATATCGAATACGTCAAAAAGAATCTTTTTTTTTGGTTGAAATATCCAAAGTTGATCATTCATTATAAAAATTGATTCTGGAGCTAAAATAACAGAATCTGTCAATTTTACTGTTATTACGGCTTCTTGGGAAATCGGAAATTCAGCAACTTCTATCCATGTAGATACATTAGATTGACACGAAAAAAAATATGTGCCAAACAAAATTAATATAAATTTTGATTTCATTTTTTTTCAGCATGAAATTATTAAATTGTTTAAAATACTCTAATCACTCTCAGATTACCATCGTTTAAAAATTAAAAAAAATGGTCGCTATTCAAATAGATGAAAACCACACTTTTTCTGCGACCATTTTTAAACATGATGTGAAATTTGATTGAGACAATATACATTACAAGTTACACATAATTAATCCGGGTCCTCCTGAAACGGTACATTTACCAGAATCACTAGCTTCATAACAGTACACATTGCAACAACCATTACAAAGTGTAGTAATTATCTTTGGTTCATATTTATTCGGCTTTTTTAATTCAATTCGAATTGTTGAATTACAAGGAATTCCTCCTGTCCCTGTTTCTCCTGATCCTCCTCCCGAGTCAGATCCATTTGCCAGAACACTCATTGAAATAGTGTTCGTTTTAATACCGTAATCGTCGATAGCGTAACGGTAGTTCATCCCAAGGGCAAATACTACTGCCCCAATGCCTAAAAACAGGCCAAAAAAATTAATTTTCTTCATTTTGTAATAATTTTAAATTAGTAAATATTGTTAAAAAAACTATAATCTTCATTTTTTACCTCCTATTTCTTCTTTCATAATCTTTTCAAGCTCTTTAGGTACATAGTCGTCACGCTGTTTGAGCAGTTCCCTTAAATCTTTCTTGATACTCTCCGAATCTTTCCATTCATGGCATCGCAGATTGGAGTAGATACTAAGATAGATCACAATACAGAAAAAAACGCTTGTAACTCCATTTCGAACCAAGCCTTTACTTTTGGCTGTTATCCGAACAAAATAGAAGGCAATGATAAAAGCTAAACCGATACTTGCCACATAGATGTACCGGTCGGCTATGATTGCAAATCGCGCTAGTGGTCATCCCAATAGTATTGGAAGTCGTTGAAGAGGACGGGGTAAAAAACGGCAAAACAAACAATAACAAGTATCGGATATTTGAAGTGGATTATCGCTTCAAAAAACCTGTTTCCCTGCGGGATTGATGTCGTACCTGTTTTTTTCATTTCGTTTCAAGTAACCGGGGGCAAAGATCCGGGTTATAATAATACGAATTTTTATTTTCTTTTGCGAATTTGTTGCGATTTATTGCGAATTTATGCAAGTCATAAATTTCTAATATTTATCGTTGTATATTGATTGCAGTATGCCATGCTACGGAATGCTGCGCGATACTGTTTAGAAGGGCGCTGGATCGTTGGAGCGTTGGTTGAGGAAGTCGTCGTTACGGCCTAAGGGTTGCTTCAGGTGGTCGGATGATTCGGCGAGAGTGTTTATCTTGGAGGTAAATTCACGATTCACACCGGGTTCATTGATGTTTTCAAAACGGATAAAGATATTTCTAAAGGCTAACCACAAATCGCCAATGGCGCCGTTGCGATGTTTGGCAACGATTATTTCGGCTAATCCGGTCAGGTCGCCTCTGGTAGCATCTTCTTTTATTCCATAATATTCCGGCCGGTGAATGAAGCACACCATATCGGCATCCTGCTCGATTGCGCCCGATTCGCGCAGGTCGGACAATTGCGGTCGTCGTCCCTCGCGGCTTTCGACGCCGCGGTTTAGTTGCGAGAGCGTGATGACTGGGATATTCAGCTCTTTGGCAAGCCCTTTGAGGGAGCGGGAGATGATACTCACTTCCTGTTCGCGGCTTTGGTAGGACATGCCGCTGGCATTCATCAATTGAAGATAGTCGATAATAATACATTGTACTTTGTGTTCCCTGACTAACCTGCGTGCCTTTGTGCGTAATTCAAAAACCGACAAATTAGGGGTATCATCAACAAAGATAGGAGCGTCGTACAGGTCTTTCACCTTATAATCAAGCTGTTCCCATTCGTATGGTTCGAGGCGTCCGCTCTTAATTTTTTCACCGGGTAGTTCACATACGTTGGCTATCAGTCGGTTGACTAACTGCAAGTTGCTCATTTCAAGGGAAAAGATGGCAATAGGTATTTTGAAATTGACGGCCATATTTTTCGCCATCGACAGGACGAAAGCGGTTTTACCCATAGCCGGACGTGCTGCGATGATGATCAGGTCGGATTTTTGCCAGCCGGAGGTTATCTTGTCGAGTTCAGTAAATCCGCTGCTTAAGCCGCTAAGCCCTTCCGGTCTTTGATACGCATGTTGGATAGAGTTGATAGCTTCATTGATCACCGGGTTGATCTGTATAGCGTCCTTTTTGATGTTGCGTTGCGAGATGTCGAAAAGTTTAGATTCGGCTTCCTGCATCAAGTCTTCTATATCTATTGATTCGTCGAAGGCTTTTCCCTGGATAAGTCCTGCAAAAGTAATTAATTCGCGTGCAATAAATTTTTGCGTGATGATCTTGGCATGGTACTCCAGATGGGCTGAGCCTGACACATTATTCGTCAACTCGGAGATGTATTGCATATCGCCAACCTCATGCAGGGAGCCATTTTTTTTCAGTTGCTCTATGACGGTGAGTATATCTACCGGTCGTCCTTTGTGAGATAGCTCAAGGATAGCTTCGAAAATCAAGGCATGTTTCTTATCATAAAAACTTTCCGGCCGTAACAATTCGCTAATCGAAGAATACGCATCTCTTTCGAGCATCAAAGCTCCTAGCGCCACTTTCTCCATTTCCAGCGCTTGTGGCTGTATTTTTCCTATATCCGATATTACTATCGTTTTAACTTTATTATCTTTTTGAGGCATATTTTAATTGTTTATTGTTGTTTTTTATACGTACATTTATTATTTTTATATTTCGGTCGTATGGAACTCGTATGTTCATTTATATGGGTGTATTAAGGTGCATACTCGTTTCATGGTCGGAGAAAATTTTGAATGTACCCAGTTTCATTTTTTGAAGTCGGTACGCGAGAGAAACGCCAAGTACGCCAAAGCCATATTTAATGCTTCTTAGCAGATTGATGGACGACGCTTCTTTAAAATACTTGGTTGGACAACTTACTTCGCCGATAGCATAACTAGAAAAGAAAATCTGTGCCAACATTTGATTGTCGAACACAAAATCGTCGGAGTTGATGTGATAATTAACCGACTGTAAAACTTCTTTTGTAAAAGCCCTGTATCCGGTGTGATATTCGCTGAGTTTTTGTCCCATCAACAAATTCTGAATGAAGGTCAGCGCACGGTTGGCGATATACTTGTAGAGGGGCATCCCCCCTTGGAGCGCGCCTTTTCCTAGAATACGAGAAGCGATGACTACGGGATACAAATCGTTGGCTATCATGTGACAGATAGAGGGAATAAGTAAAGGGGTGTATTGATAGTCAGGGTGTAACATGACAACAATGTCGGAATTAAGCGATAGGGCTTTGTCGTAGCAAGTTTTTTGATTACCACCATAACCCTTGTTGTTATCGTGCCGTATGATGTGCCGTATGCCTATTTCATAAGCTAAATCGCTGGTATTGTCCATACTCGCATCATCAACTAAGATTACATTATCAACGATGTCGAAAGGGATTTCATCGAATGTTTTTTTTAGCGTTTGAGCTGCGTTATAAGCCGGCATTACAATCGTTATTATCTTACCTTTTATCATAGTTTGAACGTATATTTTTCGCAAAAGTAAGCAAATAATCGATAATTAATGCTATCTTTGTTTTTTGTTAGGATAGAAAAATGCGTGTTTGGGTTAAAAGGATAGGGATAGTTTTGTTAATACCGGTAGTGTGTTTTCTATTGGTTTCTATACTTTTATATGTTCCGGCTGTGCAAAATGCAGTAGCCGGAAAGGTCATGGGGTATGTTGAAAAATCAACCGGATGGTGCATAAGTTTTGAGCGTATTCAATTAGCCTTTCCGCTCCACCTTTCGATACGGAAAGCAATTGTTCAAGAGGCTGGCGGCGAAAAATTGGCCAGTATGGAGCGGCTGACGGTGGATGTTCGGCTTAAACCATTGCTGCATGGGTATCTTTCTGTGAAAAATATTTCTTTAGAATCGCTGAATTTGAATTCCGGCAGTTTATTAGAAGGGATGGTTATTCTGGGCAAAGCCGAAAAGGTAAGTCTGCGCGCTGATTCGGTGAATTGGAAAACAGGATGGATCGAATCGAACAGCGTCATTTTTTCTGACGCCAACATCGAATTGGCGATATGCGATACTATTCCCGCTGATACAACTGCGAGTACGCCGTTTGACCTGTTTGTCGGGTTGAAAAAAGTGGTATTAAACAATGTAGCCTTCGCTCTCCGGATGCCTTGCGATTCGGTTTTTTTCTCTTTACAGGTGGCAGAGGCGGTGTTGTTGGATGGCTATGCTGATCTTGGCGCCGAGCGGTATGGCGCTTCCGGTTTGCGCGCGAAAATGAACACATTAACGTTTGCTACGGATGAGGAGGAGGCAGCCCAGGGTTTTGATGTTGAGCATATTCAATTGACAGATTTTATTTTGGCATCTGATTCGTTATTTTACGACAGCAAGGGAACCATGTATGCTATGATAAGGGAATGTTCGGTAAAAGAGCGTTCGGGGCTTATCGTGCAATCGTTAACAGGATACGTAAAATCGGATAGCCTGAGTTTTGAAATAGAAACGCCGTTTTCGATGGTAGGCGTACAGATAGCCCAAGTCCCCCCCAATGGAGAGGATTCGGAATCAAATACTCTCTCCATCTGGAGCGTGCAAGGGGAAGGGGTTATCCATAAAAGGGACGTTTCATTACTTTGGAGTGATGCGCCACAAGAATTTCAGTCATTTTTTCCGGATACGATGATCACGGTAGAGGTTTGTGGGAGTGGAAACATGGATACGCTCTTGCTGCAAAAGCTGGAAATAGAAGCGCCGGGCGCGTTCAATGTCCGGTTATCAGGTTCGGGCAGTTTTCTTGATAAGGATAGCCTTCGTACTGGGAAAGTGGATTGTGAAATGCATACGCAATCAATGGCTTTTGTCGCCGAGATGGTTTCGTCAATGCTGGAACAACGCTTGCAAATACCTGATAGCATGTATATAAAGGGATGTTTATCGGTGGATAAAGGCGGTTATGTGGCGGAGTTGACAGCACGGGAAGGCGATGGGAGCGTCCTGATCTCCGGAAATTATAATGCAAAGTCGAAAAGCTATGAAGTTTTTTTGACGGTTGACAGTTTGGAGCCGGTACATTTTATGCCGGACGATTCGCTGCTATGGCTCAGTGTTTCCGTTCATGCAAAAGGCAGGGATACAGACCTTTTCCTTGCATCTGCACAAGCGGAATTTGATGGCAGAGTGAATGAGTTCCATTACGGCAATACTTCGTTATCCGACATCTCTTTTTCAGGAAGCCTGAATGACAATCAGTTACAAACCGAATGGGTGAGTGAAAGCCCATCGATAAAAGCACATTGTACCTTCGACGGAACAATAAAAAGAGATACTGTGAAGGGGTTCCTGATTTTGGATGTCGATTCGCTTGACTTTTACGGGTTAGGGTTGTCAACATCGCCAGTATCATCTTCTTTTCAGCTCTTTACAGAATTTGAAACCGATCTCTCGAAAACACATTCGTTAGATGTAACCGTAGGAAACTGGAGTCTAAATTTAGAAAATCAACAGGTACAGCCTAAAATGCTGACGCTGACATTCCGCTCGAATGCCGATACTACGCATGCTACCGTCTATGCTGGCGATTTACATATTGCGCTCGCGGGTCATTCGGATGTAGAAACGATAGCGAATCAGCTGCAGCTCTTAACCAAAGAGGTCGGCATTCAATTTACGCGCGATTCGACGGTCGATATACTTTCTATACGTCCCTTATTCCCGGAGTTATCTTTCCACATAAGTGCGGAGCGTGATAATCCGGTATATAATTTCTTACAGGATTTTAATATTTATTATGAAAAATTCCAGTTAGATGCGTCGCTGTCGCCCAAAAACGGTCTGCAGGCGAAAGGTTCATTATTAACGTTGATAAGCGACACCACGAAAATCGATACCATTCGATTGAACATCCGGCAGGATACAGTGGGGTTGCTATGCGAAGGGAACGTCATCAAAAACCGTTTTCGCAATCAAGAACCGTTCAAGCTCAGGATCAATGGCTATATAAATACTGAGGAGGCGGATTTATTTGCAACCTACGTTGATGGGAAAGGCGATAGAGGATTATATCTTGGTGTTTTTGTCCAATTAACGAAAGGGGGGTATGAATTTTATTTTTATCCCGATAATCCAGTAATCGCTTATCTGCCGTTTACAATCAATGAAGATAATTTTTTCCGTTTTAGAAACCTGAAGGAAATGGATGCCGATATACGATTGAAAGGTGAGGTCAATAGTTTAGTATGGATTCATTCTGGCCAGATAAATGAATCCAACAATGTGTTGATGGTCGAGGTAAATCAGTTGGATTTAGCTGACCTCTCCCGCAAATTTACTTCATTACCGGCGCTGAAAGGCCTGTTAGACCTATCTTTCATGTATATGCCTGAAGAACGCTCGTTTACGATTGTTGCCGACGGTAATATTGATGAATTCTATTACGAGGGGGGGCGGGTAGGAGAACTACTGTTGAACGCTACATACATGCCAATAGACAAAGAATCGCACCAGATCGACTTTCATGCTTTTCATGACATGGCAGAAATAGCTTCGCTTTCGGTTTTGTATAAAGAGGGACAGGATGATAATCAAATGAAAGGGGTTATGGCGATCAAACGATTACCGCTGCAAATCTTTAATGCCATGATACCAGACCAGACGGTACGGATGGATGGATTTCTTCATGGCGCTTTTGATATTTCGGGTACAAACAATCAGCCGATGTTGAGCGGTTCGATGAAGTTGGACAATGTATCCGCCTATCTTGCACCTGCCTCTTCTTTGTTGTTTTTTGACGATCAGCCGTTTACAATCATTAATAACAAACTGACTTTTGATAAATTCAAAATTTATACGTTGAAAGAGCATCCCTTATTTATTGATGGCGACATCGACGCAAAAAATACAAGTAAGCCGGCCATAAACCTGCGGATGACGGCTTCCAATATGCCGTTAATTGATTCGCGCAAGACTGCCGACAACTATATCTATGGCAAACTGTTTGTAAATTTCAATTCGACCCTGACAGGTACGCTGCAATCAATGCGCATGCGCGGCAATTTGCACGTGCTCGGTAATTCCAACCTGACGTATGTGATGATGGATTCGCCGTTAGATGTAGAGGACAATTTCGATGAGCTTATCACCTTCACCTATTTTGCAGATTCGTTGCCCCGTCGTACGGATATGCGTCGTACGCTCAACCAGCGGCAAGGCGGGCGTGGCGCTACCGGAACGGATATGTTGATGTCTATCACCGTCGATCCGGTTGTCAGGTTTCGCATCAACTTAGACGAAGAACAGTCGAATTATATAGAGATGCGGGGCGGCGGCGACTTGTCGATGCAATATACGCCGGAAAGCAACTTGCGGTTTAATGGACGATATACCATGTCGGACGGTTCTATCCGATACACGATACCTGTTATTCCGCTAACCGATTTTACTATCAAAAACGGCAGTTACGTGGATTGGAACGGCGACCCGCTGAATCCGTTTCTAAGCATCGCTGCCTATACCCGCGTGCGGTCGTCTGTCAATCAGGATGGCCGGTCACGGCAGGTTGATTTTAATACGGGCATCCAATTGCGGGATATTTTAAATGATGTCTCAGTTCAATTTCTGCTCGAAGCCCCCACTGACGCTGTCATACAAAACCAATTGACAGCCATGGGCGCCGAAGAGCAAAGCAAACAGGCCATAAGCCTCCTGATGACCGGCGTATATCTCGCAAGCGGAGGGACTGGGACGGATAATATTGATGTAGGCGCTGCCCTCAATAGCTTGTTACAGCGCGAAATAAATAATATTATAGGCAGTTTGGTAGGCGATATGCCGTTTACATTCGATTATAATACCTACGACGGAACACAAGGGATGGGGCGACGCGTCGATTATATGGTGCGTTCTTATTTCGATTTCTTTCAAGATCGTTTAGGTACATCCTTAGGACTGCGTTATTCAAATAATGATCCGGTATTCGGGAACAAATTTTTCTTTGACGACATCTCGCTCGGCTACCGGTTCGATACTAACGGGGCGCGTGAAATCAAAATGTTCCGCAGTAAAGAATATGAGAATTTGTTTGAAGGCGAAATTGATAAAATCGGTGCAAGTTTTGCGATACGGAAGAAAATAAAACGGTTTCCCGATTTATTTTCTGTTCGCCAAAAGGAGGCTGTCATAACTAAAAAAGAAGAGGAAGATGAAAAATAAAGATAATTATGAATCTCCTTGTCAGGTTACAAACTGTCTCTGTAAGAAAGGATTGCAAATCCGAAGGTACGACGACGGCATCCGAAGGCGCGGTGCGATTGGATTTGTAATCTTGTCTGTTATACTGACATCCTGTTCTATTACGAAACATCTTCCTGTGGGCGAGCAATTATATACGGGGATTCGAGGCATTGTTATCATAGATAAAGACAGCATAGAGGTTAGCGACGAATTACTCGATCAGATTGACGAGGTTTTGGCGTGTCCTCCCAGCAATGCTTTACTTGGGAGTTCCACCACGCGCGTTCCTTTCAATTTTGGTATCTGGGTATTTCAGAAAACAGCCCATAAAAAAGATGCTTTCAACAGGTGGATAACGACTTTACTGGCTACCAAACCGGTATATATTTCGACAGTCAAGCCGGAGACCCGAACAAAAAACGTTTACAATATCCTGCGTGATAACGGATTTTTTAACGGAAAAGCCGATTTTGAGGTAATACCCGAAAATAAAGATTCGTTGAAAGCAAAAATACGTTATGAAATAACATTTAATGAGCCTTATACGATAGATTCGGTGGAGTGGAGGCGTATGCAAAGCCGGGCAGATACTATACTGATAATGAATGAAGCAGAACGCTTGATTCGCTCCGGCGACAGGTTTAATGCCGAAAAATTAGAAGCTGAAAGACAGCGTATTGCGATGATCATGCGCAACAACGGCTATTACTATTTCAGGACAGAATATATTGGTTACCAAGCCGATTCTACGTTATCTCCCTATAAAATCAGCCTGCGCGCCAGTCTGAAACAGGGCGTACCCCGTTCGATTTTACGACCCTGGCATATTGGGGATATTTCTGTTATTCTGGGGGGGTATGATAATGAGATGACTACCGATAGCGTCAGGTATAACGATTTAATGATCTATTACGAGGGCAAACTGCGTGTCCGTCCGAAAATCATCGCTGACCAGTTGAAATTTGAACGCGGCGACTTATATTCGGCACTGAAGCAAGGCGAGACCCAGACCGCCCTGAACCGTCTTGACATCTTCCGTTATACTGACTTTCAATATATGCCAAAAGACACGTCGCTCGTCAATGATACTTTGCATGTACGTATCAACACTTCATTCGATTATCCGATTACTGCCTCTTTTGAAGCGAAAGCCACATCTAATGACAATCATTATGCAGGACCCGGCGTGTCGCTTAACCTGAACCGTCGCAATCTGTTTGGCGGAGGCGAAACGCTGACAGGATCGCTCTATGGCTCCTACGAATGGAACACAGGACGCGCAACGATTAAAAATGCGGGATTTATCAACAACTATGAAATTGGCGCGCGAGGTGACATCATGTTTCCACGCCTTGTATTACCCAAAATCGGTAAAAGAGCCTACGATTTTTCGGCGGTCACCCACTTGGATATGGATGTTCATCTTTCCAACAGAGCCAACTATTACTCAACATGGAACATCGGCGGGCGATTATCGTACGAGTTTCATCCTACAACCATACGGCATCATACATTTACCCCTTTCAGGCTGATATTCAACCAACTATCGAATACCACGCAAGCCTTTGACAGTATAGTCTCGAAAAATCCAACCTTGCGCCAGAGCTTGCAGAATCAGTTTATCCCGTCTATTGGCTATTCTTATACCTTAGGGAATCCTGTTCTTAGCGAAGGGCGCAACAAGACTTTGTGGACTTTTGCGGTGACCGAAGCAGGCCATCTTGTTTCGGGGGTATATGCCATTTTCGGTGAAAGATTCAGCGTCAAAGATAAAAGTATCATGGGCAATCCCTACGCCCAGTTTCTGAAAATCACTACCGAATTACGCTACAACCGTTATATTAACCGTAGCAGTCGTTTGGCCACGCGTCTCGGGGGCGGCGTCATTTATAGCTACGGAAATTCAGTCATCGCGCCCTACGCCGAGCGTTTTTATATTGGAGGCGCTAACAGCATCCGCGCTTTTACTATCCGCAGCATCGGCCCCGGTCGTTTCAGGCCCGACCCTGATAATCCTTACGCTTACATCGACCAGAACGGCGACTGGAAGATAGAAGGTAATATCGAATACCGCAGCAACCTTGTCGGGAGCTTGGATTATGCCCTTTTCCTTGATGCAGGCAACGTATGGCTGATGCGAAACGACAACACGCGCCCCGGCGGAACCTTCCACCTGAAACATCTATTCAACGATATTGCTGTGGGTACCGGCATCGGTTTTCGCTACGACATGGAGATGCTTATTTTCCGTATCGACATCGGCTATGCTATCCATTATCCTTACGACACGTACGCTTCCGAAGTCGGAAAGAAGCGCTACTTCAACACCCCCTCCTTCCGCGACGCCCTCGGCATCCACCTCGCCCTCGGTTATCCATTCTGATTTATATAGTTGGTGACTTGTACTTTACGTACTGATGGCATACTTTGCCCGCTCGGGGCGTTTGAGCCAGCTATTGGCTTCTTCATCGTTTTTGAAGCGCTCAGTTTTCGGGTCCCAGTAGAGCTTGCGTTTCAGATGCATGGCTATTTGTTGAAGCAAACAAGCTGAGCATGAGCGATGGGCGACCTCGGCAGGCGTAATGGGCAGTCTGCGGCTCTTTATACTATCCAGCCAATTACGGACATGGTTGTTCGATACGTAGAGGTGTACTTCGTCGTCGGTCAGATCGCGTAAAAAGTCTGGATTCGAGGCGCTGATCGGCCCGCGTTCAATGGCGTTACTATCGTTTTTGACGGGGTCGCTATCGGTGACCCTCTCGCCGCCGCGTGAAACAAAAATCCATCCTTCTGTGCCGGAAAAGAGCAATCCATTGGGTTTTCGAGAGCTTTCTTCCATTCCTTTTACTATGACGCCGTTGGCGTAGAGCATCTCCGACTGGTATGGGCCGTGTACGTTCCAAAGGCCGGAACCGGGTGTTGGGAAGGTCGTTGATGCGGATATTTCAATAGGTCCGGAGTACTCTAAATCCATCGCCCAGTGAGCAATGTCGAAGTGGTGTGAACCCCATCCGGTAATCATTCCGGCGCCAAACTGCTCGCAACGTAGCCATCCCGGACGATTGAAATCAGGTTTTCCGTCTTTTCCTTGTGGATGAACACGGTCTTCGGTGTAGGGTACTTCAGGCGTCGAACCTAACCAGGCATCGTAGTTCAAGTTTTTGGGAATGGGCATAGGGTTGGGATTTCCGCCTGGAGGATCGCCGGGTAGTCGTACCTCGATAGTCTTGAGTTGCCCGATACGTCCACTTCGCACAAATTCACATGCCTTGCGAAATTGCGACGATGAGCGTTGTTGGCTGCCTATCTGCATGATACGTCCTGTGGCGTTCATCGCATTACTCATCAAGCGACCATCATTAATCGTTAGAGAGGCCGGTTTTTCCATGTAAATGTCTTTGCCCGCCCAAGCAGCATCTATAGCCAGACGGGAATGCTGGTGGTCGGGAGTGGCGATCATCACTGCGTCGATCTCTTTGTTTGCGATTAACTCAAGATAGTTCTTGTATATTTTCACACCGGTATGAGGCGTACCGATAAAACGCTCTGTGGCTTGTTCGGTGAAAGTCTTGGCATCGGCCAGACGGATGGAATCAAGATCGCATACTGCAATGATACGTGTGTCGGCATTGTTAATAATACCGCCCATGACGCCGCGTCCTTGACGACCGCATCCGATAGCGCCGACATTAATTCGATTACTGGGTGCGTTAGCGCCAAATACGGATGAAGGTATCAGTGTTGGCGCAACAAAAGTTCCTACTGCGCCAATAGCTGAAGTTTTCAAAAAATTTCTGCGTGATAGTTTGTTATTGTAACTCATTGTAAAATATTTAAATATTCAATAATTGGGCAAAGATAACGTTTTTATCCGAGAACTCGGATAAGGTACAAAAGCGGATTCCGAAGTAACCGGACTATATGATTTTTTTTTCAATAATAACGTCGAACCAATGCACTTTCCTGCTATGTAGCCTGAGGCAAAAGCCCAATGGATATTGTAGCCTCCCAGTCGGCCAGTTATGTCTATCACCTCGCCGCTAAAATAAAGCCCTTTTAGTAGATGGCTTTCCATACTTTTGGGATTAATCTCGCGTGTGGAGACGCCTCCTGATGTGGCTTCCGCTTTTGAAAAACCTTCGATAGCCTCAGGTTCTACCGCGAAAGAATGGATAACTGTGGCAATGGTTTTACGGTCTTGCTTGCTCAGCTCGGCTACTTTCCTGCCGGATAAATGCTCTGGTATCAGCGCTTTGACTAAACGTTCGGGTATGAACTGCTTTATCAGATTTTGCACTTGTAACCTGCCGTTCTCCGGATGGTGCATCTGTAAAATGACATCTTCTGACGGCAAGAAATTGATTAATAGCGTATTGCCTTTTTCCCAATAACACGAAATCTGAAGCGCTGCTGGGCCGCTAATCCCTTGATGCGTAAATAGAAGAGGCTCTTCAATTATCCGACTGTCTCCCTTTATCCGCAATTGCACAACGAGGCTGATCCCTTGCAGATTCCGGATGGCTGATGTTGGCGGGAGTATAAAACCGGCAAGTACAGGTTTCAAGGGGACTATTGTATGTCCGAATTGTCGCGCGATAACATAACCTAAATCAGTAGCGCCTATCTGCGGCCAAGCCAATCCGCCGGTTGCTATCAGCAAACACTTGGATGTCAGCATCTGTCCGTCGCACTGGGCATGAAAAGCGTTATTGTGATGCTTTACTTCCGATACTTTTGTGCTCATTAAAAAATGTACCCCCGATTGTTTTGCCTTATCAACCAGATAATTAACGATTTCATTGGCGCCGTTAATGGTAAAAAAACGACCATATTCCCTTTCTTCGATGGCGATTTGCGCTTCTTGAAGTATTTGTAAGATGGACGCCGCTCTAAATTGGTTAAGGGCATATTTACAGAATGTAATATCCGCGCCATAATAATCGGTTACAGCGATGTGGCGGTTTGTGAAATTACATTTGCCACCGCCGGATACAAGCATTTTTTTCCCTGCAACGGTTGCATGGTCTATAACCAGCGTGCTGTGTCCTCTTTTAGCCGCATACACAGCCGCCATCAGCCCCGAAGCGCCAGCCCCGATGATTATAACGTCATTATACGATGCTACTGTCATATCAATGCTAATATGTCATATCGTCATTGAATACGAATGGGTATGATGAGCCATCAAACAAGTGGAAATGACGATATTACTCTCTCCGTCATTGCGAGCCTGCGAAGCAATCCAGAAGTGTTGAATATTTGATGGTTACGTAAACACGTCATCGGTAGTTATAAAATTTCACTACAAACTATTACCGGTCAATTGCATTTGATCCATTTAATCGAATCGAATTACATTCCTGCTTTAAAATGATGCTATCTGACCAATTGAAATAGCCATTAGATGCTGTATAATAATATGTACCATAAGGTAAATCTGAAAACCTTGCTGTATACTCTGCATCACACGAAACCCATGTAGCATTTCTATAAAAACCGGTAATAATACTGGTAATAGTCTTAGCTTGGAGACTTATTTTTACTTCTATATCTCCGCCGCGAATATCTACATCAGTCCAAAAAGTAATATTTCCCGTTTTGTTTTCCGTTTCCGGTTCGCAGCCTCCGTTTAAAAACAATATCCCCCCCCCCCTAAAAAAAACGGAAATTATTATCAAAAGTAATCTTTTCATTTTATTTTTTGAATAAAGGTTGCCGCCCTGACCTGACGCTACTTGTAATTTTTGCGGAAAGAGGTAGTCGTTTCGGTTGGGAAATCTTTGGGGACGCGTTGGGTCACTTTGCCGGTAGCTGCCCATTCGGCTCCGCGTAGCAGGGTGACCTGGAAACCGGTGCATTGCATTGCCGGGTTGTCTTCCAGCGAGTTGCCGGCATGTCCCAGCGTCGTATGGAAAATACGAGCCTTGCCGTAGTTGACGGTGAACATGGTGAGTTCATCACGACCGGATCCGCCTGTTCCTTTGTCGGAAAAGGACCAGAATAAAACATCCTGAACTATACCCGGACCACGCATCCGGTCATACAATTCATCCTTCGCATGGCGCCACTTAGCGGGCAAACCTTTCGTTATCGGATGTTTCGCATTAAAGCAGATATTTGTAAATTCGTGTTGCTGACCATGTGAACCGCCGTTACCGGGCGAATCGTCATAAAATAACTTACCTTCTTTCATGTATATATATGGCCCATCCTTTTCATTACGGCCTTCCCATCCGCCAAAACCTATCATCTTATTAAATTCCTTCCATTGTCGGAAAGCATTATCCGCTGCATGATAGACCACGACGCCGCCGCCTTTATCGACAAAATCCTGAAAGGCTTTATCTGTTTCTTCCGGCCACCGATCGCCGTTATAATCAAGTACCACCAACTTATAAGCCGAAAAGTTTGGTTTAAAGACGCTCATGTTCTCCCCTTTACCAGGCGTAATGGCGAAATCCACCGTAAAAAGACCTGAGTTTTCAAGTATCTGCTTGATAGCCTCATGACTGACTTTCCAATTATGGTTGTTTTGTCCGGTTACAACAAGGGTTTTAATTGGTGTTTTACCCTGCAAACAGCCACACAAGCTAACACAAGCCACTGTGGTCAAAACTACGAAAAACTTTCTTATCATATAAAATTTTTTTAATTTTCAATTATTATATTTAGCCCGGCAGCGCTGCCAGCGTGCCCATCTTAGGCGGAACAAACCGCTTTTCAAAATCAGGAATATTGCCTAAATGTATATCGTCAAGTTTGAGCGATAAATTTGAAGAAATAAATTGATCCCACTTGTATTCCTTACCGGTATAGGCCGATTCGCGTCCCATCGCTCCTGTAAGCGATGAAGTAACAAGTGTTTCGGCTTCTAACGTCATGGATTGACCGGAACGGATATGGTTCACTAAATCCATGTGTTCAAGGACGTATGGATCCCGCTGTTTGAATTGTTCTTTTTCTGCATCAAAATCAAATTTCCACAACAGATTACCGTCCAGATCGCATATCGACATATCCTTACTGGTCCATACACCTTCAGTTCCGATGATTGTTTCACTCACGTCGCCGACACAATTGTCTATCTGCCGCGCCTGCGCATTGACTCTTACACCGCCTTCATAAACGATGTCTAAGGCAAAATTATCGAAAATATCTCCAGTACGTCGTTGTAATTGAGAACCCATCCCTACAACTGATATGGGTTTCAGGTGTGAAAACCAAGTGAAAACATCCAGATTATGAACTAACTGGTCGATCACGTGGTCGCCACAGAGCCAATTCCAGCTAAAGAAGTCACGGAGCATATATTCCATATCAGACCATTCGGGACGTCGCAGTCGATAACCCATAGCGCCTTGGTTCCATTTTACAACGCCGCTGGTAATCCTGCCGATCATACCTTCGCGTACCCTTCGATACGATTCTACATAACAGCGTTGATGATGACGTTGTGCGCCGGTCTGTACACAAAGGCCTTTGGCTTGCGCCTGCTTGAGAGCGGCTGTAAACATACGGCAAGTGACAGGGTCAATACCGGCAGCTTTTTCGCAAAACACATGTTTCCCTTTTTCGATAGCATAACTGGCATGTTCGGCATGGAAAATGGAAGGAGTAGCAATGATGACCATATCCACATCGGGGAGTTCGCATACTTTTTTGAAAGCGTCGAAGCCATAAAATATTTTAGCATCGGGGATTTCCATATTTTTATCGCGACGAAGGCGTCTTCTTAAATTCTCCAAGCGGTCTTCAAAAATATCTGCCATAGCTACAATAGAAAGGCCTTCGCCCGAATCCAGAAAGTTAAAAGCAGCGCCTGAGCCACGACTTCCGCAACCAATCATAGCGGCGCGTATCGGTTTGCCGTCTATTGCCTTATCGCCCGTTTCGGGGATATAGACCGGAATGTCTGAAGGTAGTATTTTAAATTTGCCTCCTTTATCTGTAGTACAGGATGTCAGTAAACCGCCTGTGCCCGTCACGCCTCCAATAACGCCGCCGGCAACACCTCCAATAACGCCCGCAGCGGTTGAACGCGAGATAAACTGTCTTCTTGAAATTTTTCCTTTTTCCATAATATTTCTATTTTTCAAATGCGGAATCAAAAGCAATATTAGAAGGTTTGAAGTCAATTTTCTTGACAAAAATGGAGGATTCGGCGGCGCCATGTTCGCGGTCCATGCCGTTATCTTCCCATTCAACGGAAAGAGGTCCTTGATAATCAATGCGGTTTAGCGCCCGTATGATAGCTTCAAAATTTATTTTCCCGCGTCCTATACTGCGGAAATCCCAGCAGCGGTCGGGGTGTCCGAAGGGTAAATGACCTCCGAAGACGCCTCCACGCATAGGCACATCCGACCACCACACATCTTTCATGTGGACATGGAAAATTCTGTCGGCAAACTGCGTGATAAAAGCAACATAATCAACCCCTTGATAACCAAAATGGCTTGGGTCGTAATTGAAGCCGAAGGCAGGATGATAGTTTAGCGCTTCCAAAAATGTTTGTGCAGACGAGATGTCAAAAGCGATTTCCGTGGGGTGTACCTCAAGCGCAAAGCGAATACCGTTGGCTTGGTAGGCGTCTAAGATGGGTTTGAACCGATCGGCCGCTTCTCTAAAACCTGCCGCAATAACGTCGGGCGAGACTGAGGGAAACGAATAAAGTAAATGCCAGATAGGGCTTCCGGTAAATCCTGCTACCGTTTTAACGCCCAACATCTTAGCAGCTTCGCCGATGTGGATCAGCTCTGCGGCTGCTCTTTGACGGACGCCTTCGGGATCGCCGTCGCCCCATAACCGTGCCGGCAGGATAGCTTTGTGGCGTTGATCAATTCTGTCGCATACACATTGTCCGACCGTATGACAGGAGATAGCAAATAATTCAAGTCCGTATTGTGTTAGCATCTCTTTGATGCCATCACAATATTCCTGACTTAATTTTCCAAGGTCTAAATGATTTTCCGTGCAAAACAATTCAAGTCCATCGTACCCAAATGCTTTCGCTTTCTGACAAATAGTTTCCAGAGGCAAATCGCCCCACTGCGCTGTGAACAAAGTTACTTTTCGTGCCATAGTATTTTATTTATAAAATTAATAATTAAGTATTTACAAAAATAAATTGGATTAAATCATTTGCAAAAATAATAAATTTTTTAAATTCAAACAATTAAAAGCGAGGTTTTCATTATTTTTGCACTTTGTAAATAGAAAAAAGTATGAAACGAGCATGTACCTTAATACACCCATATAAATGAACATGCGAGTTCCATACGACCGAAATATAAAAAATAAAAAATGTACGTATGAAAAAATTATTTATTATCATCGGATGCTTATGGAGCATATCAATGTATGCCGCGAGACCGGAATCGGTTTATTCTCAGCGACCGGACGATCCCGAAGCATTTTATTTTACGCCTGATAATTACAATATTAAGGGCGACGGCAAGATGGATGTCACGGTGGCATTGCAGGAGGCTATTAATCAGGTAAAGAGGGAAAAATCGTTTGGGATATTGTTTATTCCCGAAGGAAAATACCTGATAAGCAAAACTATTTACGTACCTGCCGCTATCCGGTTGATCGGATATGGGAAAAATCGGCCGGAAATTATTTTGGGAAAGAATACGCCCGGATTTCAAGACGAACAGAACTACATGATTTGGTTTACAGGCGGTATCGCTCAATCGGGACGACAACCGCAGGATGCAGGCGCAGGCACGTTTTATAGCGCTTTGTCGAACATCAACATGCGGATAGAAAAAGGGAACCAGCAAGCTGTGGCTATCCGCTCCCACTTTGCTCAGCATGGGTTTATCAGCCATTGTAACATGTATATCGGCGAAGGGAAAGCCGGCATATACGACGTAGGAAATGAGCTGGAAAACGTGCGTTTCTATGGGGGCGAGTATGGGATTACCTCCGGACGCTCCTCGCCCGGATGGCCGGTGATGCTTGTGGACAGTTACTTTGAAGGACAACGGAAAGCGGCTATCCTTTCGCGCGAAGCCGGTTTGGCTATCGTAAATATGTATGTTAAAAATGCGCCTGTCGCTTTCGAGATGCAAGAGGGACGCGTCGATAGAGTACATATCGAAAATTCGTATTTTGAAAATGTACAGACCGGCATCATCGTCAGCATAGAAAACAACGCTTTTTCGCAACTTAACCTGA
>Ga0082212_10000946_pt1 | contig 20342 bp, 20 predicted proteins | sample TergutNt197P3_FD_71548 | JGI IMG/M metagenome (GOLD analysis project Ga0082212, IMG submission 71548) | Neocapritermes taracua P3 segment gut microbial communities from Petit-Saut dam, French Guiana - Nt197 P3 | ecosystem: Host-associated > Arthropoda: Insects > Digestive system > Gut ... | reverse complement strand
GGTCCTGTACCCGACCAGTACTTTGTAAAGCGTGTACCAACTCCCCGTTTCCCTCACATTCGCGCAGTCGGCCTTTCCCGGCGGGGCAGGGACGCTGATGTACGCCCAGCGGGAATTATTGCTCTCATCCTCGTCGATCATCGTATCCGGGGGCCAGACGCACACTTCTGCCATAATCATGCCCGGCTTATCCGTCCCCTGCCAGCTGTAACGCCTGGTGATTATCTCCCAGGGCTCGAAGTCCCGGACTTCCCGGTGGATTATTCTACCGTTTTCGAGCCACTCGATCGCCGCCCGCTCCACAAGCTCGCCGGTCAGGTTCCCGATCCTTGCGACCCACTCCCCCGGTTCCCCCGGCGCGGCTTGATCCGGTACAGTAAAGTCGATAACCGCCAGGTCGGTCGGATCGTCCAATTCCCCGCCTCTACCGAGGTAGGCGTGCAGCACGCCGGCGCCGTCCACCAGCAGCATGTAGTTTTCCCCGATGATAGGCTCCGGCGCCTTCACTCCCGTCGGGGCGTGAGGAAGCATGATTTCCCTGACGATTTTGCCCTCCCCGTCCATGAACCCGCTGACTTGGCCCAGGGTGACCGCGTCCAGGAGGCAGGTCCGTCCGGAAGCCTCATAAACGAGGAGGAATTCCTTATCGCTGCCTTGGGGCTGCCAATAGACTACATTGGAGCATAGAAGGCTGTCGAAAGCCAGCGTATTGGCGATGATCCCGGTTTCCTTCTCATAAGCGGCGAGCAATCCGCTTCCCCCATGATACTGCCGGATCGGCAGATAGACGTACCGCTCCCCTATCGCGGGGGAATTCAGGTTATAGCTGACGCCGGCGCCGGGCGGCGCCGTTTCCCAAAGCAGGCTGAAGCCGCCGGCCTCCGTCATGTCATAACAGTACATCCTGCCCTGCCTGTCCGCCGCGTATATTCTGCGGTCTTCCGCGGCGGGGGAGCCGGGAATGCCCCGGGCCGTCCTCGGCGTGCCGCCAAGTTCGCCTCCGGTCAGCAAATCGTAGCAGATCATGAGGTTCTCATCATCTTCCACGCCGGACACTATGTTTTGCGTCGCGACCACCACGTCCCCCATGATCAATGGGCTGCCTGTAACCTCTCCCGCCGTTTGCCGGCAGTAGGCCACCCGGCAATCCCTTCCCGTGTCTTCCAGGATAAAAAAGCCGTTATCCGCGTATTGCCCGGCCCTCCCCGTCTGATCCCCGTCGGCCGTACCGAGGGCGATGTACGATTTGCCGTCCACGCTTGCCGCCAGAGGGCTCGCGGTGATACGGTACAGCGATTCAGGCCTGCCCCCGGCGCTGAGGCTCGTATAGCCCTCGTCCCATAGCGGCTGCAGCGTAAACGGATCCAAAGCCCAAAGGCGATGATCCCTGGTCGCCTGATAAATCCTGTCCCCGTGTACCGAATACGCGTAGGTCGGGCTTGAGCCCGAGGGCATGGGGCTCTCGCTCAGCCGCGGCGATACCGCTTGCACCGTCCCTTCCATATCCAGCCTGACTAACTTATCTCCCGCCTGGACATAAATACGGCCGTCGCATACGACGGGCTGGCTTTCCACCGTACCGCCCAGATACGTTTCCCATATCTTCTGGAAAGGGTATCCCGTGTCTTCCAGCGAATCATAGATTCGTCTGCTGTTTTGCTGGTCCACCCCAAAGCGCGGTACGGCGCCCCAGAGCGGGCCTGCCGCCGCCCCCGCCGTCAACGTCGAAATCAGCATGATCGCCGCTACCGCGACCGCTGCCGCCCGTGTCCGGCCACAATAACCCAGCCGACCCGCGCTATGGGATGGCGCCCCGTGTTGAATCCGGCTAAAGCCGCGACGCTGTAGGCTATATGCGCGCCGACTTGGGGTATGGCCGAAGCTCATCACGGAACCTCTCTGATCAGGGAACAGGGTATGCATTCCTCTTCGAGCGCTTTCTTCCATTCCTCCGGCTTCATCAGCTTCCTCCAGCCCGGGAAGCTGTCCTGGATATCCACCCTCTGGTAATTGTCATACCAGTCAACCTTGTACGAAAACGTCTCCAGTAAAACCCGCAAAGGCAGCAATACCCTTCCGTTGATGATCGCGGCGGGGACGTCAAGGGGATAGTCCCGCCTGCTTCCGTCGGCGTTCGTCACGGTATAGCTGTGCTCTCCCGGTTTGAATCTCACCTGCCTGCCCTTCTGGTCAAATACCGTCGCGGCCCCCGTTTCCCCGTCCCATCTCACCCTGCACTGGACGCATACGTGCTCAAATACCGGCCTCATCGGTACCAATACCCTGCCGTTCTCCATGACCGGCGCCTGATCGGGAAAGACGACGTCGATCCCGTTAATCCGCACGCGGATACCGTTTTTGGCGCTCTCCCTCACATTAGCCGCAAACATCTCCCAGGTATAATCGGTGACGACGCTGCCGTCGGGAGCCGTTACCCCCCATATCGTGTCCTCATAACCGTGAAGCGTCGTCCGCGGGGGCGTATCCTCAGACGAACCGTTGGTTTCCGCCTCAACTTCCGTATCAGCCCCTGCCTCTTCCGCTTCCTCCGCTGCTACCGATCCGCCTCCGATAGCCGCTCCAGCCCCGGCATCCTCAGCCGCAAACGCTATCCTCATCACGCTTATCGGTTTCAGCCCGTCTCCGATCACCGCGGCGGCTATAGCCAGTAGACAGCATAAAATCACGATAAATGCCGCCCAATAGCTGCCCCCTTTCCCTTTTCGGCTTTGCAGTTTTTCCATCAGGCTTGCCCTCCCATTCATTATTTCCCATATTATACCATTATATGTATTTCGTGGCAAGCCCTGTTTTAGCCTTATTTTATATTTTTTTCCATTGTCGCTATCAAACAGCACCACTATTTTGACGATAAAAAAACAGCCTGCGCCGGCAAATGCTTTAATACTAGTCACTGACTAAAAGCATGCGGTATAACACAGGCTGTCCACTAAGCGTTGCTTTGCTTTATCCGATGTGCTTCATGAGGAACTCCACAGTGATATCGAGGGCTTCTTTGCTCTTCAGCCCGCCTACGCCGTGAAACCCGCCTTCGACCTTATAGAAAATCACTTCTTTATCCGCTTCTTTAAGTTTTTCGTACAGGCGAACGGACTGGTTGAAGGGGACGAGCTGATCCCTGTCCCCGTGCATGATGAGCATGGGCGGGATACGCCTCTCGCGGCTGATATAGCTCATGGGCGACGCCTTTTCAGCCAGATCGGTGTGTTCGAGTACGTTGACCCGGCCGAGCTCCATCCCCTCGGGGCTCTCGGGGCCGATATGATCCATCATACTGGGATAATAATTCATCAGCGCCAGATTCGTAGGGCCGAAGTTGTCGACGATACAGTTGACTTCACAGGAATACTCGCCGTACTGGCCGTTATCCAAAAGCCCGGCTCCCGTTATACCCGCCATGACCACCGTATGGCCGCCGCTGGAATCGCCGTAAAAAGCGGCCTTATCCGGGATGATACGGTACTCTTCCGCATGCTTGCGCATGAAGCGGACGGCGGTTTTCGCGTCCTCGATCTGGGCGGGAAACCCGGCTACCTCGCTGGGTCTGTATTGCGTTATAGCTACGGCGAATCCCCGCTGGGAAAGCTGGATCATGCGGGGCAGGGAGAATTTGGGCAGCTGCCTCATGAACGCCGAGCCGGGCACGAAAACGACAAGGGGATATTTCTTTGTCGGCGGTTCAATCGTAGGCCTGACCTCCATAGGCAGCAGTATCTGGAGGCAGAGTTTTTCCCCGTCCCGTTCATCATAGACCACATCGTTGATCGTATCGACGACCAACCCCGGCTCGTCCGTCCACTTGACCCTGATCACGCCTTCCGGCAGCTCCGGCGACGGCGGGAAATCCTCAAGAGGGCCGGTGTGGACCGGCACTAGCTTCAATTCTTCCATTCAGTCGTCCTCCTTTTCATACTCTGTTTGCCGGTTTTGCCGGCGAACCCGACGCGTAGTACTCAGCGTACTTGCCTCAGCCCGGAGGCCACATCATATCTATGCCGCCCATCACATGCAGATGGAAATGTTCGACGGACTGCCCCGCGCTTTCCCCGCAGTTGGATACGACGCGATACCCGTCCGCCAAGCCAAGCCCCGCCGCTTCCCTGCCGATCACCAGAAGCATTTTGCCCAGGAGGGCCCGGTCTTCCTCCGAGGCTTCCCCAAGATTGGGAAAGTGCTTTTTGGGGATGAAAAGCACATGAACCGGGGCGACCGGATAAAGATCCCTGAAGGCCAGTATCTCTTCGTCCTCGTAGACCTTTGTGCTTGGGAGTTCCCCGGCGGCGATTTTGCAAAATATACAATCAGTCATACAAACCCCTCCTCTAAATAAACACTCTCGGCAGCCTCGGGCTCAGATTCGACAGCACTTCCTCTACTACCGTCCCCCGTATCCCCGCGGCTTCTTCGACGGTGATTGCGCCGTCGTCCCCGTTCCCATATACGACGATCTCGTCGCCTATGGCCGCGTCCGGCGCGGCTGATAGGTCGATCATGCAATGATCCATGCAGATCCTTCCGATTACCGGGCACCGTTCGCCTCTCACCATGACATAAAAGTTGTTGGAATAACAGCGAGTGAACCCATCCGCATATCCTACGGGCAGTACGCCGACAAGGGTGTCCTTTTCCAGCCTGTAGGAAAAACCGTAACCCACAGCCTCCCCCGCGGGGATCAAGGCGACGCTGCCCAGTCTCCCCATCAGCCGCAGGGCGGGCTTGACCCTGACCCTGTCTCTTGATACCTCCGTCGAGGGATATGTGCCGGTAAACAACAGCCCCGGCCGTACCATATCGAAATCATACTCCGGCAAGTCGCATACGCTGGGGCTATTGGCCGCGTGGACCAGGCCGTAAGGCACGCCCCTATTTTTCAGCATATCGATAAAAGCGGTAAACCGCTCCGCCTGTTTCCTCGTCGGGCTTTTATCCGCCTCATCCGCCGCGGCGAAATGCGTATACACGCCCTCGATCTCTATCCCCGGCAGCTCCGCGGCCCGGGCGACGATATCGGCGCTTTCCTCATCCGGCATAAAACCGAGCCTGTTCATGCCGGTATTGACCTTGATATGAATCCTTCCCTTCTTGCCCCGGCAGCTGGCCTCGGCGGAGAGGGCTTCGATCATATCCCGGCGGTACATGGTCAGGGATATATCCCGGTCAAGCGCCGCGGGATAATATCCTTCGGACAGATACCCCAGTATCAATATACTGTGGTACGGGCAGGTTTGCCTGACTTCCAGGGCCTCGCTGAGTACCGCGACCGCGAACATATAAGCGCCGGACTCCCGAAATATACCCGCTGTCGTCCGGCAGTCCAGGCCGTAGCACTGGCTCTTCAGTACGGCGCATATCTTAACATTCTTCCCCACAGCCCGCCTGGCGGCCATAAAGTTATCCTTCAGCCTCGTCCCGTCGACCTCAACCCAGGCGTCCCTGATGATTTCCGGCGATAGGTTATTCATCTCCCGCATGTCCCTCCAGTTCGCCCCGCCACGCCCCCGGCCTGTCCGGCGACCTTCCGGCGATCCGCAGGGGCAGTATCATCCCGCTGAGATCATCGGGGAAACCGCCGTTCTGCCGGGGCGGCGAAAAAGTCACTTCCATATAATTATCGCCGCGCCCGACCCATAGCCCGCTGCCGGTCTCTGATTCCATCAACACGTCCAGGGAGCGCCCCGTCCAGCTGTCGCCATAAGCCCGCAGCATCTTCGCCCCAAGTCGGACGAATTCCGCGCTCCGTACATCTTTGACCGCTTTGGCGACCTGGCCCCCCATATCCGCGGCAGGCGTCCCGGGGCGGCGTGAGTAGGCAAACACATGGGTACGGCTGAAAGCCATCTCATTGGCGAAAGCCAGGCTTTGGCGGAATTCTTCGTCGCTTTCGCCCGGAAATCCCACCATGACGTCAGTGGTCAGGGCGATATCCGGTACCATATCCCGGATAATATGTACTTTTTCGCGGTAGCCGCTTGTGTCGTAGGGCCTTTTCATCGCCCGCAATATTTTGTCGGACCCGCTTTGTAAGGGCAGATGCAGATGTTTGCAAGCGTTGGGATAAGCGCCGATGAGGGCGACGAGCTCATCCGTCGCTTCCATGGGTTCCAGGGAGCCAAGCCTGAACCGTATCCCCGGATAGGACTGCAGAAGCGGCTCCAACAAAGCTGCCAGGCCGTCAGTGCCGCCTGCCGCCGCGCCGGTCGTCCCCCGGCTGCCCGCTTCCGCGCCGTAGGCCCCCAGATGAATCCCCAGCAGCACTACTTCCCGGTATCCCGCGGCTTCCAGCGCGGCGACCCGGCTTAAGACTTCCTCCTGAGGCATGCTGCATAATTCGCGCCGCACATAGGGGATGACGCAGTAAGAGCAGAACTGCCGGCAACCGTCCTGTATCTTCAGGGTCGCCCTCGTTCGGTCAAGCCCCTGCAGTACGCCTTCCTCCGCCGGCTTTCTCCTTGGAGCGCCGCACTCCGCGGACTTCTTCTCCGCATCGGCTTCTTTCGGGACCATTTTATCCGCGGCCGGTTTTTCCCCGATCTCTTTCACGGCAAAAGCATTCTCGACCAGCTCAGGCAGCTTATCCTTCATCCCGTTGCCCAGGATAAGGTCGATCCCGCCGATCCCCGCGAGGGGCTTGCCGACGTCCTCCGCGCAGCAGCCGGTGGCTACAAGCAGCGCGCCGGGATTACGTTTCTTCACCCCGCGGATGGCTTTCCGGGATTTCTGATCGGCTGTGCTTGTCACCGTGCATGTATTCACGATATAGACTGAAGCGGGGCCGTTAAAATCCACGGGCCGCCATCCTCTTTCCCGGAAAGCGTCGATGACGCTTTGGCTCTCCCATTGGTTGACCTTGCAGCCCAGCGTATATACGGCGACGGTTTTTGGCCCCGGTGGGTTCACGCTTATAATCCCAGAGGTTCGCCGACAAAGATGACCGTGATCCTGTCCGGCACCCGCTGATGGGTGGATATGAGATGGTTGCAGCAGCTGCGACCCGGAGAGTCGCAGCCGTCGGTCATCGCCGGTTTTTCCTTCGTCTTAAGGGCCATACAAATGCCCTCGGTAGCGCAATAAGTCTTCATCCCCGCCCGGGCGCAGTTCGTGGGCGCCACGTAGGACTTCACGCGGTAGATGGCGTCGTCAAGGGTCTTTACGATCTTGTTCACCGAAACGACCATGATTACCTTTTTCGGGCCGTACACGATACTGGTGATCCGGTTGGAATTCCCATCCACATTATACAGGCAGCCGTCTTCGATGACGGCGTTGCTGCTGCAGAGGAAGTAATCCGCCGAGTGGGCCTTATGGCCGATCATTTCCCTTTCCTCCGGCGTGATATCCGGCCCGAAGCGGTCGAGATATTGATACCTGCCGGACCGGAGCAGATCCATGACGCCGCATTCGGCAAGGGATATGCTGCCGCCGGAGCCCACCAGCGCCCCCTCGGGTATCATCTCCCTTATGATGGGCGGCACCTCTTCCTTCGTTTCTACAAACTTAACGTCGTAACGGTGCTTCTTCAGATTTTCCATGGTAAGCCTGACTTGTTCGGTCATCGCGGTCATATCGCGCCCTCCCTTGATTATGTTGTATCTTATTTTATCCTTTGTCTCGTTAAATATCAATAAGTTCGCCGGTATCCCGCGTTATCCCATATCGCCCCAGTGGTGCTGCAATACCGACAGAAGCGCCAGCCCCGCCGTCTCCGTCCGCAGGATCCGGGGCCCCAGGGTCAGGGGCGTACCTCCCGCCCGCCGGACTTCTTCCACTTCGTCCGGCGCTAAGCCCCCCTCCGGCCCGATGACGACGACGGCCCGGCCTTTCGTAAGCCGCGCTGCGGCGCCCGTACTGCCGGCTTTCGCGAAAAACTCTTTCAAGCTCTGCCCGCCTTCTTCCCAGGGGATCAGGAGCAGGTCTTCCGGCGAGACTTGCTTGAGCAGGGCCGTCAGCCCGCGGGGCGCCAATATCTCCGGCACAAAGAGCCTCCCGCACTGTCTGGCTGCCTCCCGCGCCACTTTCTGCCAGCGGGCCTGTCTATCCCGGCGTTTCCTGTCCCCCTCCAAGCGGACCACGCAGCGGCTCAGCTCCAGAGGAAGGATAGATTCGACGCCCAGCTCTGTATTCTTCTGTACGATCCAGTCCATCTTTTCCCCTTTTGGTATGCCTTGCGCCAGACATACCCGCAGATGGCTGTCCCGGGTCTCCGTCACCGCCGCTTCTATCTCAGCAATAGCCTCCGTCTGGTTTACCAGCGTAAGCCGGCCGGTATAGCCATGGCCTTCTCCGTCGAATACCTCGACTGCGTCGCCGGCTTTCAGCCGAAGCGCGTTTCTCAGATGCTTCAGCTCTTCGCCGGTGACGCGGGCCGTATGCTCGCCGACGTCTTCCGGCGCTACATAGAATCTTTCTATCATGACCGACCTCCGCTCCGCTTTATGCTTATCGATCTGACAAACCAAATACCAACGCGTTCCAGTCGCCCGACCTGGCGGTTTCTTTCAGCGTAAACCCGGCCTCCGTCAGCCGCCGGATCACTTCGTCCCGTCGGTCGTCGATGATCCCGGATACCAGCAGGTTTCCCGTCCGCTTCAGAAAAGCGCCGAAATACGGCGCCATGTCTAAGATAACGCCGGCCACGATATTGGCGGCCACCAGATCCGCGCCGCAGATATCCTTCCCGTTAGCCGCGTCTCCGTCTTTGCCCGCCTCTATGAGCGATTGCCGGAGCCCGCTGTCCGATGTGATATCCCCCATATACAACGCGTACCGCTCCGGCGCGAGACCGTTCTGCCGCAGATTCCCCCCGGCTGTAAGGAGGGCGTTTTCCTCAACGTCCACGCCGGCGGCAAAACCGGCGCCCAGCAGAAGCCCCGCGGCCATCAGTATACCGCTTCCGCAGCCGACGTCCAGTATACGCATACCCGGCTTAATCAGACGCTCCATCATTTCAAGGCACATCCGGGTCGTATGGTGCTGCCCTGTGCCGAAGCTGGAACCGGGGTCTATCTCTACGACGGTTCTGCCTTCTTCGCCATCCCAGGTCTCCCAGGTGGGCTTGACCGCCAGCCTTTCCCCTACGGCAAAGGGCTTAAAGAAGGCCTTCCAGTTATTCGCCCAATCCTCTTCCTTCACGTCACGCAAACGCCAGCTAAGGCTCCCAAAGAGCCCTTCCCCGTCGCCCTTCTTCAGGGAGAGCAAGCCCCGACGCAGATGCGCCCATTGCCGCCGGCCCTGCCCGTTATCCGCGACATAAGCCCGGATCAGCGTCCCCCGGCCGGGATTCTCCAGCAAGCTGTCGTCCACATAGTCCCAGCGGGCGGCCCGGGGCCCTTCGAGATAACGCCGTATGTCTTCGGGGTCGTCTACGGTCAGTCCCGGGATCCCCGCCATCAGGATCAGCCCGGTCACCGGCTCCACGCCCTGAGTGGTCGTGTTAATGATTATCTCAACCCAATCCATTTTGCTCCTCGTCGACCCGCCCGTACTGCCTCATCACCATATACCCGATCGTACAGTCCGTATTGGAATTATGCAGTCTGCATACGGCGCTTCTTCTCTCATACGCGCCGCAGCTTGTGGCGATCCCGTCCGGTTCCGTGGTCAGCCACGGACATGTATCCCCCGCCGCCATGGCGTTCTCTTCCGCATACCGACGGGCATAGACGTCTCCGTATCGCGTGGCCAGGGAATCCAGATACGCGGGGCTCAAGTCGGAATCCACATACTTCGGCACCCGCAGCGAAGCCCCCCCGCAGCAGTATCCGCAGCGATAGCATTTATGCTCTGATCGCCGGTCCGTCATGTTTTACCTGCCGCTACATAAACGCCCTGGCAATCGCCGGCGTGACGATGTGCAGCACGATATCCGCAGTGAAGTGGGCGATCATGGCGGAAGCCAGCCCCTTCTTCCAATACAGCCATCCAAAAACCACGCCGCCTATACCGTTCAGCACGACCGCCCGGGCGACGATTATCCCGGTAATCTCCGTCAACGCGCCTGTTAATGGCAGATGCCCCAAGCCAAATAGTATACTTGCCAGGAGGATTGCCGTCCACATCCCCCAGTCCGTCGGCGCCCCTTCGTCGGTCTTCTTAACGAACGAGATGAGCCAGACAAAAAGCGTCATGACAAATAGCCTCATCAACACTTCTTCGGCGATCCCGCCGTAGAAGGACGCCATCAAAGCCGCCCAGACCGGGACGCTTGTCTCTTCCAATGCAAGGGAAACCGAAAAGCCCTGGAACCCAAGGTCCGCCAGCACGATCAGGACGCCGCTCATAAAGCCCCAGATAGTAGACGATCTAAGTACCGCCATGAAGCTCTCCCATTTGTCGGGGCCTTCGATGACCGGCAGATTGAATCCTACTTTCCGGACGAGCAGCAGCCCCAAAAACGTCGCGACGGAAAAGATAACAATACCCTGAATCAGGGCGTTGATATAAAGGAAAACGCCCATATCAGCGAGCTCGGGGACAAGGGCAACCTGGTATGGTATGACAAGCAGGGACGTGACCGCGCACATCCCCGCTAATATAGCGAAAGTCTTCCAGTTAATAATCTTTTTCATCTTTTCTCACTTTTCCGGCTTATCCCGTTCAGTCTTTATCGAATATCCGCTCAAAGAAGCCTTTTTTGTCCGTTTTCGACGAAGAGCGGTAGTTTTCCTGGTCTGAACTGGAGTCGAAATCCTTTAGCAGCTCCTTTTGCTTCTGGCTCAGCTTGGTGGGCGTTGCCACGATTACCCGTACCAGCTGATCCCCCCGGCCGCTGCCCCTCAGATGTGGTATGCCTTTTCCCTTCAGGCGCAGCAGGGTATGGGTCTGTACCCCCTCCGGTACTTTAAGCGTCGCTTTGCCGTCCAGTGTATCCACCTTGACTTCCGCGCCCAAAGCCGCCTGGGTGAAAGTGACGGGCATCTCCATATAAACGTCATTTTCCCGCCTGTCAAAGAGCTTATGGGGCCGTACCCTGACAAAGATATATAAATCTCCCGAAGGGCCTCCCCTGGCGCCGGCTTCGCCTTCGCCGGTGAGGCGGATCCTGGAATCGTTATCCACGCCCGCCGGAATCTTCACTTTAATCGTCTTACGCTTGCGCACCCGTCCGGTACCGTTGCAGTCCGGGCAGGGGGTCTCGATGATGACGCCTTCGCCGCCGCAGTCCGGGCAGGGCCGCACCGACTGGAAAGAACCCAAGGGCGTCCTCTGCACCGTCTTGACCTGGCCCGTGCCGCCGCACTTCTCGCAGCGTTTCTTCGTCGTGCCTTCCTTCGCTCCGGTCCCCTGGCAGCGGCTGCAGCTTTCGGCCCTCACCACTTCCACGTCCCTTTCTACGCCGAAGGCGGCTTCCTCGAAGGCGAGCTCCACGTCCTTGCGCATATCCGCGCCCCGGGCGGGTCCCCTCGCCCTGGCGCCGCCTCCCATACCGCCCAGGTCGGTGAACATATCAAAGATATCCCCGAAGCCGCCAAAATTGCCGAAGTCTCCGAAGCCGCCGAAACCGCCGCCCCCGGCCTGGCCGTCCACGCCCGCGTGGCCGAACTGGTCGTAACGGGCACGTTTATCCCCGTCGCTGAGGACCTCGTACGCTTCGTTGATTTCCTTGAATTTGCTTTCAGCCTCTTTATCGCCGGGATTCTTATCCGGATGGTATTGCATGGCTAGCTTGCGATATGCTTTTTTCAAATCGGCGTCCTGGACGTTCTTCTGAACGCCCAGGACTTCATAATAATCCCGTTTCGCCATGATTACTGATCGTCCTTCACTTCAAAGTCCGCGTCCACCACGGTATCGCCGTCGGCCGCGCCGCCTCCGCCTCCATCAGGGCCGGGCTCCTGCGTATAGGCGCCCTCGGCTTCCTGTCCTCCCGCCTGCTGATACAGCTTGGCGGATATAGCGTGGAGAGCGTTGGTCAGCTCCTCGGTTTTCTCCTTCATCCCCTCAAAGTCGTTTGCTTCAGCGACTTTTTTCAGCTCCGCTATGGCTTCCTCGGCTTTGGCTTTCTCCTCGTCGGTGGCCTTGTCGCCAACGTCTTTGAGCATTTTTTCTGCCTGATAGATCATATTGTCGGCGGTGTTTTTAATCTCCGCTTCTTCCTTCCGGCGCTGATCCTCGGCGGCGTTCTGCTCCGCTTCCTTGACCATGCGCTGGATCTCCTCGTCGGTGAGCCCGGTCCTTGCGTTGATGGTGATGGCCTGGGCCTGGCCCGTCCCCAAATCCTTCGCGGAGACGTTGACGATGCCGTTGGCGTCGATATCAAATTTTACCTCAATCTGAGGGACGCCCCTTGGCGCCGGCGCGATGCCCGAAAGCTGGAACCGGCCGAGGGTCTTATTGTATGCCGCCATTTCCCTCTCGCCCTGAAGCACATGGATATCCACGGAAGGCTGATTGTCGCTTGCCGTCGAGAATATCTGGCTCTTGGATGTGGGGATGGTGGTGTTTTTATCGATGAGCCGGGTAAAGACGCCCCCCAGGGTCTCGATGCCCAGAGACAGAGGCGTGACGTCCAGCAGCACCACGTCCTTAACGTCGCCGGCCAGCACGCCGGCTTGGATAGCGGCGCCGATGGCGACGCACTCGTCGGGGTTAATCCCTTTGAAAGGCTCCTGCCCCATCAGGTCTTTGATCGCGTCCTGTACCATAGGCACCCTGGTGGAGCCTCCCACCAGCAATACTTTGTGGACGTCCGAGGCTTTCAGCTCGGCTTCCTTCAGCGCTTTCCTCGTGCACTCAAGCGTCAGATCCACCAGGTCGCGGATCATGTCCTCAAATTTCGCCCTGGACAAGGTCAGGTCCATATGGACGGGCCCCTCCGCGGTCGCCGTGATGAAAGGCAGGTTAATCTGCGTGGTCATCAGGGTGGACAGTTCCAGCTTGGCTTTCTCAGCAGCTTCCTTAAGGCGCTGCACAGCCATTTTGTCGTTTTTCAAATCCACGCCGCTGGTTTTTTTAAACTCGGAAATCATCCAGTCGATGATCCTCTGGTCGAAGTCGTCGCCGCCCAGGCGGTTGTTCCCGTTTGTGGCTTTGACTTCAAACACGCCGTCGCCGATGTCCAGGATGGACACGTCAAATGTCCCGCCGCCCAGGTCGAAGACCAGGATGGTCTGATCCCCTTCCTTGTCTATGCCGTATGCCAGGGACGCGGCGGTAGGCTCGTTGATGATGCGGAGCACTTCCATGCCGGCGATCTGCCCGGCGTCCCTGGTCGCCTGGCGCTGGCTGTCGGTGAAGTAAGCCGGGACCGTGATGACCGCCTGGGTGATTTTCTCCCCGAGGTAAGCCTCCGCGTCCGTCTTCATCTTCTGCAGGACCATAGCGGATATCTCCTGGGGCGTATAGGTCTTATCGTCGATTTTCACTTTAAAATCGCTGCCCATTTCCCTCTTGATGGATTGGATCGTCCGGTCGGCGTTGGTGATCGCCTGACGCTTCGCTACCTGGCCCACCAGTTTTTCGCCGCCTTTGGAAAAGGCTACTACGGAGGGCGTGGTCCTCGCCCCTTCCGAATTTGGGATGACTACCGCTTCGCCGCCTTCCATGAAAGCGACGCATGAATTTGTGGTTCCCAGGTCGATACCGATAACTTTAGCCATAGTTTAAACCTCCTTCTTACTTGTCTTTTTCGTCTCCGGCGGCGCCCGCTTCCTCCATCTACTCGGTCATGTACCTCATGTACACTCCCTCATATCTGACGTCGCTTACCTTGCCGGAAACAAAAAATCCTGCGTAACTATATTTCTTTCGCGACCTGCACCATGGTGGGCCGCAGTACTTTATCCTTATATATATACCCCTTCCGCATGACCATGACCACCTGATTGTCTTCCTGATCCTCCGACCGCTCGACGGTCATCACGGCTTCATGGATGTTGGGGTCAAACATTTCGCCCAAAGCGGGGATCTCCGCCAGCCCTTCCTGGCTCAGGACCTCCGTCAGTTGTTTATGGATCATCAGGAAACCTTCCGCCACGCCTTTCGCTTCCTGGCCCGAGTCGCTGAGCGCCATCGCCGCCGCGTCCAGATTGTCCATCACGGGGATGAGTTTTTCGATGAGGTTCTGGGAAGCGTAACGGCTCCAGTCATGCTTATCCCGCAAGGTCCGCTTCCGGAAGTTGTCGAAATCGGCGGTGAGGCGTAATAGCTGATCTTTCAGCTGCTCGGCCTCCTGCCGGGGATCAGCCGCGCTGGCGTCCGTTTCTTCGCCGTCGGCGCCTTCCGCGCTGTCCGCGTCTGCCGCGCCTGCCGCGCCTGCTGCGCCTGCTGCGTCGTCCGCGTCGTCCGCGTTTTCGGCGCCGCCTGCGTTGCCCGCGGTTTTGCCGTCATTGTTAGCTTTATCGCGATCCGCGCTATCGGATGTATCGCTTTCGGCAGCTTCCCGCGCTTTTTTTATCTTTATTTCTTTGCCGTCTTTCGTACTCAATCGATCAATGCCCCTTCCTGCGCACCTTATTGCCTTTTTTATACCCAGCCGCGGACGCTTCCTCATCCCGCGTCGATTTCCTTTACTTCGGCTTCATCCCTTCGGACAGGTAGCGGCTCATATAGTCAAGTAAGCTGATGTTTCTGGAGTAATCCATCCGCGTCGGCCCCAGAAGCCCGATCCGGCCCATGATGCGCCCGTTGATATGGTAGGTCGCCGTCACCAGGCTGCACGCCGAGAGGTTTTCATACTCGTTTTCCGTCCCTATCCTGATGGAAATGGGCCTGCTTTCCCCTTCGTCCATATTCATCATCAGGTCTTCCATGATCCTCTGCTCCTCGAGTAAGGAGAGGACCTGCCGGACCTTATCCACATCCCTGAATTCCGGCTGATTCATGATGTTTAGCGTCCCGCTCAGATATAGCTTCCGTTCATACTCCACCGTTAGGGTATCTTCAATGATATCCAGTATCTCCTTCAGCAGATGGATCTGCCCTTCCCATTGGCTGCGTACAGACTTCAAGGACAGCTTGCGCCACTGGGCGACGGTGAGGCCGCATACGGCCTGTCTCAGCATATCCGTCAGTTCTTCTATCTCCTTCTCAGACAATGGCTTTTCCAGCTCGATGACCTGATGCTCCACATGTCCGTTATCTAAAACCAGGATTAATACCATCCGCCTGTCGCCTATCGGCAAAAGCTGGATATGGGTCAATATGTTTTGGCTGAAGGTGGACAAAATCAATACCGCCGTGTGCCTGCTGATCTGGGATAAAAGCCGTACCGCCCCCTGGACCAGGTCTTCCTTAGCCCGGATCTCATCCCTTAAATTCTTCCGGATGAAATTTTTAATCTCATTGGTGAGGTTTTCCTTCTCCATCAGATAGTCCACGTAATAGCGGTATCCGAACTGAGAAGGTATACGGCCCGCGGATGTATGAGGCTGCTCGATCAGGCCCAGGTCTTCCAGATCCGCCATCTCATTTCGGATGGTGGCGGGGCTCACGCCTAAATCGTATTTTTTGGTTATGGTCCTCGACCCCACCGGCTCGGCGGTGGCGATATAGTCCAGGATAATCGCTTCCAGCACTTTCTTCTTCCGGTCTTCTAATTGCATACCGCGCACCACCTCCTCGCTTGTCTGAAATGAAAGAACCCGGGCAGTTTGTCGACTACTTCATCATATTATTAGCACTCGATCATTTCGAGTGCTAATGACTTCATGTTCAATTTACCATGGAATAAAACCCTTGTCAATAGAAAAGTCAAAAAAGGTCAGATTTTTTAGTCGCGGATTTTATCGTCGTATATTCGGATGGAGTTGATGAAGGTGTCAATGATCTGCCGTTGGCAGGATGGCGGAAGAGTCCGGCGTATTTCGGCTGGCAGAAGGTCAGGTGAAGCGTGAGCTAAAGCGTAGTGTTTTGCCATCACGCGCCGCTGATCTTCGTTCAACGGGTCAAAGCCAACAAGGATGAGCGCGCCGCTCCAGCTTCCCGCCAGCGCCCACAAGGTCAAGCCGATATTTTAGGGGTTTCTGCCATCAGCGGGGCTTTTGTCATGCCCCGTAAAGCTTCGGACGCCGCAATAAAGCGAAGGTCGTCTTCCGCTTCTTCGCGGACACGTTGCTGCTTTTCAGCATTCAAATAGTATTTTATGACCTGTTCGGCAAAATCCGAGCAGGCGAATATGGTACAGAGTTTTACAAACGCATCCTTTGCCTCGTGTATCGCCGGCGCGTAATCGCCAAGCTCCGCAGCCCGTAAAAACGAGAAAACATACCGGGGATACTCGCGGTACGTCGCTTTAAGCATCAGGTTCAATTCCCATTCCGACAAGGGATCGTCATAGTTTTTTGTTGATTTGAAAGTATATGTATAATTCATGTACACGCCCCTTACAACGGCGGGGGCGGTCAGACAGCCGGACGTGCCTAAGAACAGGCCGTTCGGATAATATTGTCAAGGACTGTTTTCGAGCAAGATAAAGAATTCACAAGTTCCCATTGATTTATTCGCCGAACCGCTGTATAATACTATTTAATAAATCAGCATGAGGTATGGAGTATGGAACTTGATTGGATTACACCTCAACAAGCCGCCGAAAAATGGGGAATTACTGATAGGCGCGTACAAGCGCTCTGCGTTAATGGACAAGTTGAAGGTGCTGTTAGATTAGGGCGCGGCTGGCTTATACCGAAAGGAACGCACAAGCCGCCCGATGGACGAGCAAAAAACGGACGGGTTGCCGCAAAAAATAAGGAAAAGGACGCGAGGTAGCTTTATGGAAAACGGGTTGGCGCTTTATGGCTCATTCATAAAGGAAATTAAAGACCTTATTTATCGTCGCCAATATGAGGCGTTGAAAAAGGTCAACACAGAATTGATACATCTTTATTGGGAAATCGGTGAAGAAATCGAACGCCAGCAGCGAGAGCAAGGTTGGGGTAAATCTGTCGTTGAGATTTTGGCGAAGGAACTTCAAAAAGAGTTTCCCGGCGTTCAAGGTTTTTCGGCTCGCAACCTTTGGCTTATGCGAAGTTTTTATCTTGAATATTCAAAAAATAAAAATCTGCTCCCATCGGGTTCAGAATTGCAAAATTCAAAACTGCACCCATCGGGTGCAGAAATTAACCGCGCTGCACTTCCGGCTCTTTTAGTTGAGGTTGGCTGGAAAAAGAACGTGGTCATAATGCAAAAATGTAAAGATCCGCTTCAACGTGAGTTTTACATCAAAATGACGAAGCGTTTTGGTTGGACAAAAGATGTTCTGATTAACAATATCGAAAATCGAGCTTTTGAAAAATATCTTACCAATCAAACAAATTTTGACGAAACTGTACCCGAAAAGTACAGGCAGCAAGCAAAGCTCGCCGTCAAGGACGAATACAATTTTGACTTTATTGAAATGGGGATTGAACACAGCGAAGCGGAACTTCAAGCGGGCATCATGAAAAATATACGTGATTTTTTAGTAGAAATGGGCGGTTATTTTACTCTTGTCCGCGACCAATACCACCTTGATGTAGATGACGATGACAGCTATATTGATTTACTTCTATTTCACAGACGGTTACGCTGCCTTATCGCGATAGAACTTAAAATTGGTGAGTTCATGCCGGAGTATGCGGGTAAAATGCAATATTATTTATCCGCGCTTGACGAAACGGTGAAACTGCCGGATGAAAATCCGTCTATCGGAATAATAATATGCAAGAGCAAAAAGCGAACAAAGGTTGAATATACTTTGAGAAAATCAAACGCGCCCATCGGCGTGGCGACATATTCATATCAAGACAATTTGCCGGAGGATATGCGCGGTTTGCTTCCGACGCCGGATGAGATTGCGGCGATTATCGCAGGGCTTGGCGATACGGGTATAGAGGAATAAATATTATCAAGGAGCGCGAAAATGGATGTTGAAATGGTGACTTGCGTGATGATCAAAATCCTGAAACAAACGAGGTTCTTGTACATAATCGCAAGTTGAAATATCCGGGGTAGTCTTTCCCCGGCGGGCACGTTGAATGCGGCGAGAGCTTCTATGACTGCGCTGTGCGCGAGGTCAAAGAGGAAACCGGGCTTGACATCAAGAATCTCAAATATTGCGGCGTAGTCCATTGGGTGAACCGCGACGACGACGGACGTTATCTATGTTTCATGTACAAGACGACGGATTTTAACGGTGAACTGATTATTAAAAGCGATGATGGTAAAAGCGAGAATCTTTGGCTGGATACCGACGAATTGCTCGCTACGCCGAAAGAAAATCTCTCATCTGTTCACTATTGCTTTTCGCCACTATTCCACGAATACGGTAAGTACAGCGAGGTTCTTATATTATGGAGCGGTGCGGAATGAGCTAATGCTATCCGATACGAGATAAGTCTGAAAAGCCCGGTCAATCGCGATTTCGGGGTCGGCGCTTTCGTCAATGCGTTCTTTCCCTACTTGTGCGAGCCACTTCTTAAACGGCTCTGCTTTCGGTGATGGGATGGACTGGATTATCCGTAATAACTGTTCGGTATTAGCGACGTCTGTCGAACGCATTCTGCCATCAGCAGCCTGCATTTTCAACTGCTTACAATTTGTAAGCAGTTGATCTGCGCCCTCTTTCGCAAGCCTATTCTTTAATACAGCCCAATATGTGCTTGCGTTTCGTTGTGTTGGTTGATCGGTCAATACGCCGATTACATCAACAATCGAAACATACCAGTCTTGTTCGTTCTCGTTCCATTCCATACGGACTCGCTTATCTTCAAAGACTTTAATTTTATTGTTTTCAGTCATTTTTTACATCTCCTTCTTCCTGTTAGATATCCAAGCTATACCGGCTATTGATAATACCCCTCATTCGTCCTCGCCTTACTTCTTGCTATCACTGATCTCACTAATGTATCCGGCGGTGATTATCCCTGCTGGAAGAGCGACGATAGCAATTCCAAACAATGACGAAACCATTGTCACAGTTCTCCCGAATGTTGTCACCGGATAAATATCACCATAGCCCATTGTCGTAAGCGAAACAGTCGCCCAATAAATCGCATCGAAAAAATTGCCGAATGAATCTGGCTCAATGTTAAAGATAACAAGTGCGGAAATCAGTATATAGGCAATCGCAAGAGAACACACCGCCAATAAAGCTGTTTTTGATTTTTTAAAGACAGCAATAATAATGCTAACGCTCTTTGAATATCGGAAAGCCTTGAAAACACGAAATACACGAAAGGCACGAGCCATGCGGAATATACGCAGGAGTTTAAAACTGCTGTTAAGCACGGTGAGCGATGGCAGTATTGAGATCAAGTCAATGATCGCCCAAAATGAGAATGGATACTTAATAAACGAACGGATTGTTCTCTCGCCATATACTAAATCAGCAGTAATAAGCCGGAGGATATAGTCAAAAATGAAAATCGAAACGGCAATACGATCTACTATTTGGAATACTGGGAGATCTTCTTTGAAAGCCAAGGGGACAAGGCTTATCAAAATGACTGTCATCATGGAATAATCATAAATACTGCTTAAAATATCAGCCCCATCAGAGACTTCAATAATCTCATAAATCCTCTTCCGCATTATCTGATCCTTTCATCATTTGGATGAGCGTTTCTTTTAGCTTCCCACTCATCGGGGAATTGGGGTCGAAGCACATCTCAATGAAATCCCGCATTTCGGAATCGTCCTCATATTTCGGCTTGAACTCGTACAACTTCCCCTGCGGCTGATCTGTCCGGCCATAGATGTAATCCAACGAAACGTCAAAATAATCCGCATAAGATAGAAGCGTTTTATAGGATGCTCCCGACTGATTATTTTCATATCGGTTAATCGCGGATTGGGTAAGTCCGAGTTTTGCGCCGAGGTCTTTCTGAGAAAGCCGTATACCTTCCCGTAGCCCTTTCATCCTCGTCCCAACAGTATTCATTTTCCCACCCCCATCAAGATAATTCTATTATAACCGCATTGTATCTTCGCGTCAACTCATAATGTGATTACGTACTAATAAAATATGGGTTGTCGAATAGTGTACTCACCACTGTACGAAAAACAATTCCTTCACTCTGAAAATATTTTGAACGATAGGAACATTTCATATATACTTATGTCGTAAATAAATAGATGGATTATTCCGTTTCAGAAAGGAGGTGCTTCATGGCCACGCAACCAAAAGTCGCATTCCGTATCCCTCATGACAGCAACATCAACTATCTGCCGCTCATGTATTTCCTGCCGGAAGATTTGATCGCCCGATGCCCCACGCTCCGCTCTCTGCCCCGGTGCTTTGGGGAAATCGCTAAATCAGAAAAGCTGATTGACACGATCGTCAGCGATTCTTTCCTCAACGAGATTATGGACGCTTCTGCGGCGATGGCTTTCCCCCACTTCGGCTTCGG
>Ga0082212_10004102_pt1 | contig 20343 bp, 18 predicted proteins | sample TergutNt197P3_FD_71548 | JGI IMG/M metagenome (GOLD analysis project Ga0082212, IMG submission 71548) | Neocapritermes taracua P3 segment gut microbial communities from Petit-Saut dam, French Guiana - Nt197 P3 | ecosystem: Host-associated > Arthropoda: Insects > Digestive system > Gut ... | reverse complement strand
TCCAGCATATCCTGCCAAGATTCTGAAATTTTCCAAATGCCCATAACAGGCGATTGTTGTATGTACAATAGAGGCACTTAGAACGGCAGGTCGTCGGTTTGTTGGGGTGGCGTTGGAATTTCTGCGGGAGCCATGGGAGCAAAACCTGTCGACGAGGTTGAGCCAGTTTCGTTTTTCTCATCCCTGCGTGTACCACTACCGATTGAATAAAAATCAATCCGATCGGCATATATTTCGGTAACATAACGTTTGACGCCGTCTTTATCGTCATAGTTACGATACCGTATCTTTCCTTCCACATACAGCGAGGAGCCTTTTTTAACGTATTTTTCAACGAATTGAGCACATTCGCGCCAAGCAACTACCGAGTGCCATTCGGTACGTTCGGGGACTTCGGTTCCGTTTGCCAGTCTATAACCGCGTTCGGATGTAGCCAGCGAAAATCTGGCATTGGCATTCCCGCTATCAAAATAGCGTATATCAGGGTCTTTCCCTACATTTCCGATTAAAATAACTTTGTTCAGCGACATGATAGTGAATTTTTAAACAGTGAATAATAAAGACAAAAATAGATACATTTTTCCAAAAAATAGCCATTTTTCAAAAAAAAATATTGTTTTTTTTTCTTGGTAATAAAAAAGTTGTATATTTGCAGTCCGTTAAATAACGAAACATACTATTCATTATAATTTAAATAACATGACAAAAGCAGAACTTATTAGCCAAATTGCTAAAAGCACAGGCGTAGAGAAGACAGAGGTTTTGAGTATCGTTTCCGCCTATATGGAGACTGTTAAGAGGTCTTTAGAAGAGGGAGAAAACGTGTATTTAAGGGGTTTCGGCAGTTTTATTGTAAAGAAAAGAGCCGAAAAGAAAGCGCGTAATATTTCAAAGAATACTACGATTACTATCCCGGAACATAACATTCCGTCATTCAAACCGGCTAAGGTTTTCATGGATGCTATTGCAACTGACAAGAAAAAGTCGAAAAAGAAAAAATGAGAACCCATAAATTGATTGATTATGCCAAGCGGTAAAAAGAGAAAGAGACATAAAATGGCTACGCATAAGCGTAAAAAAAGACTGAAAAAGAACAGACACAAGAAGAAATAAGTCTGTCTAAGTAAAGTGAAAGAGCAAACTTAATAAAATCAGTAATTTTAAGTTTGTTCTTTTTTTATAAGAGTTGAAAAGAAAGTAACGTGGTAAGTGAAATTATTGTAGATGTAAACCCAAAAGAAGTATCGATCGCCCTGTTGGAAGATAAAACGCTTGTCGAGTTTCACAAGGAATCGCGCGATGAATCATTTGATGTTGGCGACATCTATTTTGGTAAAGTAAAAAAACTTCTTCCCGGACTAAATGCCGCATTTATTGATGTGGGCTATAAAAAGGAAGGATTCCTTCATTATCAGGACCTGGGAGCAAATTTTAATACACAACAGAAATACCTGAAGAAACTGCTGTCGGGAGATAAAAAGATTACGCCTTTCCCGAAATTAGCCATCCAGCCTGAACTGCCGAAAGACGGGAAAATATCGGATGTACTAACGGCCGGCGAAGAGATATTGGTGCAGATCGTCAAACAACCAATCTCCACCAAAGGGCCCCGACTGACTGCTGAGCTGTCGTTTGCAGGTCGTTCGCTTGTGCTGATGCCATTCTATGAAAAGGTTTCCGTATCGAATAAAATTAAATCGAATGAAGAACGCGCACGGCTGCGCCAACTAATTTTAAGCGTAAAATCAAAAAATTTCGGCGTGATCGTACGCACTTCTGCAGAAGGTAAACGCGTAGCAGAACTCGACCATGAGTTGAAAACATTGCAGAAACGTTTTGATGAGAATTTCGGCAAACTGCAAAAAACAAAAAACCCTTCCCTGTTCTACGAAGAGACTTCCCGCATGTTGTCTTTGCTGCGCGATCTGCTGAATCCAACGTTTGAGCATATTTTTATTAACGACAGCGAAGTGTATAAAAATGTGCTCGATTATGTTACGCTTATTTCGCCTGAACAAAAAGACATCGTGAAACTGTATACGGACGAACTGCCCATATTTGATCATTTCACAGTTACCAAACAAATAAAGTCGTCGATGGCACGTACGGTGACTTTCAAAAATGGCGCTTACCTGATTATCGAACATACAGAAGCCATGCACGTAGTTGATGTGAACAGTGGAAACAGATCGAATAAAAGCGGAGAAGAACCTGAAGAAAATTCTTTCAATGTAAATATTGCAGCAGCCGATGAGCTGGCCCGCCAGTTTCGCTTGCGGGATATGGGTGGCATTATTGTCGTGGACTTCATTGATATGGCTGAGGCAACGCACCGTCAGCAATTGTTTGAACATTTTTCAACTGCCATGTCGAAAGACCGCGCGCGTCATAATATACTGCCGGTAAGTAAGTTCGGACTTATGCAGATCACTCGCCAACATGTCCGTCCCATGCTAAAAATCGACACTTCTGAAAAATGCCCGACCTGTCTGGGTACGGGTCAGACAAAACCATCCCTGTTGTTTACCGACACTTTGGAGGTGATGCTTGATTTGGTAGCCTTTAAAATGAAAGTGAAGCGATTTAGACTTCATGTTCATCCATATGTGTTTGCATATGTCACAAAAGGTCTGCTATCCATGCAAATGCAATGGAAATGGAAATATAGCGCCCGGATGAAGGTCATTCCCGACCAGAGTCTTGGCCTGCTCGAATATAAATTTTACGACGATGATAAGAACGAATTTGAAGTGAACAGCAATTAATAAAAAAAAACGATACAACGTATCGTTTTTTTTATTATCTTTGCACCCGAATTAACGTGGACAGATTTGAACTGCTTGCAACCACTGGAAAAAATGCTAAAACGAATTGTTTTCCTTATCCATGCCGTTCGGCATCATATCTTTTCAGTTTATTCATTATTTAATGTTTAACTTTTAAATGAAAGGTGATGAATTATTTATTTACTTCAGAATCGGTGTCGGAAGGACACCCGGACAAAGTAGCCGACCAGATTTCGGATGCTTTATTAGACGCTTTCCTGGCGCAGGATAAAAACGCCAAGGTGGCGTGTGAAACATTAGTTACTACCGGACAAGTAGTGGTGGCCGGCGAGGTGAAATCGAACGCGTATGTGGATATTCAGGACATAGTGCGCAAGGTGATTGAAAAAATCGGTTATACCAAAAGCGAGTATCAGTTCGAAGCGCGGTCGTGTGGTATACTTTCGGCTATTCATGAGCAAAGTGCGGACATTAACCGGGGCGTCGAACGAAACGATCCCTACGAACAGGGCGCCGGCGACCAGGGGATGATGTTTGGCTATGCGACAAATGAAACGGATAATTATATGCCGTTAGCGCTTGACCTGGCGCACAGTTTATTGCAGGAATTGGCCGTTATTAGAAAAAAGGAAATCGAAAAAATGCCCTATCTTCGTCCAGACGCGAAAAGTCAGGTGACGATTGAGTACGACGAGCAGGGCGCTCCGGTACGTATCGACGCCATCGTCATTTCAACGCAGCATGATGAATTTATTACGGCAGAAAAAGACATTACGCAGGCCGAAGCCGATAAAAGGATGCAACAACGCATCACAGACGATGTAAAAAATCTGTTGATTCCGCGAGTCAAGGCGCTCTATCCGGCGAAAGTGCAGGAACTGTTTAACGACCGGATCACATACTATGTGAATCCAACCGGAAAATTCGTGATTGGCGGCCCGCATGGCGATACCGGCGTGACGGGACGAAAGATCATTGTGGATACTTACGGCGGAAAAGGCGCGCACGGCGGTGGCGCTTTTTCAGGGAAAGACCCGTCGAAAGTAGACCGTTCAGCGGCATATGCAGCTCGACATATTGCCAAGAACCTTGTGGCGGCAGGCGTGAGCGATGAAATACTCGTTCAGGTTTCGTATGCGATAGGCGTGGCTAAACCAATGAATATCTTTGTCAATACCTTCGGACGTTCAAAAGTCAGGATGACGGATAGCGAGATTGCCGTAAAAATTGCGACGCTCTTCGATATGCGACCCAAAGCGATAGAAGAACGCCTTAAACTGCGTAATCCGATTTATTTGGAAACAGCATCGTATGGTCATATGGGGCGTACGCCAAAATTTGTAAAGAAAGCTTTTAGCTCGCGGTATGCTGAGCCCATTATCGCCGAAGTAGAGCTGTTTACCTGGGAAAAGTTAGACTATACCGGAAAAATTAAGGAAGCGTTTGAGATTTAATATCCATTCGCCCTGACATTACAAGCAAAAAAGCAGGTATCTCACGATAGCTGCTTTTTTGTTTTACCGGACTTGTCCGGATAAAAGTATTGTAATAATGAATAATGAAACCAATAAGATTAGAGTTAAAACTCATTTACACAACGAACCCTATAGGGGGTAGATTTCAGCTGATGGGGCGAATTGCCGGCGCCTCCAATCGGCGTTTTTCCTCCAAAAGTGGTCCAGGCGTGCGTATAGGCGCTTGTTGGCGAGTAAAACGATTCCAAAGCATTCGTGCCGCTCCAGTAATAATAATCGCCTAACTTATCGAAGTCAATGGATGAACTAACACATTCATTCTTCAGTTCATCCTGTAAAATCCAGATAGCCTGCAATTCGCGCTGTGTCGGGAGACGCCAGACAATACCTGTGTTACCGCCTTCTACATAACTATTGCAAACATCAAACTGCCATGGCTTCAAGGCGCCACCGTCCATATCTTCATTTGCAATGCGTAAGCGGGTATATAGCGTCGTGTTGGCAACATCCGATTCATGATGCACAATGCCGTTTTTAGAATTAGCTGAATAGGAATTTAATGGCATGTTTGTAGTGGCGAATAACAACATTGGAAACCCATTCGATAAATTAACCAAACTTGTAGTAGTTGATGATCCGGAAGTTGATCCATCGCGAACGCAACGCGCCCAGTAGGGCTGCGTCCTTTCATAATGCCCTGCGTTACCATACAGAAAGTTTACAAGTTGTGCCTGTGTTTCATATTCGGAATTGTCGGTCGAACTCCAAAAAAGATCGGCATACCTTCTCGTTCCGGTAGCATCATTAAAAAAGTCGTTGGTAGGTAAATCCTTATGACTTTCGTAGGTAACCCACATAGCCATTAATTGAGATTGTGAAGGAAGATACCACTTAATATCCGAATTGCTTAGCGCTCCACTTCCGCTTTTCGTTACAGGACGATTCTTGTATGCACAATAATTGATAGCTTCGTATAGTGTTGCCTGATAATCAAAATAATTGGGGGATGTTGAATATTGTGTAAAATTGACTACTGATGAATTAAGCGCAGTAAAACGACCATTATAGAGCGCATTACCCGGCATGAAACCGTTACCGCCTGCCGACTTGAAGGCTATCCGTTGCGTTTTAAATTCATGAATCTGTTCGGTATATAATTCGGTGGTATAGACAGGATCGTCAGCAGAAGAATTGAAATAACCAAACCTGCCGGTACGGATGGCGGGCAGTTGGGATATCGTGATTTGCTTTGTAGCGCCGCCACTGGTTCTCAGCGTAATGGTTCCTGTACGCGCAGAAGGCGGAGATGTGGAGTAATAAGCCACGAACTCATCTAAATGAAGGTACAAAGCGCTCGCCGCACCGGAATACTGATAATCTGCAGCAGTAGTATATAATGGACTTGGAGATACCTCCATCCAGCTTCTGGCAGAAGGTGCAACTTCGGCCCATACAAACTGCTCGCCCGGGAATATCGGTTCGCCAACAATGAAATGCGCATCATACGATTTACGCGATGGGAAGGTCAGGCATTTAATGATATTGCCGGCTTTAATACATATCTGACCGCTGAAATCCACATTTGGAAAACCGGGAAAATCGCTTGGGTTTAATTTGAATTTAAAGCTACCGCAGTAGGGCGTGTTAAACTGATCAATCGTAATTTGCGCATCCTGAAATCCGGCAGGCGCAAGCGGAAACGTTACGAGCGATGTGTCCATGCCTATGGTTTGAATGTTACCCCGAAGGACTGCGCCGTTAACTGTGTTCGCCTGATTGAAATCTGCAAAATTGAAATAGATCGCCTGCGCATCCGTACAATAATTGACTTCAATTTCTCCATTTTCGTCGAACGAGATATCCGATTTATCCAAAGTCAGGAATGTGCCGGGTATATCACCTTTCATAGGAATGTCGTTCCATGGCGCTACATCCAGCGTAATCAAAGGATCAAGGCTTTGTCCACGCACTTTGATGTCTAAGGTGTAGATATAATTTCTTAGAACGGCAAAATCAGTAGTTGGAGTATAAAGGGTATAGGTATAGGTTGCGGATTTATTACCCTCCGAGTTAGATGTGGTTGGGATGGTGACTGCTATTTCCGTCGACATATAATCGCCGTCAGAAGGCGCAGGGCTACCTGAACTACTGGCAGGATTATGCGAATTAGTGCGTAAATTCTCAAAAAGATAAAGCGAGTCGATCTGTCCTCCTGTGAAAGGGGTGGAGGCCGGCCTCAGTTGTGAAAGGCCGGAACGTTTCGGATAGCTGATATAGTCTAATACATCATCAGGGTCTCCTCCAAACGGAGTGGTAGTTTTTCGGGTTCTAAGCACCTCTATTTCAATGCCATTGTATGTAATGCCCAAATCTGCAGGCATGACAATGCTGTTTAAAGAAACATTGACACGCAGTTTGGCAACATTACGTACTATGTGTACTTCGGTTTCGTAAGCAGTACCGTTGTTGGGTAAATCGGCCTTACCGCTCATGTAGAAAAAATTATGAGGTACAGAAGAAGTCGACGGCAAAGCAATTTCAGTGTTGGCAGGAAGAACTAACGGTTGCCGGTAGTTGGCAAACACTTCAACCCTTAATGGCGGGTTTGAGATATTATCGACTTCATAGGCAATATTAATAATAGAATCAATTGAACCGGCCAGTTTTACCAGGTCGCTCCCTTCAAATTTTCTTGTTTCAAGGTGCGTTCCGGGATAAGTACTACCTTCAAATATGGAAATGAAAATTGAATCTATTCCATTTTCTGCTAAAGATGCATCTTCGCCGGCATAAGTTGACAAACTGTTTGGAGGAATATGTATTTTCAGAGAAATTGCCTTAATATCTCCGGAAGGAATTTCACGTGGATCTACGTCAGGATCTACGATATTATTACAGGCAAAAAAATAAAATACAACTAAAAAAAATAATGCTATACGTTTCATTTTCTATACAATTATTTATTATTCTACTAAACTCAATTATACACATAATAAATTCATTATTACTATATTATAACAAAAAAACGCAATAAGCAAATCGTTATGCAGCTGTTTTTTTGTGTTTTTTGCATTGCAAAGATATGTATTTTTTATTATTTACAATCTCTACAAATATATACTTTTTGTCTTCATTACCCATAAAACCCCCAAAATTACTATACTCATCTATACATAAAATGTGTTTATATACTATATATCAAATATTTGTATTTTCATTGAGAATAGGGTGATTGTTTAACATTCTTTTTGATTTATTTTATATTTTTTTCTTTTGTTTTCCGGAGTGTTTCGGATGCGAAAATGAAATCGTCGAGCGCCTGATTATTTGAATGGGCGACCTGTTCCTTCGTACCTTCCCATGTTTTAAAGCCCTCCTTGATAAAAAGGATACTTTCACCGATATACTTGACGGAATTCATGTCGTGCGTATTGATAACGGTAGTCATTCCGTATTCATGCGAGATGCTATGAATCAGATCATCGATGATGAGCGATGTTTTCGGGTCTAACCCCGAGTTTGGCTCGTCGCAAAACAGGTATTTGGGTTGCAGGACGATGGCGCGAGCGATAGCGGCTCTTTTCATCATACCCCCACTTATTTCTGAAGGATAGCAGTGATGCGATTCTTTGGATAAATCTACACGTTCGAGGCATGCAATTGCGCGGTTCATACGCACATCATACGTATCCCTTGAAAACATTTCTAACGGAAACATCACATTTTCCAAAACGGTCATACTGTCGAACAGGGCTGATCCCTGAAAGAGCAAGCCCATCTCGCGCCTCAGCATGAGTATCTCATGCTTGCTCATTTGTAGCAGGTTGCGACCGTCAAAAAGAATCTCCCCGGAATCGGGTGTGACAAGTCCGATCACATTTTTCAACAGGACGGTTTTGCCCGAACCACTCCTCCCAATGATCAGATTGGTCTTTCCGGTTTCGAAGACCGCACTGATATCGTGAATGACGCATCGCCCGTCGTACGATTTGTTGATGTTTTTTATTTCGATCATCTCAAGTCAGCATGATATGGGTTAACACAACATCGGCCAACAATATCATAACGCTACTCGTCACAACAGCGTTCGTGCTTGCTTTTCCTACCATCAGCGAGCCTCCTTTCACCGAATAGCCCAGATAGGATGCGATGGAGGAGATCAGGAATGCGTAGACGACCGATTTGATAATGGAATAAGTGATATAGTACGGGGTGAAGTAATACTGTAACCCGAACTCAAACGCCGCGGGGGTCATGTCCACGCCTTGCAGGTAACTGGCAAAAACGCCGCCAGAAATGCCGGTGACCATACTGATGATGACTAATACGGGGATGAACAGCATTAGTCCGGCGATCTTGGGCAGGATGAGGTAATTGGCGGAGTTGACGCCCATCATCTCCAAGGCGTCAATCTGCTCGGTTACGCGCATCGTGCCGATTTCGGAAGCGATGTTACTGCCTACCTTGCCGGCCAGAATAAGGCACATGATCGAGGAGGAAAACTCCAGTAGGATGATTTCGCGCGTCGTATAACCGATTGTAAATTTGGGAATCAGCGGCGAACTGATGTTTAGCGATATCTGGATGGTGGTGACCGTGCCGATAAAGATGGAAATGATGATGACAATCCAGAGTGAATCGAATCCCAGTTTGTAAATCTCTTTCACTAACTGCTTGAAAAACATATTCCAGCGCGCAGGCGTACTGATAACCTTTTTCATCAGAAGCATATAATCGCCTAATTGATGTAATGCACGTTTCATCGTTCAGGAGGGTCGGGTCGTTTATTTAAAGAAAAACCGGAAGATGTCGTTTCCGTTTGCGAACAGCAATAGTGAGAACAGCAGGATCATACCTGCAATTTGCGCATACTCAAGGAATTTATCGCCGGGCTTTCGCCGTGTGACGACCTCGTAAAGCAGGAATAGCACGTGCCCTCCGTCTAAAGCAGGGATCGGGAGGATGTTCATGAAGGCGAGAATAATCGACAGGAAGGCGGTTCGTTCCCAGAAAAGACCCCAGTTCCATTTCTCGGGAAAAAGGTTGCCAATAGCGCCAAAACCGCCGAGACTTTTTGCGCCTTCTTTCGTGAATACATATTTCATGCCGCCGACATAGCCTTTCAGCGTGCTGATGCCTAACCGGACGCCGGCAGGGAATGAATTGAAGAAATTATAGTTGATCGTAACAGATTCGTATAGTTGCGAAGGGACGCGTCGATTGATTCCGAGAAATCCGTCGGCATCGATGGGGACGTTCAGCGTGAGTTGCTGGCCATTACGCAATACTTCAACCGGTATTGTCTGACCTCGATATTCGTATAACTCACGGCTCACATCCGAGGCAAACAGGGTGTTTATCTCATTAATACAGATTATCCGGTCGTTTTCCCGCAAGCCGGAGGCGATGGCCGTTGGAGAAGTCACCCTGTCCACAATCATTGGAAACCGGATATTGGCAATGCCTTTATTGTCGCGTATAAATCGCTGCATCATATCGCCGGGAATGTCAATGACCACTTCTTTGCCGTCGCGAAGTACAGTGACGGTTTTTGCTTCTATTATTTTGATTGCACAATCTTCGAAGCGTTCGAGCGTTGTCATATCGGCTTTAAGCAGGATGTCGCCATCGGCAAAACCGACTTCTTTGAAGGAATCGCTGAACTCCATGCCATAGGTTACATTTTTTAGCGGGATATAGGAGTCGCCCCAGTGGAGCAGGATCATTGAATAAATGAACAGGGCGAGCAGGAAGTTAAAGATAACGCCCGCCGTCATGATCAGCAGCCGTTGACCGGATGGTTTGGATCGATATTCGTAGGGTTTAGGCGGTTGCGCCATCTGTTCCCTGTCGAGCGATTCGTCGATCATGCCCGAAATCTTGCAGTAACCGCCTAAAGGAAGCCATCCGATACCGTATTCTGTTTCGCTGTTTTTAGGTTTGAATTTGAATAGCGAAAACCAAGGGTCGAAGAAAAGATAAAATTTTTCGACGCGCACCTTGAATATCCGTGCGAAAATAAAGTGCCCAAATTCGTGGATGATGATTAAAATGGAGAGGCTTGCTATCAGTTGCAATGCTTTCATGAAAAATGTTCCCATAAATCTAAATTTATTATTTATTATTCGTAATTTGTAATTCGTAATTTGTAATTGCTTGCGAAGCAATCCTACGCGCCTCCGTATCGGTCTGCACATAATCATCATACACAGGATCAGCGATAAATGCGGTTTTTTGCATTGTTTGTTCGATGATATCGCTCATCTGCAAAAATCCTGTTTTCCCTTTTAGAAAAGCATCTACCGCTATTTCATTGGCTGCGTTCAAGATACAGGGCATATTACCGCCTCGGTTGATGGCCGCAAATGCGAAGGCTAAGTTGCGGAACCTGTCCATATCCGGCGGCTCAAACGTGAGCGACCGGCAGGCGAAAAAATCAATCCTGCTTGCCGTGTTTTTGAGGCGTTGCGGATACGAAAGTGCATAGGAGATAGGGATTTTCATGTCGGGAAGTCCCATTTGAGCGATGATAGAACCGTCCTCGAACTGCACCATTGAGTGAATAATGGATTGCGGGTGCACGACAATCTCAATATTTTCAGGTTTCAAGCCAAACAACCATTTTGCTTCGATCATTTCCAATCCCTTGTTCATGAACGACGCCGAATCAACGGTCACTTTGGCGCCCATCTGCCAGTTTGGATGTTGGAGCGCCTGCTCTTTGGTGACACATTCCAACTCTTTTTTTGTTTTCGAAAAAAAAGGACCGCCGGATGCTGTCAGCAGGATTTTTTCGACTTTGTTGTGATATTCGCCTTTAAGGCATTGAAAAATAGCCGAATGTTCTGAATCGACGGGTATGATTGGCGTTTCGTTTTCGTTTGCCAACCGGGTAATCAGATTGCCGGCTACGACTAACGTCTCTTTGTTTGCTAAGGCGATGTTTTTTTTGGCTTTAATTGCTTCGATTGTCGGTCGAAGTCCGGCAAAACCGACCAAAGCGGTAAGGACGATGTCGATAGGGGCGGCCGTCACGACCTGTGCGATGGCGTCGGCGCCGGCCCACACTTTGATTGGCAGGTCTTCGAGCGCTTCTTTTACTTCAGGGTACTTTTTTTCGTTAGCGATCACAACCGTATCCGGCAAATATTTTTGCGCCTGTTCGATCAGCAGTTCTACATTTTCATTGGCGGTCAGGGCGTACACCTCGAACAGGTCGCTGTGTTCGCTTACTACTTCCAATGCCTGCGTCCCGATGGAACCGGTGGAACCTATGATTGCTAATTGCCGTGCCATTAATTAATTGAATTACTGATTTTTTTAAAAACTTAACACTTAAAATGCGATATAATCTTCAGGGTTGATGGGGGCGCCTTTATGCCACAGTTCGAAATGAAGGTGCAACCCGGTTGACAGTTTGCCGGTATTTCCAACGATGGCGATAGCCTCGCCGGCAACCACGCGGTCGCCGGCTGTCTTTAAGAGTATATCGTTATGTTTATAAATAGAGATAAAATCATTTTTATGCTGGATGGTGATCACATTTCCGTAATTAGGGTCGAAGCCTGTATAGATAACCGTCCCGTCCAGGGTAGCAACCACATTTTCTTTCGGCGCGGAAGTCAGATCAATGCCAAAATGCGATTTATTACTGTTAAATGTAGCGGAAATGATTCCATTAAGGGGTTTGTAGAAAAATATTTCAGTCTGCAAAGGATTGGGATTCAACGCTGTCAGGTTATATCGCTCGTCTTCTTCAAATTGTTTGACGAATAATAATTCATTTTCTCCGCGCGGTATTTCGTAATCAGCGTCCATATTCGATGCGGAAAAGTCGTACTGAATAGAATCCATCGTTATATTTCCTGACAGGATATCCATCAGGTTTTCGAGGTAAAGGGACTGAATTTGAATTTTTTCTTCTAACGAATCAGCCCTGAGCGCATTTTGAAGTATTTCATTACGTACTTCCATATCCAGGTATCCGGGCAGATAGTTGCGTATGGGCGTAAGGATGATAATAACGGACGTCACCGCGATCAGCATGACGGTAAACAAAAAAAGGGTTATAAAGACCGAAAGTTGGGATAAACGGAACGACCACACTTCTTCGAGCATGGATTCGTTGAAAAACGACAGTTTATATTTGAACCGGATACGTTTCCAGAATGATTTTTGACGTTGTTGCATTGTAGTCTATATTTCTAAAAATCCATTCGGTAATAAGGTGTTCATCATATGAGGATGCTGTGAAATAGAAGTGATAAGAGACAAGGGTACAAGTATTTCTTTCTCCTGATACTTAACCTTTAGTAGAATGTTCGGAGTGCTGTAGTCCACATCGATTACTTCTCCAATCACGCCGTAGCGGTCGTCGTTGATAGTATATCCGGTCAAATCCTCCTGATGAATCGGGTGTTCGCCAAGAAGCGGTAACAGATCGACATTCATAAAGGCCGATTTGCCGGATAAGCATTTTATCCGGTCTGCAGAATCCATATTTTCAAATTTGACAAGCGTGCTGGATGCGCTTTTTTGCCGGATGGATGTTACAAAGAAAGGAACGAACAGTTCGTCGATGCTACATACGAAATACAGGTTGCCTGACAGTCCGTCAAGCCTGTAGTCCGAGATGAGCGATATTTCCCCCTTCACGCCATGCGGTTTGGCAAATACGCCTATCTTATGTAAATCTTCCTCTTTGATCATGTCTTATAGTATGACGTTTGTAGAGACGGATAATTATCCGTCTAATTATTCCGTGTAATATAAGCCCCAAGCCCGTTCAGCCGTTTGTCGATTTGGCGGTATCCCCTGTCAATCTGTTCGATATTGTCAATCCTGCTGACACCATTGGCGCTCAAGGCGGCAATCAGCAGGGCGATTCCGGCGCGAATATCCGGTGAAACCATATTGGCGCATCGCAATTGCCGACGCTTCCCGTGTCCGATAACGGTGGCGCGGTGCGGGTCGCAGAGGATGATTTGCGCGCCCATATCCATGAGTTTATCGACGAAAAACAGGCGGCTTTCAAACATCTTCTGATGGATGAGCAAACTCCCAACCGCTTGCGTGGCAACCACAAGCATTACACTCAGCAAGTCGGGCGTTAACCCCGGCCATGGTGCGTCGGCGATGGTCAGGATCGAACCGTCCATGAACGTTTCTATCTCATATTTATCTTGTGCAGGAATAAAAATATCATCTTCCCGCCTTTCAAGCCTGATGCCTAAACGGCGGAATGTATCGGGGATGATGCCGAGCCTGTCATAGCAGGTATGCCTGATCGTTATTTCTGAACCTGTCATGGCGGCCATACCGATGAAACTGCCTATCTCAATCATGTCGGGCAGCATGGTATGGGTCGTACCGTGCAACGACGGTACGCCTTCGATGGTAAGCAGGTTGGAGCCGATGCCGTTAATTTTTGCTCCCATGCGGTTAAGCATGGTTGACAACTGTTGGATATAGGGTTCGCAGGCTGCGTTGTAAATGGTTGTTGTGCCTTCTGCCAAAGCTGCCGCCATGATGATATTGGCTGTACCGGTCACCGAGGCTTCGTCGAGCAGCAAGTATTCGCCTTTCAATCTGGGGGCTGTTATCTCATAAATTCGTTGGTAGGCATCGTAATTAAGTGACGCACCAAGTTTCTGAAAACCAATCAGATGCGTGTCAAGCCGACGTCGTCCTATCTTGTCGCCGCCGATCTGCGGAAGTACAGCTTTCCCGAAACGTCCAAGCAACGCGCCTATCATCAGGACGGAGCCGCGCAGGGAGGATGCTTTGCGAACATATTCTTCCGAATAAACATAATCAAGATTCAGACTGTCGGCCTGAAATGTATAGGCCTCGTCGGATATCTGTTGTATCTTTACGCCCATTTGTTGCAACAGGAAGATAAGGTTGCGGATATCAAGGATATTGGGAATATTATAAACCGTGACTTCTTCGGAGGTAAGCAAGGTGGCGCAGATAATTTGCAAGGCCTCATTTTTAGCGCCCTGCGGATAGATATCGCCATGTAGCGAATGGCCGCCTTCGATAATAAACGAACTCATTGTCCCTTGCGCGAATGTTTCCTGTTCTTTTTTGAGACCGGCTTGGGCGGTTCGATGATGTTTGATATGTCGGCAAACTTCACCGTATTTTCACTGCGAATGATACGGCCTTCCGATAAGTCGGACAGGTCTTTCAGGATTTTACGGTTATCAACCGAATCTTTGTTCCATACCAAGTATGATTTTTTCATTTGATTGGCGATCAGGCGAATCAGGAATTCTTTCTCTTCGCCCTCTTCCATCTCGGAGGCGGTGAATATCAGACGTTCGAGCGTTTCACCGTAATGACGGTAGATCATTACTGTTGAATCATACGGAATGTTTGGCGGTCGCTTGTACAGGTTATTTTGTTTGATGACCTCGAAAGGATAATCCACATCCAGTTTAAAATCGGCCATGATCGCCAAGTGATCCCAAAGGATATGTTTGAAATCGTTCACATCACGCAGTTGGGGAAACATATTTCCCATAATGCTGATGATGGAGTTAGCGCAATCATTTCGTTTTTCCCTGTCTGCGATGGTGAGGCAATAGTCTACCATATTTTGAATGTTACGTCCATACTCCGGCAAGGTGAGACGTTTTACTTTTGTGTTGTATTCCATGATTGAATGTTATTTCAGTAATACGGTATCTATCACTTTTACAAATGATTCGCGCGGCATTGCTCCGGCTGATGCCTGCGGTTCGCCTTTAGCCGGAATGAAAAAATAGGTGGGGATGTTCTGGATACCGAAAGCCGATGCAAGGGCGCGTTCCTGATCCACATTAACTTTGTAAACCATGATTTTACCCTTATATGTTTTGGCAAGTTCCTTGAGAATGGGATCCACAATTTTGCACGGCCCGCACCAGTCCGCATAAAAATCAACGATACAGGGCAGCGTGCCTTCGTAGATAAAACGGTCTTTATTTTTTTCATAGTTATATACCTTTTCGAAGAAGTCTTTTTTGGTAAGCACAATGACCTCTCCCTCTTTATTCGCTGTATTATTGTTGTTGTTTTGGGCGAACAGGCAAGGCGTTGCCAACAGTATTGCAGTCAGTAATAAGGTGTATTTGAAAGTTTTCATAAAAACATATATTAAAAATGTGGTGCAAAGGTAGGTAATTAATTGCAAATTACGAATTACAAATTACGAATTTAAGATATTTTTCAATTTCAACTTTCAATTTTCAATTTATTTGTATTTTTGTGCCGATGGAAATGACGGAAAAATTAAGGAAATTCGTGAAGGTACATGCGGATGATGACCTGCCGGAATTGCTTTTACATGCCTCGCGTTATCAGGTGGATATGCGCGTTGCCGTTATTCAAATCAGGGCAAGGCGTCAAATCCTTGAAAAATTGCCGGCATGGTACAGTGATGATCGTTTATTTTTCCCTTCAACACTGGCTACCGAGCAGTGTTCGTCTGAAATAACGGCTTTGTATAAACAGCGATTAGTGAATGACGATGATTGGGTTTGTGACCTGACAGGCGGTTTGGGGGTCGATTCCTGTTCTTTTGCGCAGAAAGTGCAACGTGTGACGTATGTTGATCGCGACGATGCCTGTTGTGATGCGGCTAAGATTAATCTGCGTCTGCTGGGCGTCGATAACATTCATGTCATTCATGGCGATGCGGTTGAAATGATAGCAAATGGCGACAGCCGAATCGTTGGCGCTGATGTATTCTATATAGATCCATCACGTCGTGGAGCAGGAGACAAACGGTTGTTTGCCATCAACAGTTGCGAACCTGATTTGATGAAAATAATCGCTTTGTTGCCGAAACCCTACAGGATGATTATCAAGCTTTCGCCGATGCTGGATGTCGTACAGGCGATCAGTCAAATCCCGCATGCTCGCGAGGTGCATGTTGTTTCGATAAAAAATGAATGTAAAGAATTGGTATTTGTTACATCCCCGCTGATTGCAGGTTCAACCGCTGCCTGTTTGTCTGAAGCCAGCCGGGAACAGCTTCTCAATACCGATCACGCCTTTTATTGCGTTAATTACACATCGGATGGTACGGAGCAGTCGTTTCGTTTTCGTTTGCAGGACGAACGTGCGGCTGTCGTTCATTTGGCAAAGCAGGCAGGCCGCTATTTATACGAACCCAATGCTTCCATCTTAAAAGCCGGCGCCTATAAAGCCGTCGCTTTACAATTTGATATGGAAAAACTCCATGTGAGCAGCCACTTATACACATCCGACCGGTTGATAAAGGCTTTTCCGGGTCGGATTTTTGAAATTTCGGCAATCATCCCGTTTTGCAGCCATATTTATAAAACGTTAAAGGCTATCATCCCCAAAGCAAATATTGCCGTCCGGAATTTTCCGCTATCGGTAGACGAGTTGCGAAAACGAACACACATAGCCGAAGGCGGCGACGTATATCTATTCGCAACCACGCTGTCCGACAACCAAAAAGCGCTGCTAAAATGCAGCAGGTTGTAACCTGTAAAACGTTATAACTTGCCAAATCTAATAAAAAAAATGGGATTTGGCAGAAAATAATTCCAAATAACTTGCCAAATCTAATATTTTTTATACCTTTGCGGCAGATTATAAGCAATAAAATATATGAAAATTATTGGGAGATATGAAGAACGGCGGCTTCTGCAACAATACTTTGAATCGGATGAACCCGAATTTGTTGCAGTATATGGACGTCGCCGTGTCGGAAAAACTTTTTTGATAAAAGAATTTTTTGATAAAAGGTTTTCATTTTACATTTCGGGTTTAGCCAATGCCACTAAAGAAGAGCAACTCGATAATTTTAATGCCACGCTCGTAAGCTATGGGAGAACGCCTTATACGCGGGTAAAAAACTGGCTGGAAGCATTTCGCCAACTGATTCATCTGCTCGAAAGCAGCAAAAAAAAAGGTAAAAAGGTGATTTTTATTGACGAATTACCCTGGTTTGATACGCCCCGATCGGGTTTCATTTCAGGTTTGGAGTATTTTTGGAATTCATGGGCATCGGCCCGTTCCGATATTTTGCTGATTGCCTGCGGATCGGCAACTTCGTGGATGATCAATAAATTACTGAAAAGTCGCGGAGGCCTGCACAACCGGGTTACACGCCGGATGGCGATGGCGCCGTTTAACCTGAATGAATGTGAAGCATTTTTCAAACATAAAAAAATTGTATTTGATCGCAAAAGCATTGTCGAGTGTTATCTGATTTTCGGCGGTATTCCATTTTATCTCAACCTGTTTGCAAAAGGATTGAGCCTTGCTCAAAATGTGGATAATATCTGTTTTACGCCTAATGGCGTACTAAAGGACGAATTTTCGATTCTTTATTCGTCGCTTTTCAGACATACCGGAAATTATGTCAGCGTTATCAAGGCGCTTGCCAAAAAGAAAGCAGGACTGACGCGGGAGGAAATTATGGCTGCGACCAAAATACAGGGTGGCGGTTTGACGACCATTCTTGAAGAACTCGAACAATGCAATTTTATCCGTTCCTATCATGCGTACGAAAAGCGAACAAAAGGCCGCCTGTACCAGTTAATCGATTTTTATTCACTGTTTTATATCAATTTCGTCAAAAATACCAAACAAACCGACAATCATTTTTGGACAAACATGATTGACAATGCCAGGCATCGCGCGTGGAGCGGCTATGCCTTTGAACAGCTTTGTATGCAACATGCCGCACAAATATGCCGTAAATTGGGTATTTCGGGCGTGATAACATATTCGGCGGCATGGCGCAGCCGCAGAACCGGGCAAACCGGAGGCGCACAGGTGGATTTACTGATCGACCGCAATGATGGCATTATTAATCTGTGCGAAATTAAATTCGTCAATACCGAACTGGCGATTGATAAAAAAACAGACGAAAACCTGCGTAACAAAAAAGCCATCTTCGAATCCGAAACAAAAACACGCAAAGCCGTACATATCACAATGGTAACAACTTATGGCGTAAAACGGAATGAATACAGCGGTAATATTCAGTCGGTTGTTACCATGAACGATTTGTTTGCCGAATAAAAAAATTACCGGATTCTTATGTCTGAGCGGAATTTACAATTTCACTCGGAGCATTTAATAACGACTGCGTACAGTGATGACGCCATCTGCGTACTCAACGCGCTCGTCATGGTCTAATAAAAATCGTACAACTTGCAGGTTTTTTTCCTTTTCCAACGGAAGGTCGACGGCCAATGTCTGAATATTTTGCGTTGTCGCGGACTCGAAATAATAAAAAAACGCATCCCGAATGGTATTAAATTCCCAGGTCTTAAGCCCTCCTTCCCGTTTTTGCAGGCAGACGTCGCATGTCCGGCAGTCCTTATCGGATTGTTCGCCGAAATACCGCAATAACATCCGGGTACGGCAAATGTTCGGCGTCGTGATGTATTCGATTACTTTCGATATTCTTCGCATGGAACGTTCTCGTCGATCTTCGAAAGTGTTTCGTGGTATCCGGACAAAACGGGATTCCAGGCGGTTTTTAGTAAAAACGATCTGTGGGTCTTTTTTTCGGGGTATATAACTGATAACATGACTTTTAGAAAGTGTTATAAGGGTATTGTAGACCGTATCGAGGGTCGTATGGGCGCGTGTGGCGATGAGCGATTCGTCAATGAACATATAGTCGGCAAACAGTCCGGTATACGCACGTAGAATAACCTGCAAGATATCGTCCGTCAGTTTGTCGACATGCAATTTATACAGTTCATCGCGATTACTGAGGAAGAGTAGGCGCGCGCTATTGTCCGGCTCTTCGGTATATTCAATGTATCCGGCTGATTCGAGTATTTTCAGGGCGAAGTGTGTTTGGGAATAAGGTAATTTGAATGTTTTACAGAAAGTTTCCAGTGAAAAATCGTGTGTGTGAAAAGCCCCGAAGCCGACTGCTATTTGCAAAAAATTGCCCAGCGCTTCATAGACGCGCAGGATAAACTTCTTTTCCGGATATTCGTCGGTCAGGTGTTTTTTGAGTTTTGACGTCTCATTGGATGCGCACAAGGTAATCGCGTACGACTTTTTCTCATCGCGTCCGGCACGTCCGGCCTCCTGAAAATACTCTTCGAGCGAACCCGGCATGTCCATGTGGATGACTGTCCGCACATCCGGTTTGTCGATGCCCATTCCGAACGCGTTCGTTGCAACGATGATACGGCACGAACCATTTTTCCAGGCGTCCTGTCGCATCGTTTTTTCGTCGCGGTTCAGTCCGGCATGAAAAAAATGAGCCGAAAAACCGGCCTGCTGTAATGCTTTGGCAATATCCTGCGTGTGCTTGCGATTCCGAACATAAACGATGGATGTGCCGTCTATCTTATTTAATATATGTATAAGTTCATCCATCTTATTTTCGGTATTTCGCACAATGTAAGCCAGGTTGTCGCGGACGAAACTTTTCGTCAGTACATTTTTCCTGCGAAAAAGCAATTTGTCCTGAATATCATCGACTACCTGCGGCGTGGCAGTGGCGGTGAGCGCTAATACAGCGATAGGCTCAGGCAATAATTTACGGAGTTCGGCTATACGGAGGTAAGAAGGACGAAAATCATACCCCCATTGCGAGATGCAATGGCTCTCGTCGACGACCAGCAGGCTGACGTTCATTTGCTGCAGTTTCATCTGAAATAATTCTGTATGAAGCCGTTCGGGAGAGATATAGAGGAATTTATAATCGCCGTAAATACAATTGTCGAAATGCCTCGCTATCTCTTCGGATGTCATACCCGAATAGACCGTTGTCGCCTTGATCCCGCGTGCGCGAAGGTTGTCAACCTGGTCTTTCATCAGGGCTATCAGCGGGGTGACGACGATGCATAACCCTTCGAGCATCATGGCCGGTACCTGAAAAGTAATGGATTTACCGCCTCCGGTAGGCATCAGGCCAAGCGTATCCTTGCCGGCAAGGACGGATCGTATGACATCCTCCTGTAACGGACGAAATGACTTGTATCCCCAGTATTGTTCTAATATTTCAAGCAGATTGCCATCCATGGGCGAATTATCCGGACGGTCTTATGTCCCTAATCAACATTTGTATGGAAGTTACGCCATTA
>Ga0082212_10004101_pt1 | contig 20349 bp, 7 predicted proteins | sample TergutNt197P3_FD_71548 | JGI IMG/M metagenome (GOLD analysis project Ga0082212, IMG submission 71548) | Neocapritermes taracua P3 segment gut microbial communities from Petit-Saut dam, French Guiana - Nt197 P3 | ecosystem: Host-associated > Arthropoda: Insects > Digestive system > Gut ... | reverse complement strand
AAATTACGGTAACAACCGAAGACAAAAGCGATATCTGGAACAAAACAGTCGCCTGTTTCAGAGGTAAAGAGGATACTTTGGTCAGCGAATTGAAAATGGACTTTGACGCAGATACAAAAAAAGTTTTGTTGCATGACGGTACGAACAGCCGCATAGCCGAACAGCCAAAACTGCTTGCTACATTAGAAGATACGGATAACCCTGTGCGAGTAATTTTTGCCGTTAATATGTTGCAGGAAGGCTGGGACGTACTTAATTTGTTTGATATCGCGCGGCTTTACGACACAAGAGACGGAGCAACCAACAGGAATGGCGATTATTCGGCAGGAAAAACAACTGTCTCGGAGCAACAATTAATCGGACGAGGGGCAAGGTATTTTCCTTTCAACTATCATAACGACGACAAATACCGCCGCAAATTTGATGAAAACAAAAACGAACCCTTGAGAGTAATTGAGCAAATGCACTACCATTGCCGATATAATCCGAAATACATATCTGAACTACATAAAGTGTTGAAAGAAAGCGGAATAATAGAAAGTGATGATTTGGTGGAAATCACACTGAAAATGAAACAGGATTTTATCGACGGAAAATATAAAATCTTTCAAGAGAAGAATGTGTATGTCAATTTGTTAGTTCCGAAAGAAAAAATACAACTCGTTGCTGATTTAGAATTAGTACAAAGTGAAATTAAAGAACAAAATATTACCTTGTTCCCTGATTTTTCAAACGATGATATTTTTGAAATCCGTTTAGCAAGCGGGAGTTCCAAACAACAGGGAATATTTGAAGAGACAACTGAAAATTCAACCGAAAACAACGCTTTTGAAATCAAAAAACTGGCTGAGTTTTGTCCCGACAATATCATTCGTTTTGCCATTAACAGCAACAAAAACTTCACTTTTGACAAAATTAAAAAGGCCTATCCAAAGTTGGAACGAATGTCTGATTTTATAACGGAACTCGGTAAAAAGCAAGTCAAAATCGTTGCAACGCAATCACAATTAAAGCAATTATCGGCCGACAATTTACGATTTATTTGTCAGCGCGTTTTAAATTCGCTTGATGGACAAATAAAAGTCGAACAAAAACAAATTATTGTAACCAAGCGCTTTGAGCCACGCAATGCAGGTAAAACCTTTGAATGTGAAATCGTACGAAAATACCACCAAAAAGAAACTTTCGAAAACTATAACTTTGAATGGTATGTGTACGAGAACAGTGTTTTGACAAGCGAAGAAAAGTCGTTTGTACATTGGTTTGAGAATGTTTTCCAAACTTTGAAACAACAGGGTTGGCAGGATATTTTCTTGATTCGCAACGAAAAATCCGTAAAACTGTATTCGTGGTTTAAAGCGAATCTCGGCGATGCTTTTGAACCTGATTTTGTGCTATTAATGCAAAAAAACAACATTGAGCATGCTTTTTACATTGAACCGAAAGGCAATCAGTTTTTAGGCGAAAGCGGAAAAGATTTTATCGGAAGCAAAGAATATTGGAAAGAAAGGTTTTTGTTGGAAATAGAAGAGGTCGTAAAGACGCAACAGGCGCAATCAAACGAAACCTCAAATTGGCGATTGATTGGTTTACCTTTTTATAATGAAGGAAATACAAAACAGAAATTTAATGAGTCGTTTTATGAAAAATTGAAATGGACGTCAAGACCACATACTATGTCCAAAAACTTATCATTTAATTATTAAAAAATCCGTGTTGCATCAAGATTTCATTCAAAGGACTAAACGACTGTTTCAGAACGAATACGGCGTTTTCGAGGCGTCGCTGGCGAAAGAACCGCCGGTAAGTATCCGAATCAACCTCCGTAAGTATCAATCGCATGATTCAGTAAGAATTCCGGAATTGGAGCAGGTCCCATGGTGCACGACAGGGTATTATCTTCCGCGACGACCGTCGTTCACTTCCGATCCATTATTTCATGCCGGATCTTATTATGTACAGGAATCATCGTCGATGTTCATCGAACAGGCAATTCATACAATATTTTCCGAGTCGTTATCAGATCAAAAACCCATAATAGCACTTGATCTGTGTGCTGCGCCAGGTGGTAAATCTACCCATTTATCGTCGCTATTGCCGGACGACAGTCTGCTGATATGCAACGAAGTCATCCGAAGCCGCAGCCTGATACTGGCAGAAAACATGATAAAATGGGGTAGCGCCGGTACGTTCATCACCCAAAACGACCCGAAAGCATTTGGTAAAACGCCGCATATTTTTGATATTATCTTAGCCGATTTGCCCTGCTCGGGCGAAGGCATGTTTCGTAAAAATCCGGCTGCCCGCAACGAATGGAGCATTGAAAATGTACGATTGTGCGCTGCTCGCCAAAGGCGCATCGTATACGATGTCTGGGAAGCGCTCAAACCGGGTGGGTTCCTGATTTACAGTACATGCACTTTTAACACGGAAGAGAATGAAGACAATATCAGGACGCTTTCCGAAGAACTTAAGGCCACAATTGTTGCCATACCCGCAAAACCGGAATGGAATATCGCCGGTTCTCTAAGCCATGACCTGCCTGTTTACCGTTTCTTCCCGCACCGGACGCGCGGCGAAGGTTTCTTTCTGGCGCTTTTACAAAAAGCCATCCATCAGCCGGCAAGCAGTCACAATAATTTAAATGACAACTATTCACGTCATTGCGAGGAACGAAGCAATCCGGCCATGATGCTTACTTCCGGATTGCTTCGCAGGCTCGCAATGACGGGATACGGGAATTTGAAAAACGCCTCGAAGGGTATTGTCAACTCCCTGTTGGCTTTTCCGGAAAACTATCTTTACGATGATACAGGCATCATTCGCGCAATACCGAAAACGCATCACGACGTTTTCGACATCCTGACGAAGCGCTTGCATGTAATTGCTGCAGGACTGACGCTGGGCGAACGCAAAGGAAAAGACTTTACGCCGTCAGCCGCTTTGGCGTTAAGCGCCGAATTGGCCGACGGCGCATTTCCAACAGTCGATCTGTCGTACCAACAGGCCATCGCCTATTTGCAGCGCGAAGCGCTCGTCATGCCCGCCGGGACGCCAAATGGCCATGTGCTTGTCACCTATAAGAACATACCGCTCGGTTTTGTGAAAAATATCGGCGCACGCGCAAATAACCTTTATCCCAAAGCGTGGAGGATAAAAACCTCCCTTTGAAATGCACAGAAAGCCTGTTTCTTCTTCGCTATCTTACAACAACCTTACGTGTAACATCGCCTATGCGTACAAACAGGACGCCCTGCTGTACGGGTATCGTTTCGTGGTCGGATAAGGGCGTCAGGCGCGCCACTAACCGGCCCGGTATGCTGTACACATATACGGGCTGACCGGCGGCGTTCAGCAGGTTGATCTTGCCTGTTCCGCCGACAATAATAACCTCTTGTGCTGGTTTAACCGACGCAGGGGGTATGAACCCATTCGATACGGCGCTGCCTCTTATCTGTACTTTCAGCGCATGCTCGCGCGGCCCGACATAGAGCGTATCGTCTTTACGCGACAGATAACCGCGCGCGTACGACTTGCGGCTTTCACCGAAATTTTCGGTCACTAAATAATACCTGCCGGATTCGTCAGAATTCTGAAAATAGAACTGGTATTCATTGATCCCGGTTGTATTCGTGATGTCTTTGCCCGAAGCGAGCTTCAGACGGTCGACGGCTGTCCGCTCGGCATGTACAAAATTCAGCCGGTTGTATTTGATACCGCCCACTTCGACTATATAATTATCAGGATTATCAATCCTCGACGAATCCATGACATGCAGGAAGTACCCCTTTATGTTGATTTTCACCGTACCGGCTGCTGTCGTATCGACGTCCTTGACGATATAAAAGGGAGGTTTATCCTTATCGGCGACCGCTCCGGTATCGAGCCACAACTGCAGGTCATAGGGCGTGTACGAGCCGGCGCGAAGCATCGATTCGCCCTCCATGCCCAGCGCCGCATTGTCATAATAATCCTTTGTCAGAAATTTAGTGTCGGCAGCAGGCGGGTTATACTGCACCATGAACTCATAATATCCCTTGCCTTTCGTATCCGGAAATTGCTTGAGATAGGTAAACGGGTCGGGTTCGCTCGTTGGCATTCGCACTTCCTGACCGATGTGGAACAATGATTTATGTGTCGCCGGATTTCTTTTTTCCATGTGTAGCCGTTTCGTCGCTGCATCTAATACAAGTATGCGTAAATCGTTCGACGGATAAGACCTTATCAGATAAAAATTACCGCGCGCCGTATCTTCTTTCAGATAAAAAAGTCCGGCGTAGGCTTTCACCGTGGTCATTTGCGATGGCGAGTCTTCCGACAGGTACAGGGATTGATTGGCTTCAGAGCGCAAAATAAAAACCGGTTTTTGCAGCGAGGCAACACCTGTGTATGCTGTAACGCTTGCGTTCGTCATGATCTGTTCCATCAGAAAAGTGGCTGTATCGCCTTTGGGTAATAACATGACGATCTGGTTTGTACCCAGTATGCGTCCCGAAAGCGAATCGGGCGCTCTGACTGCGAAATAATAACTCGAATCGCTCAGCCCGGCAGCAGTAATATATTTATACCCCAAATACGGATTTTCTCTGTCGAATCCGGCGTCCGTAATCGGTTTGATTGTAACGGTATCTCCGCGGTACACAAACGTATCGATACGCAGTACTCCGTTCGTATCATAACAATAGTGTATCGTATCGGTATAACCGCCGACCAGCGACCTGTTTATCAGGCTATGCGTGTTCAAGCGGTTGACGATAAACTGTCCGTCGGGTATATGCGCATAGACCGAATCAAGGTATATCTCTGTCCCGTCAAAATCGTAGCCTGTATAATAATGCGTTTTTTGAGTTGAAACATTTTTGATTGTATACACCATCGTTGTATCGAACCGATAGACTGCTGTCGGCGGGGGCGGCAGCGTTTCGTCTTCAAGCACAAACGACAAGCGTTCATAGGATGATGTTGCACCGATAAGCATCACCGTCGTGTCGGCGGCAACGCCTAAGTAATACTGTTTGCCCGTTACGGTATCGCGCGTAGCCGGTATGCCGGTGCGGCTATCCGGATCATGGAAGGGCGTCCGCCACTGGTTGAGCGCGCCTTTTTGCCTGAGTGTTGCAACCGTATCGCTGACGGGTATATGGAAAGCGAGAATAGAATCGGTTATGACATTTTTAATTTTGTAAACGGCGCTGTCGTTGATGATTGTATCTAATGCGAACTTCCAGAGCGTCAGTTCGATCCTTTCCTTTTCGACACGCAGGCTGTCCCTTGACGGTTTTATCGTATCGGCGCACAGGTAGCCCAAATCGGGCGAAAGCGGCGCGCCTGCTACCTTTACTTTTATCCGGAAGCTTTCGTTGCCGGTAACAAACCGGTACCGCTCCGGCCGGAATGATATTTTCTTTTGCGCCGCCGTTTCCTTCGCAATTTTTACTTCTCCGTCGTAGGTAAGGTAATATTTATCGGTAGCGCTGTAGGTGATGAATGTATCCCGTTTCGTTGCGTCAACAAACAGGTCGTCCCATATTGCCAAATCGCCTGCGGCAGAGATAACAGCCGGTTCCTCGCCGGATGGCGCTTCGAGAATAAGCTGTTGCCCTGTCTGTTTATTGGTGATCCGAAATTCATGAAGCGTGGCGGGCGTACGGGGTCTGAACTGCCACAAGGCATTTATTCCTTTGGCATTGTCCACAATTAATGTTTGCCCGTCATCGGGGTCTACCTGCAGGTACCCTACATCGACCGTTGCCGTATCCACTAGGATATAATACCAGACGTTAGGGTCAGGGGTAAAAGCCATCAGCCTGACGGGCGTCCACAGGCAAAGCATCCCGAACAGTAACCCTGCAATAAAATTCTTTCTCATACGCATTATTTTTTAAAAAATTACAAAAAAGTCCGTAACACGAATGTTACGGACTTTTTTTCAGTTATGTGAAAAGGGAGGTTGTTTATTTCACAACTACTTTCACTGCGCTTTCGCCTTCAACGGCTACTACGGCTACGCCTGCAGGCGCTACGATAGTGGCGTTATCGGTGCTTAGCGAGGTATTGGCAATGGTTTGACCCAGTATGTTACTGATCACAACTTTCTTGCCGGCAGCGTTCAGGATAGCAACCGAACCTGTTCCGCCGATCACCTGAATGTCAGTTGATATAGCTTCCGTGCCGGTTGGTTCGCTGAATTTCTTCCTGTCGCCGCGATGTACGTTCATTACAGCGCCGCCTGCCTGACCCATGTTATCTTTCTCGTCGGAACGGGTGATAACCGGAACATCGTTTTCGATCTTCAGCCAGCCGCCGTATCCCGGACGGATGATTGCAGCATTACGGATGTCGCGATCGCCTACTTCCGATTCGATAACGAAGTCGCTGGAGCCTCTTTCAACATAGCGGAACGAGAATACCCAGTCCTTATGCGTATTATCGCTCAAGTCGATAATTGCATGCAGTCCGATCGTATGTCCCATCGCAAGTACATCTTCCATTTTGAGGAAATTATTGTATAACTTGGGAACGCCAACACCGGCAGTTCTGTCGCCCAGCGGCCAGTAAAGCTCAATATAGGGAGAGGTCGCCTTGTCAATATTTTCATTAACCAACCGTTTGAAGTCAATCATCTGGCTTGTTCCTTCCACGCCATATTCTTTCAGGAGCTGTCTCCATACGCGTTGCGGATCGTTCTGGTCTCTGCTGGTGCTGGTCGGGTTATTCGGGTCGTAAGCCGGCTCGATACCTTTCAGTACATAGAGGCTGTCGCCCTTGTGTATTGCCCATGAGAATGCGAAGCGTTCCCATTTCGACGGACTGCTCTCCGTATGCAGCGTATAGGATTCGCCGTTCTGCTTGCGGAATACAGGCTCCTTAATCGGCTGTACTTTGCTGAAGTTATCGCTTCTGAACGTATAAGCCGGAATAGTAATTGACGTTCCTAAGATACTTGCAGCATAAAGATGGTCAGTTTTCCAGTATTCTCTGCTTGGTAGCGTTTGCAGTACAGAATCTTTCACTGCTTTGGCATACATAGCGGTGTTGTACATGTAGCGTCCAATCACATACTTCGGATTCGGATCGGGATAGGTACCGGTGATCGGGTCGCAATCGCCTGTTTCAAACGGGTTATACGGATCTACAACGATCAGATACTGCGGTTTGATCCAGCCTGTTCCACGGTTGATATAAGCGGTATCAAGGAAGAACGAGCGGTTCGTTTGCTGATACTGGTTCACATTGTTAATGCCCAGGAAGCTAAGTACATTGCCAATCGTATCTTTGAAGTATTCGCCAAAGCCATTGTTTGTACGGTTGAATACGCGACCTCCGTCTCTTCCAAACTGGTCAGACTGGTCTGTATCAATATAGTTACCTGAATTTTCATACAGTGCATAACCTCTGTATTCGTTGGAATTCAACAGATGGAATTCGAGTGTATCGGGTATATCGGTGTTCCAGAGCTGGTCGCCGAAGCGTTCGTTTGGTTCGTTCACGTGGAAGCGACGGTAGATCGGATCGTCGTCTCTTTCGAGCTGGAAGGCCGAGATGTTGCTGATGACGTTAGCATCGCCGCGGATCACGAATTTTGCTCTTGTGAATGCCGGGTCGATGTCGAGTAATGCCAACTGATGTTCGCGGTTTACTTTGATCATCGTTTGCAATCTGGCAGCCACTGTCGAACCTAACTTCAGTGTCAGATAGTCGTGGATGTCGTCCCAAGTCGGGAAGCCCCATTCGAAATATACATTTTTATCAATACCATCCAGTCTGTTAATTCTGGCGGTATCAAGACGCTGGATGATTGCGAAATAGTCGCGTTCCTGCTTGCCTGTTCTCGGATCGACTTTCGCCGGGTCCGGAGCGTCATATTCAAAGAATGTTTCGCGGAAGTAGAAGTGCGGTATTCCGAATAAGCCGGCTACGCTGCCCGATCCCTTGACATAGCTTCTTGAAGCATTTGCCTTGTCGGAGAGTACATAGAAGTCGTGTTCGCCTACTGTCACATAATGACCTTTCTCTGTCGGATGCCAGCGATAGTAATCTTGCAGGAAGAGACGGTAAGCTTGACGTGCCAGCGGTTTGAGGTCGGCAATCTTGTTGGTCATGTAACCGAATCTTTCCATGATGATCGATTCCGCATTGGTATAGTTACGGTTCATGTTGGCGAGTGAATTGTAGAGCGTAGTAAACGCACTGTTGCCTTTAAGCTCAACCCATCCCTGCCAGTCGTTACCGGCAGCTGCTGCTGCGCCTATTTCTTCCTTCGTCATTTCCTGCAGGTTGAAGTACAGTTTATCTTCATAACGCTGCGCTTGTGCATACAATACGGAATCTTTCGGATTCTTATATCCATTCCAGCTCAGGTAAACGGGTTCGTTCTGAGTTGAGAAGTGGTTGAATTTGAAAGCGTACACATCGATGTAGGTATTATCCTTATCGATATATTTGTAACCGAGCAACTGATTTTCCTTTACGGTTTTACCCAAACGGATGAACGAATATTCGTCTAAGGCAAATCTCTGTTCCAGTAAATCTACAAATTTGGCAGGCGTGATAGAGCCGATAACCAAAGCCTGTTCTTTCGTTGTAGCCTTGCCGTACACGATCCGGTTGTTGAATCGTGAATTGGCAAATTTGCCTGTGATGATGAACGGGCCGGGGTGGTTCTTATACACGTAAGCATACGGTATATTGACTTTTTCGAATTCACGGTTAGTGATTTCGAATGGAGAGCCTTCTATCTGGCGCAGGTTTTCGATAGCCCACTGGTAGGACGGCATCTTCGTCAGGTCTTCGTAATGTTCGGGCGTAATCCAGTAGATGGAATCGCATGTTGACCACAGCGGTACGCTCAGGTACTGACCCAGCGAGTTACGAATCAGGTACAGGTCGTCATCGATTGTAGCTCTCGGACCGTACTGGCTTTCATATTCCTTACATTTGTCGCCGTAAGCAATTTTGATCTGCGTATCCAGTTTTTTCTGGCCATTCAGATAGGTTTGATCCAGCGTAATGATTGAATTTCCACCCAAGTCTTGCAGGTCTACATATAACAATGAGTCTTTGTACATATTCCATCCGGCAGAATTGGTCGACCAACTATACATGTGACCAAGCATACCCCAATTTATACCAATAGGACTACCACCGGACACCTGAAATTGATAAAATTCTAAATAGATAGGAATCGTATCAGCTGTTGAAATCAATACGCGGTCAATACCGTTTGTCGTTGATTTCGGCCAGAACTCCATGAACGAATGTAAGTTGAAGATAGTAGGATCGCCACCGACCAAACCGTGTTGACGTAAACCTGTGGCAGGATCGCCCTTTCCATGACCTTCGAATAACATGCCACTACCGGGAACGGTGGGATCCCAATCCGCAATTGCATCTGAAATGCTGCCTACCTGCTCTCTTACAAGGAGATAGTAATAATTAGCTGCTTTCGATATATCTAGAGGTCCAGCTAATGCTGCATTCCATGCGGGCCATAAAGTTGCTCCAAGTGTTCCATCATAGAACTGCTGTGTCCAGAGATCCTGCGGTCTGAAGAAGTCTGATCTTGGCGATGCAAGGCCTCCGCCGCTTATTGTCATCGTATCGAACGAGTTTTTCCACCATGCCGGCCATTGTGCGTTGCCGGCGCCGTTTTCAAAATCAGGATACCTTACACGTGACTGGTATACATTGATGAAAGTACTGTCGGCCGACGGGTCGTAAACAACGCGGAACTTCGACTGATTCTCCATGATGGAGTCTTTCAGGTATGTCCAGATTACATTGACAGAGTCAATTGAATAGCTGCTGTAAATAGCCCAGTTTCTGGCATAGTCTTTCCTGTAATTAGGCGCATTTGTACGCATGAGATAATCTTCGCCTTCAATAAATCCCTGACCTGCAGATCCGTCAAACAGTCCGTTATTTACTCCTAATCCGCCATGAGGATCTGTATCAGTAAAGGCGTTGGCGCTCCATGTCCATGTCCAGGGCCCTCCAATAGATGGAATAGTTGCCGGAAAACCATTAGCTAAAGCTTCTGTCGCTATTTCAGTATACTTATCACATATTTCCTGATCAAGCGTGAAAATAATGTCGCCTCCACCGTTATGGTGTGTCTGATTATTAATTTCTCCCTGATAAAATAAATCTGCATACGTAAATGAGTTGCCCGGATATTGTGCATTTGCCTGTACAAGTATAGTATCAAAAATCGCCCATACGATACTGTCCATTCTCCAGAATACATCAACTGTAGCGGGAGGTGTAGCGGGAGGTAATGTCGGCGGATTATCGACCTCGACGCCTCCGTTAAGATATATCCAGCGATCCAGTATACCGCCGCTCATCGACGTTGCGAACGAATATCCCGATGCTTTGGCAAAAGTCTGTCCCCAAGTCATCGTATTGAACGTCGGATATGAGTTATCGCGTCTGTCAGACCATGCAAATGCAAGGAACTGGTTATTGCCGTAATTGGCAAATGCGGTATCTACATATAACCATTTATTAAAGGTAGCAGCGCTGGAAGTAGTTGCACCGCTTCTGAACTGCATATAACCGTAGTGGTACAGTGAGTCGTTTACTTCGACAGCTCTCAGGTTAGCAAAAGTGGCGTCAATAAACGGATTGGTATACGTATTTCTCTTGTCCTGATTGGTTACCACAGTGTTGGCGTTCGGATTGAAGCTAAAGCCTTTGGCCGTAGAAATGGCATTCCAGTCGTCGGCGTTCATTACGAACGGGTTTACTTTCTGCAAAGTGAAGAGAAGTACGTTTTCGACAACTGTTTTACCGGTAATGGCAGTAGGCGATGCCGTGTATACATTGCCGGTAGCGTCGCGGATCAGGTCGTTAACCGATACGTTTTTAACCGTTACTTTCCATCCGCCGGTTATTGCATCTTCTCCGGTAGCCTTGGTTGCGCCGGAAATAAAGGTAGTAGCGCTTTCCGGATCATCATATACAGGAACTTCTTCCAATACCAGTACTACGACGCTATCTCTCCTATAATAAGAATACAGCGGCATGTTCTTCTGCAGATCTTGCGTTTCCTTATAGGTTTGCGAAAAATGCCATCCGTCAACAATTAAATCTTCATCGTAGGTGTCAATACCCATGCTTCCGTTGGTATAAATCCAGTTTTTTCTGAGGTCGCCGGATTGTTTCCAGAAAGAACGTCCATTTTCGATGTAAGGCGCACGTAATGGCAACCCTGTTGACATCTGCGTAAAATTGTATACCATATTCGAACCGTCAACGATACCGGGATCGTAGTCAAGACACCACAAAGCGTTACGGAGCGCGCCGAACTTATGCGATGTGTTATAGTTGTAACGATACTGGTAGTCAAGCTTTCCCAATTGCTCTAAGCGCAGGAATCTTGATTCGAAAGCGAATGAATCAACTGACAGCACAAGTGTCGAATCTGCGATTAAACTTAAAAGGCTAATACCAGCGCTGGTTGTTGCAGCTGATACACTTTGCGATGGATTTGCAACGCCTGTTACGGTGAGCAGATAATAATAATCACTAATATTATTATATGCAGGCAGTCTGTCTACATCTGACGCCGTCAACATATCACGAAACAAGGTTTCATTCGGCCTTGTACCTTTTTCAGGTGTATAAGGGCTGAGTGGCAGTTGGGCGTTCACTGTAAATACGGAGCCAATAAGCATTATTGCTCCTACTAATAAAGTGAAAATCTTTTTGTTCATAATCATATTTTTTTATTATTTATTAATTTCCTTTTTGTCATTCTTCCTTCCCTTTTTTGATAAGCGCTCCGTTGCCGGAAACGCCTATCAAAAAGGGGGTGTAGGATGATTTTTATGTCTGTTACTTAATAATTACTTTAACAGCTTTTTCACCTTCGACAGTCACAACTGCAATGCCTGCAGGCGCTGCAACTGTTTCTTTATTTCCTGCCAGTACTTTGTTTACTACTGTCTGGCCAAGCATGTTAGCAATTTTCACTTGCTTGCCGTCTGCATTGAAGATGGTTACGAATCCATCGCCTGCAACCACGCTGACTGCGGTGTTTGCATTTTCATTTTGCGTAGCAATGCCATCCTGCCAGCCGGTTACCGGAGGTTCTGCAATATTGAATATTTCAGCCTGGTTGATTGCATCCTGATACGAGGTGCGGCTTAATACCGGCACTCTGTTCTGTATCATGATCCAGCCTCCCTGTACCGGAGCAATTTTCGGGTTGCCATACGGTGAACGGTCGTTTGTTTCGGATTCGATAAAGAAACGCTTGTCGTAATTTGAAGAAACATCGATGCCAAAAGCATTCGGATTTTCCACGTTCGGGTGCGTGAAGCGCAATGAGAAGCAAACGTCGTTATGGTAGTTATCCCAGTCGCCGAAGTCATAATAGGTACCCAGCCTGTCGCTTACGGTCCACAGTCTTTCGGTGCCGTATAACGGGCCACCCGGCAGCGTCATGGCATACAGTGCATCGCCGTTCACGTACATTTCGCCGTCGTCATCGCTTTGTACCCAGTAAGCGCGCGGGTTAACGCCACGAGCGATTAACCGTTTGTTTACTTCGCTGATGATATAGAGGCGGTCGTGGATATGGATAGCGGGCACGAATGCAAGGCGATCCCAGTCGGTATCCCAGAGGAACCATTTGCCTTCATAACCATCGTTACGCTGTGGCGCTTTCGCGTCGCCATTGCTACCCGGCGCTCTTGCAGAGTCGGTGGCATTGACTAAGTAACGTCCGATGATATAGGGTTGCAACGGTACCTGGGTCAGTGCGTCGCACAATCCGTAGTCGTTAATATATTTTTCAGAAACGATGGTCTGATCTACAGCAAACAGGTACTGCGGTTTGATAGGTCCTGTACCGCGGTTGATGAACGCCGTATCAATAAACATATGGTAATTGAACTTAACTGTGCCGTCGGGCGCCAGTACTTCTGCATCGTCAAATTTGTTGGTTATTCCCAGGAAGTTGATCTGGTTGCCGGCGTTATCCAGCCTGCCTTCGGAAGCGGAGCTCATGCCATCTTCATACAGGAAGTCGGCCTGATTGCTACGTGCAGAAACGATACGCAAGGTTTTCGGAGCATCCAGGTTAGTGCCCAGTTGAGCGCCCAGTTCGGGATCCATGCCATCGCCTTCGTCGTTGGCCGTATCGTCGCGCATACTGCGCAGCCTTCTGTACAGCGGATAGTTGTAGTTATCGAGTGCAAACGTTGCGATATTGATACCGGAAGCAACTTTTCCTTCGGCCTTAACCCACTTCAGGTTGAAGTCGACATCCCATGCCACGAGGCTATACGGCATTGAACCGTCGCCTGTGTACAGTACATCGGATACTTCATACGGTCCCAGCTCGGTGATCAGCGAAATCTGTTCGAGCTCGATACGGTCTAAGATTGCATAATAGATACGGCGGGTATCGTCGGCAATATTTCTTTCTTCTCCCGGACGCTTGTCTTTCTTGATGAAGTAGGTCTCGCGGAGATATACATTGGCAAACTTGAACGGTTCTCTGAGCGCCCAAATATCGGCCAAACCGTAGATCATCGAGTTCTTGATGCTTGAGTGGTCGGTTTCAGCGCCTTTCAGTACGACGTATTGTTTTGCCAGACCGTCGCGGAAATTATAATAGTCGGCTATCTTCAATTCATAGTAGTAGCGCATCAGACGCGGAACTTTATGCTGGATATAGACAAGTCTGTCCTTATCCCAGCGATCGATGATGTGGAGATTGGTCCAGTCTTCCAGATCAAATACCGGATAACCAAATAATTCTTCGCGGTACTGGTCGTATCTCAGTTCCTGTCCGAGCATGAACTGGAAGCCTGTACGCTGGTCGTAGGCAGCCTGCAGCAATTGTTCGTCATATCTTTCGCCGAGGTGGATATAGGTCTTGTCGGTCTTGTCGTAACCGTTCAGGTAGTTGAAGGTGAAAGCGTTGAAATCCATGCCTTTTTCGTTTCCTCTATCTTCGGATTTGCCATAATCGGGGTTTAACGGGTTTTTGCCTACATGGAAGTGCTTGTAACCGAGCGTTTCCTGTCCAAGATAAGCATTGATAACCGGACGGAAACCACTATAATCCCAAACGCCGCCTGTACCGCACTCTGTCGGAGCGTCGATGTTAATATTACCGTTTTCAATCAGCGGCGTCAGGTATTCGCCTTTCACCCAGCCTTTGGTAATCGGTTCGTATGTACCTCCAAAGCCGGGTTTCGGCACGAGCGGACTATACAGGAACTGGCTCTGTGAATTGAATATCTGGTGGTAGCCTCTACGGACGATTACATTTGTCATCTGAACAATTTCAGAAGCAAAATGAGGCGCATATATCGTGAAGTGTCCAAACTCACGGTTGGTAATATTGATACGGGTATTCGACATACCACGATCGGCAAATTCTACAACCCATTGATAGGAAGGTATGCGGTCGGGACATTCAATGTCGTCTTCGAGCTTGATCCACTGCGGCGTATAGGTGCCATTGTACATCCTGATACCCAGGGCATAACCGCGCTGATCCCAGATCGTATAGACGCCGGGCGACGGTTGCCATACATCTAACCACATTTCCTTGCAACTGTTGATACCGAAGTACAGACGTACATTACCCGGGTGTTCGCCGATGGTAATCATGCTGGTCGGACCGCTGAGGCTCGATAAGTCCTGCAGACGTACAATCAGGTGCGTATGAATTGAATCGTTATATAAGCCGTAGAAATATGGGTTGCCGCCAAAATCACTTCTATAGGGATTAAGCGGATGCCTGTCTTCCATTGACAAATTCGTAAATGTATTGTGGCCATTATGTTTTACATAGAAAGCATTGACAACAAGGCTGTCTTCCGACGGGAAGTAGACGAAGCGGTAGCTGTAGTTGAAACCGTCCAGATCGGTATCGCTCATTCTTTCGACGAGCGTCGCCTTACGCGTATGCAGATTCAGGTATTGAATGCTGAAATCGTTGTTGTACTGATCGGGGTCGGCATAGTTCATGTTGGCGATAAAGCCTTCATAGTCAGATCCATTTGCATCGCCAAATGCCTGAACGTTCAAATAATCCAATGCAGCAGCATCAGCATTGGCGCTTTCGAATGCTTTCAGGTAATGCATGAACGGGCTGTCAATTTTCGGCACCGGATCGAAGCCTAATTTAAACAGTGTGCTTCCGTCCGTATTTCCCAGCTGGGTATTGAAATCCTCAGCGGTAAGTACAAACGGAGAGGCCTTCACGATTGAAAATTTAAGCATACCTTCTATGCTCTCCGTTACAAAGTGTTGAATATCATAGTCGTCTGTGTAAAGCTTGCCCGTAGGATCGCAGAGACCTGTTAATTCAGCTACAAGGACGCGATATTCGCCATCAAGCGTATGATGGCGGAAAAACGGCTGCTTACTGCTCAGCTGTCCATTCTCGTGCGCCTGCGAATACATCCAGCCTTTATCTCTGCCACTTACATAGGTCGTACCTGTGAGTGCATAATCCAGGTCCATGTTAAAGACCCTGTTTGTAAAGTGGAACGTTGGCCAGTTACCCCATGAATTTTGAGCCGGCTCTTCTACTTCAATACACCACAAAGTGGCTTGAAGGTCGGCCAGGCCTGCACGGTCGGGAAGTGTAAGGTGTTTAAAAGCCAGGCTATCCCTCAGGTTGTTAGCGCTGACCATGATGACTTCGCCGTGTTCGGTAACAGCCAGCACAATCGTATCCCGCAAGGTACTGCTCAGACCAACCGTTTTGGTTGCCGGATCATACGCTAAGTATTGGGGAGAAGCAGTAGGGCCGGTATTGCCATCCCACGTAACGGGATACCAAACACCGCACAAATAGATAGAGTCAACCTGAATGTGATACATTCCCTTTGACACTCCCATTGGGATTGATGTCACGAGAGAGCCGACGCTTCGTTCGGCTACACTCCTAGCGTTGACGTTATACGCTGTCAGAAACAGCATACACGCAACGGCTAATAATGTAAAAATCTTTTTGTTCATAATAACTTAATTTAAATTAGTACTTAAAATTTTATTTATTTATTTAATCTCCTATTCTCTTTCTCTTTTTCAATAATAGACCAGTCCAAAGCTAACCTACATCGCTACAAAAATACGCATACATTTCCAAACTGCCATACGTTTTTCCTTTTTTTTTTCGATGTAATGCGATTTATTATCCAAATGCCGCCTTTCCGGTACAAAACCCCTGCTTTAGATAACAAATCGCTTTTCATTCGCTATTTCCATTCGTGAACCATGTCTTTCATCCAAAAATTCTCTCTCTCTCTTCTTTTCTATTAACTTTCAATTTTCAACTTTCAACTTTCAATTAATTATTAATGTACGCACGTACATTAATAATTATATCGTTTTTCATCCATAAGAGCCGAAACCCGGACTCGAACCGGGGACCTATTCATTACGAATGAATTGCTCTACCAACTGAGCCATTTCGGCCTGTTTCGCGTTTAACATCTAATTATCAGTTTATTATATAATAAAACGTGCTAAAATGTATATTAAGCCTTGCAAAGATACAACATTATTCCGAATTTCCAAATATTTTTTTATAAAAATTTTGCAGGTCCTGCTCTAAATTTTTCATCAACCGTCCTTCTGACAGTCCGTCCTGTCCTTCCAGCGCAAAGACGGTCTCGATTTCATTAAAGACGTCGTCGACAATCACAACTTTAAAGGGCCTGGCAATCATGGAGATATCGAACAATCGGCGGGTCTTTAGGGCGGCCAGTGCAACGCGCATGTTATGCTGCGCCTGCCGAAACAGGCGGGGGTTCTGCGCGGCCTGTTCCGCCCATTCGTATATAATATTTTTTTCCAGCAGGATTTCGTGGTCGTCAAAAACCAGCACTTCGCCGATCGCCATATCTAATTGCACGAGCATGGCGCTAATCATCTGTCCGCTATCCGCTTTCTGCAACCGTTCGAGCGCTCCGGCAAACAAGGATTCGAAAATCGACTGCACTTTGGGTTTACTTTTCTCTATCATCTTCTTCAATTATTCGGAGACGGCGTATAACCGCCTCTACAACGGGGCAAATATAAATATAATTTTCGACATTGCAAAAGGTTGAAAAAAAATAAATATTCCATGTCGGATCGGTTTATTTATGACACTACCCATAATTTTTTCGCATTTTGCGCGTTATACAGTAAACAGGGCCTTATGCAGTACATTACAGACAGACAGCAGGTTTTTATTAACAGACAATTTTTTAACCTGACGGTGTTCACGCTGATTTTCGGGGTGATGTTCTACGACATGATCGATTCGCTGGGCTTCAGTTACGTAGATGAGATATGCGCCGTACTGCTACTGGCGCTCTTCGGATACAAGGTATTCCAATCAAAGACATGGCAGTTCAACAGGGCTTTTCTCTTTACGCTGACTGTTTTTATTTTTTACCTTGTCTATTCGATTGTCATCGGGTCGAACACGATTGGGGCTATTCTGACAGATTTTGTGATACAGCTAAAGCCATATCTCGCTTTTTTCTGCGTTTTTGCCATCAACCCCGTCCTGTCGGACAACCAAAAAAAAATAATCCGTCAACTCATTGTATTGTGCAGTCTGTATGTACTGACGATCGGCGTAGCCGGATTGATAGATTACAATTTTATTGCTTTCACCTTTTCCCATCTTTCACGTTTAGCAACGGCTTCTTCTATTCTGGCGTTACTATACCTGTATTGCAGCAACTTTTCAATAACCGACCGGTTTGTTTTTATCATGATACTGGCGGTCGGCGTCCTGTCGACGCGGTCGAAACACTTCGGATATTTTGCTTTCTGTACACTGTTTATCATCTATTTCAGTCGTCCGGTCACCATGAAATTTAACCTGAAGAATACCGTTTTTACGGTTATTGTGCTTGCATTTACCGTACTTGTAGCCTGGGAGAAAATCTATTTTTATTTTATTACCGGAGGATTGGGAAGCGGTCGCTCAACCAATGAATTATATGCCCGCATGGCACTTTACTACTTTTCGATCATTATCCTGAAAGATTTTATACCGTTTGGCAGCGGCTTTGCTTCATATGCGACCTATACCTCGGGCGCATCTTATTCGCCTATCTATATCAAATATGGCATGCACAACATGTACGGCCTCACGAAATCGGCGCCCAATTTTGTAGCCGACACGTATTACCCCGCCCTGGCGCAGTTCGGCTATGTAGGTGTCGTCCTGTTTTTCTATTTCTGGTTCTATCTTGCAAAAAAAGCCGTTAGCGCCTACGCGAAAGGCTATCGCAAAGAATCGCTCATCAGCATAATGATCATTCTGTTTTTTCTGATAGAGTGTACTTCCGACTCAACCATCACGCACAACAGAGGTATGTTTATGATGATGCTTTCAGGCCTGATTTTATCGGACATTAAAATAAAGAACACAAATGAAGGCACTGATCGTCAATAAATTTTATTATCTACGTGGTGGCGACTGCGTAGCGGCGTTCGGCGTTGAAAACCTGCTAAAAAGCAAAGGCTGGGAAGTGGCCGTATTCAGTATGCAGTGTCAGGAAAACCTGCCTTCGGCGTGGACCCCGTATTTCCCCGAAACGATAGACTTTTCGTTTCCTGGCCTTTCGCAAAAATGGTCGGCTGCGACACGCATCTTTCACTCGTCTGATGTCGCCCGTAAATTCAAACGCCTGCTGGCCGACTTTAAGCCCGATGTGGTGCATCTCCATAATATTCATTCCTACCTCTCGCCGCTCGTCGCACAAATAGCGCATCAAAAAGGGATTCGTGTCGTCTGGACTTTGCATGATTACAAACTGATTTGTCCGGCCTACACCTGCCTCCGACACGGAACAGTTTGCGAAGCCTGTTTTAGGGACAAATTCAGCGTTTTACGGCATAAATGTATGAAAAACAGCATCATAGCAAGCAAACTGGCCTACCTGGAAGCCTGCTATTGGAACAGAAAAAAACTATCCCGCCTGACGCATACCTTTATCAGTCCGAGCCTGTTTTTGAAAACAAAAATGACAGAAGCCGGATTCGCTTCGGAACAAATTGAAATCTTGCCGAATTTTATGCCTCAAAAGCCGGCGCCTGCAACAGAAAAAGACGATTATTACTGCTATGTCGGACGTATTTCCGCTGAAAAAGGCATCGAATCGCTGCTTGAGGCCGCCCGCCAGCTACCCTACCGGCTTAAAATAATTGGCGGAGGCCCCCTGTTGGATGCCTATCGCCAACAATATCCATTGAAACAGGTGGAATTTCTGGGGCACTTGCCTCCCGACAGCCTTTATCCGATCGTTCAAAAGGCGCGTTTCCTTGCGCTCCCTTCGATATGGTATGAAAACAATCCGATCAGCGCCATCGAAGCGCTTTGCATGGGAACACCTGTGTTGGGCGCCCGTATTGGCGGTATTCCCGAATTGATTGCGGAAGGCAGAAATGGATACCTGTTTACTCCCGGCGATGTAACCGGGTTGCAGGAAAAAATTAGTCTTATGTTCTCCATGGGCAACAGCTTGTTTGCGTATGAAAAAATTTCAACCGAAGCTTATAATAAATTCTCGCCTGAATCGTTTTATGATAAACTAATAAACATTTATTTACATTCATAAACCATATGCTTAAAAATACAATGCAAGGGAGCCTGATAACTACATTCCGCTGTAATGCCAAATGTAATATGTGTAACATCTGGCGGTTTCCGACAAAAGAAAATGAAGAACTCCCTGCCGGTTTTTATCAATCGATACCCTCCGGATTACGTATTAATATTACAGGGGGAGAACCGATGCTACGCGATGATATTGATGCGATTTTCGAAAATCTGTACCCCCGGTCTGCTTTACTCGAATTAAGCACCAACGGTTTTTATACGGAAAAAATCATAGCCCTTGCTAACAAATATCCTAACATCCTGATACGTGTAAGCCTTGAGGGACTGCCTAAAATGAATGATTCGAAACGCGGTATAGCCGACGGATTCGACCATGCTCTGCGTACGATGCTGGAACTGAGGAAGACCAAGTGTAAAAATATCGGATTCTCGGTCGTCATTTCACCTGATAACTACAAAGACCTGCTTTATCTGTACGATTTATGCGTTGCATTAAACGTTGAACTGGGTAACTCTGCCGTTCATAACTCGTGGTATTTCCACAAGGACAATAATACTATCACAAGCAAAGAAGCCCTTCAGCAGCACGAACAGTTCGTAAAAGCCATGCTTACCTCTAAAAGGAGAGGCCTGAAAAACAGGCTGAAAGACTATGGACGCGCCTATTTTAACAGAAGTATCCACCTCCGGTTGAAAGGCGACGCGTCCGACTACCGTCCTCCCTGCGGCGCATTAAAAGATTTTTTCTTCGT
>Ga0082212_10004100_pt1 | contig 20352 bp, 13 predicted proteins | sample TergutNt197P3_FD_71548 | JGI IMG/M metagenome (GOLD analysis project Ga0082212, IMG submission 71548) | Neocapritermes taracua P3 segment gut microbial communities from Petit-Saut dam, French Guiana - Nt197 P3 | ecosystem: Host-associated > Arthropoda: Insects > Digestive system > Gut ... | reverse complement strand
ACGCAACTCTGCATGAAAATTATTGCGCAGAGCATAGGAAATAGAAACAGTTTTTTACGTACCATACATTGTAATTGTTTATTATTAAACGAGATTAAAAAAAAACCGGACACAGACACAGACACAGAGGCCATGCTGTGTCCGGTTTTTAAGATTTTACTTTAAAGGTTCAGTCAGTATAAATATCAACTTATTCACCCTTAACCTCTTCAACCTGAGTAATCTTATGCCACTCTTGAATTTGGATTGAAATAGCCAGATAAGTTTCAACAGGTAATACAGGTTTTTCAGGTGTGATGATCAAGTTTGGATCAGCAATACCGGGACCTAATATCTTTGCAATATCAATATCATACATATGGTTACGGCGAACCAATACGCGTTCATTGGAGAATTGAGCATCTTCATCTTTCACAAATACGCGATAAAAACAGTTACCCTGGAAATACTTGATCAGACTCCCTGCGTTAATGTCAATATTAATCTCATCAATAATACCTTGTTCCGATTCGGGCGTAGGGCTTTGGTTGATAACATCAGTTGCGCCTCTCTTTTCCACCCATGCGTAGTATTTGGCTACGTTATCTTTTCCGTAGAAAAATAACTGTAAACCTGTATGATAAAAAATTGAATCTTCATCATTATTCGATAATGAAGGAGGATAAGGAACTGGCGTATATTCTGGCCCGTAATACTGTTGACCGGTTACCGAGTCTAAAGCAGGTATAACGTAATTATTATATACAATCATCGGGTCATTTGTAGGTACTTTAGCTTGTATAACTTTTGAAATCCAAAATTGCGGAATATACTGACCACCAAAAAGGGCATACGTTGAATTGTCCTGATATCCCGCTGTATAAGCCTGAGCGTTTTCAGTAACATATTGATAGTCAGCGCCAATCACACTGTAATTAGGAGCTGTCGACATAGTAGTTTTAACATCAGACACCGTGCTTGTTCCATATGTATTTGCTGCATAGATACGTGTATTATCAAAATTCTTGTACCAATCATCATTAGAACCAACAGCGCAAGAGATATAATCATAGTTGGCGTCAAAAATAGAACCTGATTGAAATTCCTGAAATACGGTTGATTCCTTATTTATGTTACCAATTACCCAATATCCTTTAGCGGTAACGGAAGCAGCGCCCCATGGCAAAAAACGTCCTTTTGAGCCGGTAGAATCCGCTGCATCGCTTACATAAGTCCATGTATTAGTTACATCGACGTATGGAGCAGAAATAGACAAAGTTACTTTTGCAACTGCACGCTGTACATTGATAACAGCTTGATTTTTTGTACTGCCGGGTGGTTGAACATCTGATTTAGGAACGTCCGGTAGTAATGTGAATACGCATGTAGGATCATACGAACCTGAAGTTCCGGGAGGAAAAATGGAGTCTTTTCTGGTATTGTCCCAATTTGACATTAAGAAATATTCATCTGCCGCTGCATTAGCATGCGTTCTCAATAGTCCGTCAGTACGCGAAACAGAGCCTCCTGCAAGAGCTTCGATCAAACCATTAGCTGAACTTGCTACGCCAGGCGTTAAAGCAGTAAATTGCCAACCTGGATCTGTTGCAGTAAGAGTTCCTGGTTGGGCCCATAGCACTCTATTAAGCGCAGAATAAGTTATTGAAAAATCATCGCCTTCGTCCTGTGGTGTTGTCGACATAGCGCCAAAGAAGGTTGTTGGGTCTCCAATATTAAGCGCAACAAAGATTTTCTTTGTTCCGTCTGTTGTTTTCAAAACAACCTTATCGGTAATGGTAGTAAAGCCAGTAGATGTCAAGTAAGCATACGATTCGGGATTGGCATTGGTGCCATCCCATTTGTAAATAAATGCTGCTGCATCGCCTGAAAGTTGGCTCTCATAAGGTAAACCTGCATCTGTTGCCGTTCCAGAACGAAGTGAAGCTTTGTCAGGTAAAGTAAAAGCCACATAAGTTTTAATACCTTTGGAGGGTAAAATCTCTTCTCCGTTGAAATAGAGGTTACCTTCCGCTGGTTCGATCACATCGTTGTTGCAGCTGTTAAACATGAAGGCTGCAGCAACCATTCCTAAGAATAAAAATTTTAATTTCATACATTTAATTTTTTAAAAAGTTAATAATAAATTTTGTTAATAATTTTGTTTTAATTTTTGTAATTTTTTTAGTTTGTTAATAATACTTTTGTCATTCATTTTTCACATTTTTTCATTCTTTTTTTTTATCCATACGCATTCAATTTTAATAATTCGACTTATATATACTGTTTTATCTCTCTTGTACGCCTAACTTGCTCACTCGTTGCCTTGTTCACCCGTCATCTTGTTCATGCTAAAACGTTATTCATTATTCATTATTCATTATTGAACCCTGCGGCGCGGTTGCGCGTCACGTGGTTGTTCTGTACTCTCATCTACGCCAGCCTCGCGCCGCTGGGCGGCATTGGCTGCTTTCTTTTGCAACTCTCTCAGATTGGCGGTTGCTGATTTTACGCCCATGCTTTCGGCGCGTTTAAGTAACCGTTCTGCTTCGCGATAGTTACCTGTCAACAGATAGAAAACACCCATGTTGTTTGCATAAGCCGCCGTTGAGGGGTCGGAGAGTTTAAGGAAGCGCTCGGCATCGCGCAAATTATTTTTCGCAAGCGATGCCGCAGCACCGTTCAGATTAGCCACAGGATCGTTGGGGAATTCGCTCCTGGCGACCTCAAACACCTTCAGGAACGCTGGGCTTCCTACTTCATACGTATTGGCCACGATATACATCTCGTTCAAACTTAATAACTGTGGCGCAATGTCTATATTTTCTTTCGCTTCTTCGAGCGAAAAATCTCTTACAGTATAGTTGATCTCGCAAACAACGCGACGCAACTTTGGATAGAGTTCATCATAAATGATCTTGTAAGGACGTCCATCGGCCACCTTGCTTATGGCTTTCTCGCGTTCGTCCAGGTCGGCTATCGTATTCATTATACGGAAAATCTCCGGTTTGTTAGATACAGGGAAATCTTCTAATAAGATACGGAATCCGTTCCAATCTTCGCCGCCGGTGCGCGTCTCGTACATGTTGGCGGGTATTGTGCTGTTATTCATAAAATAGCGCATCAGTGATTCGGCGCGCGCCCGCGATAGCTCGGTATTGAATTTGACGGAGCTTTCAGGCGAAGCGTACCCTACCATATACACGCGTTGTACGGTGATGTCCTTGTTGGTTGCTATCGTGCGAATCATCTTGTCGATCTTGGCTAACTCAACCGGATTATTACCGAAGTTCGGGTATATCTCGTTCTGACCGCGCGGGAAATCAAGATAGGCGTTCCCTATTTCCTGTCGGCGTTTGATCGCTTCTACTTCGGGTTGGATATAAACTAACTGCGGACGGACACGGTACACCGGCTCGGCGATGATGTCTATGGTTAGACCCTCAAAAATACGCGAGCGCGCAATTTTTGTTTGGTCGCCGCATCCGCATAAGTCTTCTTCAACATCTAAAAATGCGTCAGTCATCCATGGTTCAAAAGGAATGGAGATAGAATAGTTCAACATTCCTTTGGGTTTAACAATTGCGTATGGGAGGTTGTTCATAAATTCTGAATACGAATAGTCGTTGAGTTCGAGTTCGCGGGCAAAGGCTTTGTTACGGGCAACCCCTTGAATCATCACCTTCGGGAGTTCAATCTCTTCATTATCTATACCTACAACCGGCGTAAGAATCTGGGCGTGGTTTGTTTTCAGGTCCATCGTGGTCATGTCGATGTCCATGTTGATCAGCAATGAATCGCCTTCTTGCTTCATGTAATTCCTGATGTAAAAAACCCTGTTGCGCGGCGCGACTGTCTGTTCCTGCTGCGGTCTGTTGCTGCGGGCTGTCGGCTGCTGACGCTGTGCATCCATCGGGAGTGTAAGTAACAATCCCAACATCAGCGTTATTATGGTTCTAAGTCGTTTCATATCTTTGTTCGTTTCAATGATTATTTCAACATATAAACTAAAGCAATGCTTGCCTGCGTCGGCCCGAAATAGTGCGTTGACTTCTCATCCAATTTTTTCTTACAATTTGTACAGCGGTTTTTATCGTAACCAAGGTACGCATATCCCACGCCAACAGAAAATTCCATGCTGAAGCGTGGCGACATGATCAAATGATAACCATACGATACGCCTGCGCCGATGAACCAGCCTTCATACGAGTTAATATAAATGCCGTCTTTATCGGCATTCCCCCATAACTCGTCATGCGTTTCTAATTTAGTGCCGTTTGCAACGCCTAAACCGGGGTATGCTTCACCGGAAATTTTGTAGGCGACGCCTTGTATCGGCGTATTCGGTTTACCGACCGGGTTCATGGTCTCGGGATAGACGCCTAAGTATTTCCCGTCCTCATCCTTATACCTTCCCCAGTCGAAAGGCAACTTTATGGCTCCCACATTGAACACGCCGCCATGTAAGTGAACGCCTAAGAAGTGACCGTTGAATTTTTCGCAAAACCACCGGCGAACTTCCGGCTGGAGAGCAAAGTGTTTTAATTTTGTATCGCGTTGTGAAGCGGAAGGCCCTGTTTGTTCGTTCTCGTGCAAGCCCACCCATTTGCTGCCTAATGTCCAGGGGTTATAGTTCATCCTGATGTCAAACGTAGTCTTGTGATTAAGAGCCACCTCGTATCCAAGGTTGATAGTCGTAGTAGCATCGTACAGGAGGTTGGTCTTTATGGCCATCTCCTGTCCTTTTGTCTGCTGGCTTGACACCCAAACCGTCAGTGCAACTGCGATTATAAAAGCTTTCTTTCTCATTTTTCTGTGTGTGAGGACTATCTCCTCTCTATTTTATTTTATTTGCGTTATTCAATCTTCCAAACCCCAACGTATGTATTGCACAGAGGAATGCTTTTCAGTAAATTAGAACATAATGCGGTTTAATCGGATATTATTTTGTAATCGTTTCACCAAACCTCTCATAAATCCGATGCAAAAATACAACCTTTTTTTTTATTAAAATTGCCTTTTTAGATAATTTTATTTACATTTTTACTTCATAAACCGAAAAAACGGCGAACCCATCGGATTTTGTAATGATTACATTCCAAATATCAACCAATTTCATCGGAAGTATCATGCGTTCCATAGGCTCGTAGACCGTATATCATCCATTTGCTTGTTTATTAAATATTTATAACTAATAAACAAAATAGGGGAATTATTGATATTTAATGCAAATATTAATGTACGCGCGTACATAATTAATAATACAAATAATCAACGACCTGTTTTTTCTTTTTTAATAATAAAAATATTGTTAATAACAGAGAGACTCTTCTCTCTACAATAGGGATTTCTTAATTATCTTCACCTCGCTTTTTGCCTGGCGTCTTTGATAATTGCACCTGGCGTCTTTTTAAAAAATTTGAGACAAAATCGGTTAAAATGGGAAGACGAATTGAAATAAAATTCGTCCATCGCATCGGCAATGGTGACCTCCGGTTTGTGAAGAAACCTGAATAAACGGTTTGCTTTCTCCTGTTGCAACCATTTCGCGGGAGATAGTCCGAATTCTTTCCTGAAAAGTCGTTCAAAATTCTTTTGTCCCATCCCTAATAAATTTGCCAACGCAGGTACGCCGCCTTCTTTTAATTGGGAATACTTCTCCATCACCTTGCTTCTGAATTGGACGGCTCCGCCAATCAAAGGCATCAGAAACAAGACTATGTCTAAGCGGGAACAAAAATGACGCAAAAGAACGAAAAACTCACAATGTTTGAGGCTGTTGAAATGCTTACAATTCACCTTTTGTTCCTGAAAATAACGTGTTTGCTGTAAAAATAACACGATAGGTTCAGGAATATCAACCGGCGTTAAATCATACCTTATCTTCTCGATATCCGGAAGATAAGCATTAAAATGTTGCTGGTCGCACGATGAGAGAAACATATCGAAGTACATCATTGTTAGCGTTGTTTCTTTTATGACTTTGATGTGAACCGAAGAGGTACGCATTAAAAGAATCATTTGTTTGTTCTGTATTCGCCTGTTTTCAAATTGATTGCAGTTGACCTCTAAAAGACCATCCATAACAAAAAGAATGAAATGTAACGGTAATTCACGATTCCAATATTCATCACCCGATTTCAACTCGTGAGTTACAAAAGCCGTTTTATCGTCAATTTGAGCTTTCCTACATACACCAGGTTCACTAATCTGAAAAATATCATTCATACTGAACAATTGATTTTTTTTAATTTCGGCTGCAAAGATAAAAACTTTTTTTTTTATGACAAAATAAAATGTAATATTTTTTTGTTTAAAAACTTTTTTATCTTTGTCGCGGTAAAATAAATCTTTTTCGGATGAGCGCAAAGTTAGAATTTCAAAATGTTGCATTTGAAGACACTTCTTTTGCTAATTTGATGCAAAAAAGAGTTTACAATGTGTTGTTGATAGCAACCAAGTACGATTCTTTCATGCTTGAAGTTGACGGGCGCGTCGATGAGCTTATTTTCAATGAGTATATGTCATTAAGTTTACGCTATCCGCCCCGTTTCTTTCAGGTAACTTCCGAAGAAGAAGCGCTGCACTCATTAGAAAACCAGAGCTTCCAATTGATCATTTTCATGCCGAATATGGTTGACCGCGACATCTTTGGAACGCCCAATGAGATTAAACGCCGCTACCCTTCCATTCCCATTGTCGTACTGACGCCCTTCTCGAAAGAAGTGTCTAAAAGTATTGCAAAACAAGACCTTAGCGCCATCGACTATGTCTTCAGCTGGCTCGGTAATACGGAACTGCTGATGGCGATTATTAAATTAGTGGAAGACAAGATGAACGCGCCGGACGATACAAAAAGCGTGGGGGTACAGATCATCCTGTTAGTAGAAGATTCGATCCGCTTTTACTCGGCTGTCCTCCCTCATTTGTATCGGTTTGTGCTTCAACAAAGTATGGCTTTCGCCAAAGAAGCGCTTAACGAACACCAACAGATGCTCCGTATGCGAGGGCGACCAAAAATAAAGCTCGCGCGCACGTACGATGAAGCAATACGGATATACCATGATTACAAAGACAATATTTTGGGGATTATTACCGACATGGCGTTCATCCGTAATCAGGTAAAAGACCCGATGGCTGGGTATCATTTATGGAAGCAACTTCAGGAAGAAGGTAATAAGGCGCCTATCATCATGGAATCATCGAACATCAGCAATGAAAAAATCGCGTCCGAATTAGATGTTTCTTTCCTGTATAAACAATCAAAAACCTATCCCCGCGAATTGAGAGACCTTGTTATGGAACATTTCGGGTTCGGTGATTTCCTCATTCGTAATCCCGTAACGAAAGAAGAGATACTACGTATCACCGATTTAATTGACCTGCAGCATAAAATTTTCGCTATTCCCGATGATTCCTTAAAATATCATTTTGAGCATAACCATTTTTCAAGATTTTTCTATTCGCGCGCCATGTTCCCGCCCGCCGAAAGGCTACAACAGGTGTCTATTACCGCTTTTGACAATATGGAGGATGTACGGAAATTTATCTATGACACAATCGTTGAATACCGTAAGATGAAGAATAATGGCATTGTAGCTGTTTACCGGAAAGAGCGGTTCGATAAATACAGCAACTTCGCCCGTATCGGAGAGGGTTCATTAGGGGGGAAAGGTCGGGGACTTGCCTTCATTGGTGCAATGACCAAGCGTAACCCTCACTTAGATTACCTGAATTTTCCCGTCAATATCCCTAAAACACTCGTTTTATGTACGGACATCTTCGATGAATTTATGGAATCCAACAATTTATATGCAATCGCTCTAAGCGACCTCGACGATGGTGAGATTTTGCAGCAGTTCTTGCAAGGAGACCTTCCGGAGCAGATAGCCGGTAGCTTAGAAGCTTTTTTTGAGGTTGTGGGAAGTCCAATCGCCATTCGATCGTCAAGTCTGTTAGAAGACGCCCATTATCAGCCTTTTGCAGGCGTTTACTCAACCTATATGGTGCCTAATTTTTCGAATCCAAATGAGATGCTTCACTCAGTGTGCCAAGCAATAAAAGGCGTTTATGCCTCTGTTTTCTACAAAGACAGTAAAGCCTACATGACAGCTACACGCAATCTGATAGAAAGCGAAAAGATGGCTGTCGTCCTTCAAGAGGTTATCGGACGAAGGTATGGCGACCACTTATATCCAACCATCAGCGGCGTCGCTAAATCGCTCAATTTCTATCCGCTTGGCAACGAAAAGGCGGAGGATGGTATCGCTTCCATTGCGCTTGGATTGGGCAAACATGTGGTTGATGGCGGCGTGTCATTACGTTTTTCGCCATGTCATCCAAACAACATCCTTCAATTGAGTTCTTTGGATATTGCACTACGCGACACGCAAACATCCTTCTTGGCCTTAGACATGAAAGATACCCCTTTGGTGTTCGATGCTAACGATTCTTTTAATCTATTGAAGTTGTCGATTAAAGATGCTGAAAAAGACGGTGTTCTAAAATTTATCGCTTCGACCTACGATCCGCAAGACATGCTACTGCGCGACGGTTATTATCCGGGCGGACGTAAAATAATTTCTTTTGCAAACATTATGAAATACAAAATGTTGCCTTTATGTGAAACGCTTTCAAGCCTGTTGAATATTGGTCAAAAAGAGATGGGAAGGCCTATTGAGATTGAATTTGCAGTCGATATAAATCCGACCAACCGTTCGGAAGGCGTCTTTTACATGCTTCAGATCAGACCTATTGTTGACCGGAAAGAGATGATTGACGAAAACCTGGCTGAAATTCGTCCTGAACATACGATCCTGTTTTCAAAAAGCGTGCTTGGTCATGGTATCATCAATGAAGTGTATGATATTTTGTATGTCAAGTCGGAATCGTTTAATTCGTCAAACAATCTGTTGATCGCTTCTGAGATTGAATCTATCAATCAACAATTTACCGTGAAAGAACAGAGCTTCGTGCTGGCAGGCCCCGGCCGATGGGGCAGTAGCGATCATTGGTTAGGTATCCCAGTGAAATGGCCTCACATATCGAATGCTAGGGCAATTGCCGAATATAGTCTCGCCAATTATCATACTGATCCAAGTCAAGGCACTCATTTTTTTCAAAACATGACATCAAATGGGGTCGGCTATTTTACGGTGAATCCGTCGAAAGGAGATTTTTTTGACGAAAAATTTCTGCAATCACAGCCCGCCGCTTATGAAACACGCTTTTTACGACTTATCCATTTTGATACCCCAATCGTAATAAAAATGGATGGCAAAAAAAGTATCGGGGTAGTTCTTAAACCCATCGCCAATTCCACTTAACATTTTATATATTAACTAATTATGTCACACAACAACGCTCACTTCGCAGAACTCGTTTACGGGCAGGCTGATAAATATGGTCAGCGCACACAGCTATTATGCCGGAACGACAAAACAGGAAAATGGGATGCAGAATCATGGAATACACTTGCCCAAAAAGTACGCCTTACTTCGCAAGCTATGATTGAATATGGCATTCTCGAACAGGAAAATATCGGCATCTATGCCCCGAATATGAAACATTGCTATTATTGCTGTCTGGGCGCTTTTGGCATACGGGCTGTCGAAGTATCTATGTATGCAACCAGTTCACCCGAACAGATACGGTATATCATCCGCGATGCAAATATTCGTCTGATGTTTGTAGGCGAACAACTGCAGTACAACAATGCGTACAAAGTGATGAAAGATATGGATGATATACTGAAACAACTGATCATTTTCGATAATCAGGTGATACGTCATCCGGAGGATAAAACATCGCTTTACTTCGATCAATTCATTCGTTTAGGAGATAATGCGCCAGCTGAGACCACAGCCAAGATTCGGCGTAACGAGGCGCTCAAGGAGGATATAGCCATGATCCTTTATACTTCGGGAACAACCGGCGAACCTAAAGGCGTGATTGTCACCCAAAACAATTTATTGGAAGTAGTGCGGTTGCACGACATTCGACTACCGTTGTTGAACGAAAGAGATGTTTCGATGTGTTTCCTGCCGCTAACCCACATCTTCGAGAAGGCCTGGTCGCTGTTCTGTTTTGCTATGGGAATAACGATAGCAATCAATCAAGACCCTAAGAAAATCCAGCAGATGCTACCTGAAGTACGTCCTACCTTGATGTGTAATGTACCGCGTTTCTGGGAAAAAGTCTATTCGGGGGTACAAGATAAGATAAATAATTCAACGCCACTGCTTCAAAAGGTGTTTCGCCATGCTATAAAAACGGGATGCCGTTATGTGCTTGAGTACAGGAATAAGGATGTCACCGCTCCCAGATGGCTCTCTTTCAAGTTCCATTTTTATGATTTAACCGTCTTTGCATTGCTAAAGAAAGTGGTCGGCCTTAATCGGGGGCGCATTTTTCCCGTTGCAGGCGCTCCGCTGTCTGATCATATAACCGAGTTTTTACTTTCGGTAAATATACCCGTAAAATATGGATATGGACTGACCGAAACGTGCGCTACTGTCTGTTGCTTTCCCGACCATCATTATGTCATCGGTTCAATCGGCAAGGTGATGCCCGAACTACATGTACGTATTGACCCTGCCAATAACGAAATACAGGTGAAGGGAAGCACCATTACTCCGGGCTATTATAAAAAACCCGATGAAACCGCTAAGGTATTTACCAAAGACGGATTTTTCCGTACCGGCGATGCTGGAAGACTTGAAGGTGACAATGTATTTTTCTTGGAACGAATAAAGGACTTATTTAAAACATCCAATGGCAAATATATTGCGCCGCAAGCTATCGAAATGAGCTTGAGTGGAAACGCTTTTATTGAGCAATCCGCTGTCATTGCCGATACTTATAAGTTTGTGAGCGCCCTGATAGTACCTAATTTCATTGCGCTCGAACAATATGCGCAGAAACGCGAGATTGTCTTCCAAAACCGAAAAGAGTTGATTGAAAAAGAAGAGATTGTCCGTTTCTATCAATCGATCATCGAAGAGCGCCAAAAAGAATTTTCTTCATACGAAAAGATCAAACGTTTCACTTTGCTTACCGAATTGTTCTCTATGGAAAAAGGCGAATTAACCGACACTTTAAAACTACGCCGTCCTGTCGTCGCTCGCAATTATGCGCTCCAAATCGCTGATATGTACAAAGAGAATTAAAAATTTAAAATTCAAAATTCAAAATTTTATTCTGCTCTACATTAAATGATTTTTTCCAACGGGGCGATGCTTTTCGACAAGTCTTCTTCTGTCAATTCGTAGTTCGACAAGTCGCCGGCAAAGTAGCGGTCGTAGGATGCCATATCGATTAATCCGTGCCCTGACAAGTTAAATAATATCGTTTTTGCCTTTCCTTCTACCTTTGCCTGTTCTGCTTCATGGACCACGGCTGCTATGGCATGTGATGATTCTGGAGCGGGAATGATACTCTCGGTCTGGGCGAAAAGTACGGCGGCTTTGAAGGCGTCTAACTGATTGATATCAACTGCTTCCATGATTCCGTCTTTGTGTAACTGGCTGACAATAGCGCCTGCGCCATGATAACGAAGTCCCCCTGCATGAATATGGGGCGGCGCAAAAGAATGACCTAATGTAAACATGGGCAAAAGAGGGGTGTATCCGGCCTCGTCGCCACAATCATATTGAAATACGCCACGGGTAAGTTTCGGACAGGACGTTGGCTCTGCGGCGACGACGCGCAGGTCTTTCCCTTCCGTTAATTTGTGACGAAGAAACGGGAAAGCGATCCCCGAAAAATTGGAGCCTCCACCAAAGCAGGCGATCACTACATCGGGATACTCGCCCGCGAGTTCCATCTGTTTTTCGGCTTCAAGCCCAATCACTGTTTGATGCAACATCACATGATTAAGTACGCTACCCAGCACATATTTGCAATTCGGCGTCTGCATCGCCAGCTCAACCGCTTCGGAAATTGCGGTGCCAAGGCTACCCATATAGGTTGGGTTGTCTGTCAAAATTTTTCGCCCAGCTTTAGTGCTCATACTGGGCGATGCGATCACCTGCGCGCCGAAAGTTTGCATGATGGAACGCCGGTAAGGTTTTTGTTCGTAACTGATTTTAACCATATAAACAGCCAGCTCCAGGCCGAAGGCTTTTGCGGCATACGACATGGCGGCGCCCCATTGTCCGGCGCCCGTCTCGGTAGTTATATTTGTCACCCCTTCTTTCTTACAATAATAAGCTTGCGCAATGGAAGAGTTGAGCTTATGCGATCCAACCGGGCTTATGCTTTCGTTCTTGAAATAGATATGCGCAGGAGTATCTAACGCTTTTTCAAGACCGGAAGCGCGTACTAACGGGGTAGGACGCCATATTCGGTACATATCGCGTACTTCATCAGGTATGTCTATCCAAGGGTCGGTTTTATTAAACTCCTGTTCGACGAGTTCTTTGGCGAATAAAGGATACAACTCATCCGGTTTGAGCGGTTGCTTTGTACCCGGATGAAGGATAGGCAAAGGCTGATTTTTTAAATCTGCACAGATATTATACCACTGATAGGGTATCTCTTTCTCCTCTAAAAAAATCTTTTTTGATGTCATAGTTATTGAATATTAATTTGTATGTTTACTGATTGTTGGGCTAAAAAACATGCAAAGATACTTTTTTTTTACCATCATCCAATTTATTATTTTTTTAATTTTCAATTTTCTCCTCAATTAATTTCAGGATTCATTTATTATTCCTATCTTTGCAGCGTCATTACCAAAAGCCCAGATGGCGGAATCGGTAGACGCGCTGGTCTCAAACACCAGTGGATTCATTTCCATGCCGGTTCGACCCCGGCTCTGGGTACAAAATAGGATCATATATCCTCATATAAGGCCTGTTTATAAGAGGCAATAAGCGGATGAAGAAAAGAAACAAAGCATATATGCTGTTGATATTGAGTATTGTATGGTCAATACTCATTTTCGTACTTTGTACGCTCCCTCCCCGATATATACCTAAACTGCAAATCCTTCATATCGACAAAGTGGCGCATTTTGGATTTTTCTTTGTGCAGTCTGTTTTGCTAAGTTTATTGTTTCACTACAAGTTACGGAACCGTTATTTTCAAATCATCTTTTTCTCGACGCTGTTAGCATTTTTGTATGGCGGAATCATTGAAATCTTACAGTATGAATTTTTTAACCGTACGGGCGATTGGTATGATTTGCTGGCTGATGTACTGGGCGGCTTTGCAGGCGCGCTATCCTGTACGCTCTTCTTTAAAATGAAAGCCTGATAAAAGAAAAAGAAAAAAAATTGTGCAATAGCATTTTTTTTTTACATTTGCATATTAATTATTTAATATTTTACAATGAACTATTCTAATATCATACGTTTTTCATGCCGTAAAACGCTGATTTTATGCTTGATAAGTTACATGTCAGCAAACATATCCTTTGTGTTTTCGCAAATCAGAGAGCGCGCATTTCCTCCCAGTTTGCAACAGCAATCGACTATGACAAGCGCGACTTTTGTAACAAATGTTCCCATCAATTTTTATATAGAAGATTTGCGCGAAATCGACGCGTGGGAAGCACGTGATGGCGCCCCGCTTCGTATATCAAAACTCGTTCCGGTCAATTATTCAATGGAAAATGCAGGTTTTCATACGTTACTGCCAAACGGTGAAAATATCTGGCGTTTACATCTAAAAGCCAGGGATGCCGTTGCGATCATGCTTTATTATAACGATTTTTATATTCCCGAAGGCGGGCGGCTTTTTATTTACAATCCCGACTACTCCCTGATTTTAGGCGCCTTTACACACTGGACACATCCTTCAGGCGGGCTATTTGCTACCGAATTTATAGGAGGTGATGAACTCATCCTTGAATATGTGGCATCTGTCACTACCGATGAACCTCCCCGAATTTCCATCAAAGATGTCGGTTATGGATATAATACCGCAGCATTACGGGAGTTTTGCGGTATCTCTACACGCGCCATTTCGGGTTCTTGCGAGGTAAACATCAATTGCGAAGAAGGAGATGCGTGGCAAAATGAGAAAAGGAGCGTATGTTACACCGTTCAAAGAGTAGGTAGCGAGGCATATATTTGTACCGGTGCGCTGATGAATAACACAGCTCAAGATTTTAAACCGCTCATTTTAACAGCTTTACACTGTTCTTATAATAATAAATATACCATACAAGCATCCGAAGCCGACATGAAACAATGGCTGTTTTATTTCAACAGAGAACTGGAAGGCTGCAGTAATAGTTCTCTGCCCAATTCCCCTCCGCCATTGACAGGTTGCAAATTACTTGCCGCCACCGGATTGACAGGCGGTTCCGACGGTTTGCTATTACTACTGAACAATCCTATACCCGACAGCTACAATGTATATTTTAACGGATGGGATTGCAGTGATCAAATCGCTACATCGGGCGTTTGTATTCATCATCCCTCAGGCGATTACAAAAAGATATCCACGTATGATGAACCTGCTAAAACCTATTCATATCATGATAACAATATCACATGCGATAACAGTGCACATTTGAATGTGATTTTTAGAGCAACTCCAAATGGACACGGGGTGACCGAAGGCGGGTCTTCGGGTTCGCCGCTTTTCAACGAATACAAATTGGTAGTAGGCACATTAACTGGAGGAAACTCCTCTTGTACCACGAGCGGGCTACGAGGTTACAATATATACGGAAAAATAAATTATCATTGGGATAGGTATAAAAAAGATTCAACAACACGTATGGATGTATGGTTAGACCCGTTGAATACAGGGATAAAAGTACTATCCGGTCGTTTTCTGATAGAACTCTTACCGCCGCCAACCAATTTAAAAGCGGTCAACCTTGGAACTAGCATAGCGCTTACCTGGAATGAACCGCAAAGTAATGACAAACCAAAAAATTATAATGTATATCGTAACAATTCAAAGATTGCCAACGTAAACGCACTTCTCTTTATTGACAATGAAACTATTGTTGGCTCAACAACATATTCCGTATCAGCTGTTTACGACAACGGAGATGAATCGTCTTTTGCTACGACAAACATTTCTATTATAAAATATAAAGCGCCATCGAATGTAAAAGCTGAACGACAAGAAAATAGCAATCAGATTAAATTATCATGGAATGCCCCGGTTTATGAACAAACCATCTTTTGGGGGACGTTGGACCCTTATAGAATGGTAGGATTTGACGTTAAAACCCCGTTTTATTTTGGACAAAAATGGACGTCTGAAGATATTAATTCGCTAAATAATAATGTGATTAGAGCTATTCAATTTTATCCTATAAACAATAATACTTACGAAATTTTTATAACACAGGGAGAACATCAATATAGGCAACCGATAAATACGCTGACCGCTAATAAATTGAATGATATTACGCTTACAACACCCTTTGTTATTGACGGCTCTAAATCGCTTATTGTATCTATATTTATCTCAGTTGTAGGTTCGAACTTAGTCAATCAATTCCCAGCTACTACCGATAATGGCCCCTTAGTTGTCGGAAAAGGCAATTTATGCTCTTTTGACGGTTCAGATTGGTTTCTATTTAATGAAAATGCAGAGCCTGGCTCTTTCGAGTATAATTTTATTCTTGCTGCTGTCGTGTCGTCTGAAAGTGGAGAAGTGACTGTGCGTAACGCGGATGATATCACTTCAAATCGTAAAATAGATTTGATAACATGCCCTCCTGATGTTTCTCCCCGCATGGCATCGCTAAATAATATTGATAATCCTGTTAATTCACGCAGTTCACGACCGGCTGCATTTCCGGAAGTCACCAATTATAATATCTATCAAAGCGGATCATTCATAAAAAAAATTGTTGCGCCTGAGACATCCTATTCTTATAACGCATCATTACCTAATCATTATTATGAAGTCACTGCTGTTTATGACCAAATTGAGAGCGAGAGAAGTTCGAAAACTTTCATACACGTGACAGATAACGAGTTCATAGATCCGCCCATTCAACTCTTTCCGACAAAATTCTCTAACTTCATCAGCCTGCAAGGAAGTGAATTAGTCGCCCGCTTAGAAATCATCTCCCCCTCAGGCGCTGTGTGTCATGCAGTTACACATCCGGGACAAATAATCGATACATCAACATTAACGCCCGGTCTGTATTTCATCCGTATCTATGATATCCATAAGCGGCAAAAAGTTATCAAAGCCATCAAAGAAAAATAAGGTGTCGGTTCTTAATATGAAATCGTAACTGGGAAGCCTGCATGAGTAACTTTTTCACCGATTTTTTCTAACGCTTCCGGCCGTATTTTTTGGAGCGTTCTCACCGGCGTTTCACGACTGATGGTATAGATCATCACCTTCTGGGGATGGATTTTTTTCAACAAGTCCAACCATAAATCAACAGCTGTATCATGGGTGTTATCAATCGCAATCCCGTTATAAACGCCACGCAGAAAAATGGACTGAATAATCAACTTACCATCGAAATGAAGTAGCTGTTCTACTAGTTTTTCGGCGGTAAAATCGCGAATGACAGGCTGGTCAATCAAACCGATGAGTTCGTCGGTAGCCGCATCCAATTTCATCAGGTTCTCATCAACATCACCTAACGCTTGCACGACTTCCGCTTTATGTAACATGGTGGAGTTTGTCAGAACGGCAACTTTTGCGGAAGGACAATAGCTGTTGCGGAGTTCGAGCGTATCATGAATGATTTGTGCAAAAGCGTGATGCATAGTAGGTTCGCCGTTACCGGAAAAAGTGATCCTGTCCGGTACGACGCCTTCGGCGTTTAATTGTGTCAGTTTGACAGAAAGCGCCCTTCGGACGGCTTCGCGCGAGGGCGCCGGCTGAAGGGCTTCTCGTTCTTCATTCAACCCACATTCACAATAAATACAATTAAATGTACACTGTTTGCCATCAACAGGCGACAGATTTATTCCTAATGAGACGCCCAACCTTCGGCTGTGAACCGGCCCATAAACGATTTTATTGAACAACATAGAGTTTATATTAATTAAAATTACGAAATAGCGAAATACAATATTAAATTACAAATTACAAATTCTATGGGTTAAAATTTCCAACTTACTTGCGCATACAGGTCAATTTTGTCGCACCCCTCAATCTCTTCCAGATTAGAGCCGATGGTAGCGCGGTCGTAATAATGCGCCCAGGCCCCTTTCATCGAAAAATACAACTTTTTTGTAAGATGATAACGGATTACAGTGGAAAATCGTATGCCTTCGCCGTAAAATGACGGAATGGAAAATGAGTAAAGCAAATTTTTTTCATTCGAGTAAATACGGGTATTATAGTCGTCTGTCTTGAAATAGGCAGCATAGAGATCGGCTTGCAAACGTGATTGAGGGCTTTTCCATCCAGCGCTTTGCGAAACCACCCATCCACGTGTCGTCGCCGAAACTTGCTCGTCATACAGGTTGCCTTCGATGGTTGTACGAAAAGTCATTTGTTGCGCTGTTTTTTTCGTCATTTGCAGACGAATCCGGTGTTGTCCGGCAGGTATAATTTCCACCTCGCTGCCGTCGGTGTGGTTTTTTTCGCGTTGCCGGTAACGGTATCTTACGGTAAAAACGGTGTTTTTTATCTTTGTAAAATCGGTTTGAATCATATATTCCTGTCCGGTAGAAGGGGCGTCAATGCCGTATTTCAGCCATGGGAAACTAAAAATATCGACAAAGCCCGACACTTTCCAGTAGGCAAAGGGCGACCACATCATACTGAAGTATAAACCGTCTTCGTTTTGAACGGTCGAATTTTGCGAAAAGGCATTTCCATAGAACGCCTGATACCTTTTGTCATAGTGTCTGTGCAGGATGAGTGTTTTCAAACCGTTAAATGCGCTCCATTGAAGCGCATTTAACGTAGCTAACGCGCCATTGGCCGAAAAAGCTGTTTCACCGAACAAAACGATTTGCCGGTATCTCCACGAATAATCGATTCCACCGTTTGTATTACTTTTTCCGCGAAAATAAAACCGGTTATACGGCGCGGGCGTCGGCTCTACTGATAAACCGCCAAAGGAGTAGGTTAGGGCGGTGAAGCCTATCAGGAAGTTAGTGCCGGCATACCGGACATTAGCGCCGGTCGTTTGAATACGTATGTTACGTTTTTTATCCAAGTCTCCGACAGTACGGTGTAATCCATCGGTTTTAAACGATGAAATCGTCTGTTCGCCGATGGTTGCGTCGGCATGACGATAGGAATAAAAAGCGCTGACATCAACTTTTCCTATCGAAACGGTCGAGGCTATCCCCCGAAAAAAGTCGCTCTCATTCGTTGAATAGTGACGTCTGAAACCATTATTACGCCTTTCGGCCTGGGCTAAGATACTACTGCGAGAAGGGGTGAAATCGTTACTTATGACAAGTCCCTGCCCAAACGAAACTTTATAGTCGCCGACAGTTAAAGTCTTTACCCTGCCCAATTCTTTCAAGACAGCATGCGCCGAGTAATAATCATATCCCTTATGTGTTTGGTTCATAAAGGCTTCGCCGGCATCTTTTTCAGCTACTAATCCAGCCTGCAGCCGGTTATCGAATGAATATGAATAACGTAAAGAAGTGTAAAACGGCTCGCCAACATATTGACGATTGGGAAACAGTTGCAATATACTGTCGGGTACATCTTTGTAACCTCTTTTTTCATTTATACACCGGTCGTATCGCATAACCAATTCATTTTTTCCGTATTTATGCAGATTATTCAGCGTAAATGGAAGCGTTTTGTCTATTTCACCGACATACACAAAGGGAAGGATCAATTCGATTGTCTCCATATCTAACGAACGGATATTCTTCAATTCATAAATGGTGGCCAGTTCACCCTGCTTTTGCCGGTACTCAAGGATGCTCATGATTTGAATATTTGATAGAAAAGGTATCTGTCGCAGTTGCTCTACGGTTGTCAGATTCAAGTTTAACGGATTATCTGACAAATAGGACAATTCATCGTACAGTTTTTCGATGGATTCGGCGCTTTCTTCCGAATCTTCAGTAAGCTCCTCGATATATTCCATCCACTTTTCACCAGTATTAACCTCCTGACTGTATGCCTTATAACAAGTTATTAACATGGTTATCAACAGTGTTATTAACAACCGTTGCGTTAGATGCCTTACATTGAAAGCATGAAGAATAAAAGGAGCGCCAATCATAGTTATCAAAAACTAAAGGAGAAACCGATGCCCATGCTGACGCCAAGTACTGGATGATACAGTAAACCCGCGTCAAAACAGATACCGGAAATATCGTAACCAACACCCAATGAGGGTTTTAGAGGGGATGAACGCAGGCCTGCGCGTATCCTGAAATTGTCAAAAGGCTGGTATTCCATACCGAAAGAACCCGAAACCGTTTCCTCTTCGCTATGCTCTAAAGAACCGGTTATCAACACAGTGTTAATAACTTGCCATTTGAAACCTGCGCGCACAGAATATGGCGCAATATGCTCATTATCAACAGTTTTTTCACCTACCTTTATAGATGGCAGATGATTTATTGACAATGCTGTCAACACGTTTTCAACAGGTTGATAGGTGATCCCCAGGTCGGTGGATATTCTACCGGAGTTTTCTTCAAAAAGTAACGACTGAAGCAGCATATATTGCGCTGCAATACCGATAGTCCATTTTTTAGCTATCCGCTTACCCATGGAGAAGCGAAAAAGGCTTTCACGGTATTCATCATATCCGAAAGAAGTAATTTCAAACCCGGCAGGGAGGAAATCATTTACAAAATATATACCTCCGCTCACGGTAGCTAATTCGCTGACTGAATAGCGGTTGTAATAATTTGCGTACAATTTATGCTGAGAAAGCACAGCCAGTAAAGCCGGATTAAAAAGTGGCAATTCCGTGACGCCCCCACCGCCAATACTTAACGTTCGCAAGTCTGGAATGCGCAGATTATCAATAGCATCTGTCGGCAGGCAAAGGCAAAATCCCATGAAAAACAGGAGTATCGTTTTGTTCATATCGCCTTGTATTTGACGTTCACGTTCACAAAAATAAAAAAAAAATCTTTATTTGCCAAATTTTGATAAAAAAAGTTGCAGATATAAAAAAAAGAATTACCTTTGCGGCGCTTTTTTTCGAGCGATTCGTTAGCTCAGCCGGTAGAGCACATCCCTTTTAAGGATGGGGTCCTGGGTTCGAATCCCAGACGAATCACCTACAAACCCGCTCATTAGGCGGGTTTTATTATTGTATGATATACACTCTAATAAAGGGGATTTCTTTGATTTTGGAAATATTTTTATAATTTTGTGGCGTTAGCGCACTTTTTATTATCTGTGTTAAGTTTTTTTCATACTATGAAACGAGCATGTACCTTAATACACCCAAGTAAATGAACATGCGAGTTCCATACGACCGAAATATAAAAAATA
>Ga0082212_10004099_pt1 | contig 20357 bp, 18 predicted proteins | sample TergutNt197P3_FD_71548 | JGI IMG/M metagenome (GOLD analysis project Ga0082212, IMG submission 71548) | Neocapritermes taracua P3 segment gut microbial communities from Petit-Saut dam, French Guiana - Nt197 P3 | ecosystem: Host-associated > Arthropoda: Insects > Digestive system > Gut ... | reverse complement strand
CCCGCAGAATGAAGGTAAAGAAAACAAGAAACCAGCAAGCGAGTCCAAAATCTCAAGTTTACTCAAGTGTTTGGCGTGGCTGTCTCGCGTATCCGAAGGATACCGAGAGGTTTTTGATAATACGTGCTCTGCTCGTGTTCTCAAAAAAATCTCGGTATTCATTTGCTGTCGCAATGAATACGCGAGGCTTTCACGCTGAGCTTTGTGGCAAATCAACCGTTTCACACGCTATTCTATCCACTTGCAACGTCATGTTCTTTCTGGCGTTTCGCGTTCAATCCCGATTGAACGCAACTTAGTATAAGCTGCATTCAATTGACATTGAATGCGAAACGCCAAAACGAACACTTGGAGTCACGGTTGTCCGTTTTACCCTCTCCTGCGTAGTTCGCTACACTCCATACCATAACTCTTTGCATTTCGTGCTGTTTAGAGTTGGTATTAATCTGCTATAGCTGCCTTATATTCATCTGCAACCGTCATGGGAAATTTTTCTTTGATTTCTTTCATTAATGATTCTGCAGCGATTTGTTGTTGCTTTTGTTTCCAGAGCGGTGGCAGATGCGGCCTGGCCTCTTCAAAGGATGGCATACCGTTGCCCATGGCCCGTTGCTGTGCTGCAATTTCAAGATAGACCTCTCGAAGTTGTGCATCTGTTGGCTCGGCATTTGATACACGTCTCTCAATGAGGGCCTGGGCGTAGATGTCAATAATGGCTCCATCCAGTTGCAGACGAAGTTTGGGGTCATTATCCAGGCCCTCCTCTTTCGCAAGCATCACCAGACCTTTGCCCTCAAGGTACTTGGCCAGAAATTCATTTCTCTGCCCACGGTTCTTTTCCTCTGCCATGAAATCCCTGGCACTCTCAGGGTCTCCAAATATAACTGCCATAAGATCGCTGAATTGGGCCTCGGTGACCCTTTCACTGACCTTATCGTTGCCAATTTTTGCTATCGCAACTTCTGTATCAGTATTTCCGCTACGGCAGCCGGTGACTGACAGGGCGATGGCAGTCCCTGCAATAATGGCTTTAGAGTACCCCATGGCCATGATGCCTCCATGAAAAACAACCAGACTTTAGAATGACAGTAATGGTTGGCAGTTGGTAGTAGATTAAGCCATTTTCAAAACCTCACGGGGTTTTGAAACATATGACATCTTAAGACATTTTCTTTAATAGTAAGGAGAATGCGAGAGTTTTTTTGTTTTCATCGAGGACGGGGGCAATGGTCATGTTTACAGGAGAGCCTTTGCCCCGTTCATTCCATAAAACACAGGATATATCCCCTACGGGGAGGCCCTGTAGTAGGTTGTGAATGACTTGGGTCACGTCACCCTGCGCATCCGGGGGCAAGAAATCTCTGATGTTTGCGTTTTGAATTTCAGCGCGCGGTATACCGATGATTGATTCAGCCGCAGTGTTGCAAGTCAGGATACTCCCATTTCTATCGACAGACATTATCGCCACGCTCAGGCTCTGAAGTAAGCATTCCAGATACTTACGGATATTAAGGTTGTCTTGGTTTGTCTCTTCCATGCCCTTTACAGTTTTCTTCAAATCTGCGTACAACTTCGCCGTTTCCATGCTGGAATTTAATGAGTCCGTCAGCAGATCCGCCGGATCCATCTTGCGATTTACAGGCAAATCGTCAATGGATGTATTTTCCTGACGGAGAATGGTGGTTTTTTCTTTAATAATCTCAACTTTTGGCATTGACTTGCGATCCATGCTCGATCGCAGGCTGGCTTCTACACTCTCGATGAAGGATTGGAAATTCTTAACTTTGTTCTGCAACTGATGTTTTTTGAATGTTGCTGACACAGTTTCTTTTGCTATTGCAACAAAGGTTTCCAGAATTCCATCGCCGGTAATGGCAACCGACTCAAAAAATGGAACCGAACGAAAATTCAACTTGCGGTTCATCAGGCCCACTGGCAACGCATTAGACAAGTCCCGTTTATTGTATTGGATTACAAAAGGGACGTTCTGTACATCAATCATGTTTACGCTTAGGTTGTGGAACATATTTGTAAGCGAGTCAATATTTTCCTGTATTTTTGATTCTGTACTGTCAGCAACAAACACGACTCCGTCTGTGCCGTCCAGTATGACTCGCCGTGTCGCGTCATACTGAGGCTGGCCAGGCACGGTGTATAGCTGTATATGTATGGAACTACCAAGTATTGTCCCAAGGTTAATGGGAAGCAGATCAAAGAATAAAGTCCTATCTTCCTTTGTGTTTACACTGAAAAACTCACCTTGAAAGTCATCCTTGCACATCGCGTGCAGGGCTTGCAAGTTAGCAGTCTTCCCTGAAAGGCCAGGGCCGTAGTAGACGATCTTGAGAAGTATCTCGTTTGTGGTTGTGTTGAACTGAACCATATATCTAAAAAGTATAGCAAATGGCGAAAAATAGGCCATAGGATTTATGCTAGTGCAATGTAACACTTAAATGTTGCATTGCACTAGGGTCGGGATTTGCCGCAAATCACGACCGCTAGATGCTTGCAAGGCGGACTTGCTACGCCGTTAAGCAAGCATCTAAAGCGTTACAATGTACTAGGTTGCATCCAATCGGGTTCAACTTGTTAAAAAAACCCGCCTTTTGCCAAATGTTGCAAACTTGCCACCAACTAAGGTAAATTGCAACACACAAATGGCCAGAAGGAGAATTTTGAATATTGCAAATTGTGTATAATCTATACTTGGTAACTTGGCACGGCTGTGGCTTTGTACTTTCTGCAAGGCCATATTCACACCGCTCTAACCTGGTGCTTACACAAAGAGGAGAAAAAATGAGATATTTGCCTTTCGTTGCCTTTTCACTTGCCTCAATTGCATCCCTGCAGGCCCAGACACCAAATTTTGGCTTGAGCTTCAAATTGGGTGCCCCCATTGGCGAACTGCGGGAAAAAATCTATGCCCCCACATATGAGCTACCTGTGCAACAGGTCGAAGGATATGACGTGGGCTTCGGCCTTCAATTTACAATGAGTATCCCACTGCAAAGAAAATTGGCATTCCGCACCGGCCTGGGGTGGATGTCCACAAAGGGCACTAATACGGCATCAGGGTACGACACGATTTACTTACGACACAACATGTTTTCGCTTAGTGGGGAGTTGCAGTTATTTTTACATGATGCCTACAGACACCAAGGGACATTTCTTTCAGCAGGCATTTCAGGCAATTTTGAACGCTTTGAGCGTTCCTTTGATGATGACTGGAGTTACAACGATTACTGGTACTACTCCGAATCTGATGTAACCAGAAAGAGCAGAATGGGTGGAATAGTTGGCATCGGGCATACCTTTTATGGGCACTCCAACCTGAACTTTACAACCGAATTGTCCTACCATTTCACACTCTCGAATAGCGACATATATCGCGGAGAACCGCCCTCGGCAAATTATTTTAATATTGGTTTTGGGCTTGTCTTTTAAGTCAACTTCAAAAATATTTCCTCTTGTGGCAGAAGAAACCGATTTCTAAAAGCTGCCCAGTCCATACAGCGGTTCAACTTTTTGTAGTTGAACCGCTATATGCCAGGATTTGCCTGCAGAACGAAGGTGAAGCTGGAAAAGAACTTGCTAGCGTGCCTCCAAGTCTCCTGCATTCCCATTCGACTCATAACGAGGTTTAGAGTCATATTGGGGGGTCTATATCGAGGGCTTGGTAGAGTTTACGTTGTGATTCGAGGATTTCGCCTATCCGTAGTTTGCGCCCAGGGGTTTCATAGCACTCAATCAAGTCGAGTTTGTCTAGCAGGCTTGCCATCGTGTAGTCCTTGTATAGATGAGAGCGTTGCATTTGGTTGTTTAGGTAGGACAGGTATATCAGTGCCACAAATTCGACGAACAGCTTGCCGTTGAGACTCTGCTCTGAGGAAACCAAAGTCCGCCGCATGGAAAGCCTTTCTTTGATGTTGCCAAATGCCTTTTCTATCAAGTCCTTTTTGCGATAGAGTTCCAGAGCGGTTATGGAATCCATCTTTTCATTGCTTAAGAGCGCAAAGAACCCATAATATCGCCTAGCTCTCTTGAGTGCTTGTTCGTTTGCTTTTACCTGTATCCCACGTGCCGGGGTATCCTTTATGAAAAAGTATTTGCTATACAGCTTTTCATGTTCTGCCACCCGCTTGCCGGACAGCAGTTCTTGTCTCAGGCCTATTAGTTTGCGGTCAAAGTTCTTCTGGTCTTCTGCCGCCCTGTCAATGTTGTAATACAGGTGGATGTATATCCGATGCTTCTTTTCCAGGACATCCTTTTTGTAGGGCCGTGTCTGTGCATAGCCCCATTCGCTTGGAACGGTGATTGAATATAGCTGGTAGTCTTCGCTGTAGTGTTCAAATGTCCTGAAATCGTCATAGACTCTGTCCAGCTCATTTTGAACCAGTTTGAGACCTGTCCTCACGGATACTAGAAACTTTAGATGTTCTTTGAATAGCCCGTTGATGTTGTCGGCACTGTAAAAGCCTCTGTCCATTACCAGCTTCACCTTTTCAAAACCCAAATCCCCCATATCTGCCAATAGCGTTTTCACGGTTTTGACGTCTGGTATGTTGCCCGCCAGCTTCCGATAGTAGAGCGGAAGCCCTGACTGCTCCCCAAAAAGCATCGCCAAATTGATCTGGGGAAGGCTGTCGCCTTCTTTGTTGAAGCCATACTGTGCTTGCTTCAGGGTTTCTGAGTAGCTGGAAATTGATGTGGTGTCATATACCCAATACTCCCGTTCAGTACGGCGCTTGCCTTGCAATCGGAAAAACTGCTGGATGGCACTTTCTGTCACTTCTGTAAAGATTTCACTGCTACGCTGCGATGGAATATCCTCCCCATGCGGGTGCTTGTGGGTAAAACCCCACTTCTCGAACCTATAGAGTGGGTTCTTGTCCTCCAGCACCAGGTAATACACCAGGGAAAGCAACTGCTTTTGCATGTCGGGGAAGCACCGGCGCAAATCTTCTGTCAGCCCCAGCTTGCCTCCGATTTCATCCAGCAGATAAGTGGCTCCATAAAAAAGCCTTTTACTACTGGCAAACTGCCTGGGTTTGGCCGACACCCTGCTTGCCTTTTCTTTCTTCATACGCCCGTCTGTAGGGACAACTTCGTTGCTCTCTTTGTCCAGCCTTCCGACCAAGGTGCGCCTGCTACGCGACTGCTTCTTCTCTTTGTCCCACCATGAGACGGACTGGTAGACGTAAGTAATGCCTGAACGCGAGTCCCGCTGTAGTATGATAGCCATGGACACCTCCATCGTTATGTGTCATGTTAATGATTACACATAACGATGCGATTGACAACAACTTTTTTTGTCTTTATATCAGTATCACCGCCCGCCCTGCTACACCCCTGACGCTAACTCGTTATGTGTTTCACGGGAATGCAGGAAGTCTGCCAAATTTATTGTGGTTGGCGTGGGGGCCTCGGACATTCTGAGCGTAGCGAAGGATTCCGAGAGTTCATGGCCGTTTGTTGTTCATAGGCGGGCTTGGCTCGCCGTTAAGTGAACAACAAAAACGTAAATATCTATAAAATCTCCAATTCTTAATCCAAATCAGTCGGTTTAAAGGTTGCCAGCACTTTACCGGTACTTGGGTCAATCAAGTAAAATGATGATCTTCCAGGTTTTACAGTTATGTCAACGCTGTATTTTTTTTCAGAAAATGTGCGGGATACTTCATTTGAACTTTCGTTTACGACCCCAACAAGATGTACCTTGTCATTTTTCAACACCCTGCTGGTTGCCGGGTCTCGTTGATTCCATGTTCTAATGCCTGTTACTTGCAGTGCCCGGGAAATTAGATGGAAGAGGAAATAATCTTCCCTGGCGTAGTCTAGCGGCAGGCCTTCATGCCAGAGGTTGGGCATACCGTCAATCTCTGCTATCCCTGCCCTCATACTCTGAGTCAGGGCTTGGTCAAAAGCGGCCCACCACTCGCCGGCAAATTCCATTTTGTACAGGGGACGCACGCCCATCCTATCCAAGTCCGTCAAGATGCTTAGCGGCCCGCCCTCAAAGTTGCCCTCTATTGGCCCCAAGACCACCGCCAGGCCCCCTGAGTCCATTACGTGCTTGATTGCCATTTCTGTTGAGGGATTCATGGATTCCGATGTGGGGACGATGACCAATTTAATTCCATCGAGGTCTTTTGGCTGGCACGTCTGGTCGCTCACAAGGCGGCCCGCCACTCCAAATCGGTCAGCAAGCAATTTGACTATGCGCCTAGCCCCCTCGTCCCCCCTTGGCCTTCCCAGCCACATACGCTGATGGGGTATAATTACTGCTATCTCGTCTTGATCCCAATCATCCAGAAATGGGGCGATGTCAGATGCAAATTTTCCAAAAGATGCCACCACGTCATATTCGGGCTTTGCAGTGCCATCTGCCCGTATCAGCCCAATCACTACCTCATTGTCATTTTCCATGTCCGTATTAATGTTCCACGCCCATTGCACTGCGCCTGCTCCTCGGCCTAAGAATGACATGGCAAACTTGCGCTCTAATAGTGCGGCGGAACCTGCAATTCCGCGCCAGGGCATCCCATCTTTGTCTTCCAGCCTCATTAAACCCGTTTCCTGGGACAAGCAGGGCTTATCATGAATTTTTGTGGCCAGGCTGTCCCAGAGCAGGTCATCGTTGTTCCACCAGCTATGGACTGTAGTGTAATCAACCACATTGCCAAAAAAGTGTGGCCCTGGGCGGCTCCAGATTCCGCCTTCATCCTGGCCCAAAGTTACCATCACATCGCCTCCAGCCTGCCTTATGGTTTCACGAAGGTCTGCTGCCCAATTAGCCACCATTTCATTAGCAAAGCGATAAAATTCGGCGGCTTTTCTGGGGACTCTATCCTGCCTGAATGCCCCGTAGGCGAAATCTCCTGGCGTTGGTAAGTCAAAGGGTTCTCCGCCATCACGAAATATGTCTGCAATTGCAGTAGGATTATTGCCATACCGATTTGTAAGATATTCTTTCCATGCCTCCCTCTCAAGTGCATCTCCAATCGGACGGCAGCTCCAAAGTTGTGCTGGTGTGCTGTAGCTGGGTTCATTGATCAAGTCGTAGTGAATCCATGGAGAGCCTTTGTAGCGGCTGGCGATCAATGTTATGAGGGCCTTTTGGCTTTCAAGAGACCTTGGGTGCAGGTAGGGATTATCCCCCCTGGCAGCGATAGGCAAAAAGGCAAAAAATGTAAAACAGACATGAATATTATTGTTGGCGGCGCATTGGACATAAGCGTCTAGTGCCCTGAGTACGTTTTCGTCTATACTTCCAGGTTCAAGGCTGATTCTTGACCATCCAGTCCAAATGCCTGTTCGGACATAGTTTATTCCCGCCTTGCGCATGGAGGCAAAATCTGTGTTCCATCTATAAGGATTAGGTTCAAACAAAAATTTACGGTGCACCTGGCTGTCCATGTAGGTAGTTCCGATAACAGGAATTGCCTTTCCATCCCACCTTAGCCAATCACGACTGGCACTCAGACGAGTGCCAGTCTGTAGCAGTTTTGTGTCTTTCACCCATACTCCTGTGACTGCATTTGAAACCTGATAGTCTGTCCCCAACAGTTCTGCAACGATAGTATATAGGCCTGGAGCCAGTACCCTTGCAGTGTCCAATGTTGCCTCAGCGGTTCGGAGGGTTGCGCTGCCATCAAGTTGTACTGTTCTTTCGCATCTCACTCTGCCTGTACCGTCAAGTAATTTGACATTGACATTTAGTGTGGCAGTTTCGCCTCTGAGCGGTCGCCGTAAATTCACTCTGACTCGCTGTTTTTCGCCAGATTCAAGACTTGCGGTCAACACTCGGGCTTCAAATTCGTAGGGACCTGCGGTTGCCCTATCAATCAATTTTCCAATCAGTTCAGCATCAAAAACAGCGTCTGTAGCAGCAAAAACCCATCGTCCGCCTGCCCATTCACCCCTCAATCTATCAATTTCCTGAATTGGGCAAGCCCTGGGAACCCCTGCCACATCCACCCATCGGGCCAATGGACGCAAAATGGCTTCCCGCACCCCTGCCCCACCATCCTCTTCAGCAAAGTCCTTCGTTGATGCAAAGCGCACTGTGAGCGACCAGGTTCGGGTTAGCTTTGACTTGATCGTTAGAATATTGCCATTTTCAGGAGACCAACCTTGCTTGATTGGTATCTCCTCGGCAGGCCCAATCAAAAGTTGATTGGCAAACGTGGACTGTCTGAAACCGGCCACCCAATGCCCATTTTCAAAACGGACTGGTTGATGGAATGGTGCGCCGCCGAGAACAAGGAGATTGCCACCCCGTGATAAAAAGTTTTTTATCGGTCGCCATGCTTCCACAGGAAAAGCACTGCCATAGGGCAGTACAAGAAGGTTGTTGGATTTGTCTTGAAGTTGAGTTGTCAGAGAATTTATGTCTGAGACCCAGTTGGTCTGCGGTGAAAGTTTACGGTCTTCGAGTGCCTGCTCTAACACCAATCGCAAGGGTGCAGGACTATCTGTCGAAGGGAAGCCTTCAGCAAAAAACAATATGATCTTTGGCTGGGCAGCCCCAAGAGAGACAAAAAATATCAATTGAAACAAAAGCAAAGAAACAACTCTCATGGCCATCTCCGACAATATATCTGTTTGCCCTCCAGACACGTTTTTCAGCTAAAACAACTACCACCTCGCAACTATGCCAAAGCCCAGGCTCTGGCGATCCAGTTTCAAGTCAATATTTTTATCAATGCTGTCCAGTGGAGCATCCAGGCTCTGTTTGTCCCAAAAAAGCCTTCCAGCAAGCCAGGGTAGGAAATAGTAGCGGACATCTGTTGAAATCCTGTTGAAATTTGCTCCCTTCAGGGTCATGAAGTGCATTTTCCCGCTCAGCACGAGCTGGTTTTGCATCGTCTGGAAGCTGGCAGAAATGCCTATCTGTGGGATAGGGATAACAAATGTTTCGTTTGCCTCCACACCAATTATGCCGAAGGTTTCATGCTCACCATTAACCTTGAGATCCATATACCAAGCCTGGATACCGACATCAAGGCCGAGCCAGGAGTTATTGCCCCTAATGACCTTGACAGTGCCGTTAATGTCATAGGCAGTGTTTTTGAGAGAACTGGTGATGCTCATCCCTTCAAAACAGTGTACCCCACCAATAACTATGGGTCGATCAATCGTATTTCGACCAGCATAGTCCTGCATTCCGTAATCCAGAGAAAAACCAAACCTATCTCCAGAATAGTCCATGTGAATTCCGGGGCCAGTTCCTTTTGTCTTGAGATTGAGATCTGCTTCAAAATCAAATTTTGTCAAGTTATTACCAAAGTCTGCATAGCGGCCTGTCAGGCTTGTGCTAATCCCGTAGATTCCAAAAGTCCACTGCCCTGACGGAATACGAGCTGAGCCATACCTCTGATAACCTTGTGCAGACAGCATGGGTTCAAAACCATTGGCGGGCACTATTGCAAACAAAGCTATTGCCAGGCACCACAAAATGAAATTATTGTTTTTTTGGCTTGTAATCATCGTTCTGGCCTCGAAAGGTTGCGCACAGCGGTATAGGGGGGGGGCAGATATGAACTCTGCTCAAAAAGTACCTATCCTAATAGTGACTTTTTTGTTACCCATCGCCCAATTTTTTTTTGCCTGAAAGACAAAAAATTGGTTAACCTAACGTGGGGTTGTCTCAATCAATCTGGGAGGCATAATGGATCGCAGAGCATTCTTACAAAATACAGCCGGAACTCTGGGGGGGTTGGCTGCCGCCAACGCCCTCTCGCCTATGCTTGATGCAGCGCAGGCGGCACAGGCCAGGCCTGACTTGGTTGTGGTCAAGGGAGCATCTGCTGACAAAATAGTCCGTGCGGCGGTTGATGCTCTTGGGGGTATTCGCCGCTTCATTTCAAAAGACGATGTCGTAGTCATCAAGCCAAACATAGGCTGGGATCGAACACCTGAACAGGCTGCAAACACTAATCCCGAGGTAGTCACGACCATGATTAAGCTCTGCCTTGAGGCAGGAGCTAAAAAAGTTAAGGTATTCGACCGCACCTGCGATGACCCACGCAGAAGCTATGTCCAAAGCGGTATTGAAGCTGCCGCAAAGGAAGCAGGTGCCGAAGTCACTCACTTAGGGGGTAGGAATTTATCCCCGGTGGAGGAGCGAAGGTTTCGCAAGGTTGACATCCCCAACGGCGTGGCGATTAAGTCCTGGCCTATTTGTGTTGATGTTTTGGAGTGCGACAAGCTAATCAATATTCCTATCGCCAAGCACCACGGCTCTGGCATTCTCACGATGTCAATCAAGAACTGGATGGGCGTGATGGGCGACAACCGCGGCCAGGCTCACCAGGACTTGCACACCACCTTGGCCGATTTGGCAACGATTATTAAGCCACATCTGACTATCCTGGATGCCATCCGCATTCTTACTGCCCATGGCCCAAAGGGCGGCAGTCTGGACGATGTAAAACGTCTTGATACTGTCATTGCCGGTGTTGACCAGGTTGCCATAGACTCCTACGGTGCGACCCTCTTTGGAAAGAAGGGTGAAGACATCGGCCACGTAAAAGACGCAGCAGACCGCGGCCTTGGCAAGATAGATATTTCAAAACTCAATATTAGAAAACTGGAAGTCTAAAAAAACCAACCCTAACCAGCTATCTGGAGGCACCATGGATCGCCGCGTTTTTTTAAAAAATACGGCAGGGACTCTGGGAGGCATGGCTGCAGCCAACGCCTTCTCTCCCATGCTCAATGCGGCACAGGCCAGGCCCGACCTGGCTGTGGTCAAGGGAGCCTCCGCAGACAAAATAGTTCGGTCGGCGGTTGATGCTCTTGGAGGTATCCGCCGCTTTATTTCAAGAAATGATGTTGTAGTCATAAAGCCCAACATGGGTTGGGACAGGGCACCGGAATTTGCGGCAAATACTAACCCTGAAGTGATGGTTGCCCTGGTCAGGATGTGTCTGGAGGCAGATGCCAAAACTGTTAAGGTTTTGGATCGCACATCCCACGACATGCGTAGGGCGTACGTTCAAAGCGGTATTGAAGCGGCCGTCAAGGCGGCAGGTGCTGAGGTCATATACGTTGGCGGTGGCAGGGAACTGCAGCCTGTCGAAGCGAGAAGGTACCGCACCGTTGATATTCCCAATGGTGTAGCAATTAAGTCCTGGCCCATTCTCATAGACGTTTTGGAGTGCGACAAGCTGATTAATGTTCCGATTGCAAAGCAGCACAGCGTAAGCAAGCTAACGATGACGTTCAAAAACCTCATGGGAATAATGGGCGAAAATCGTGGACGTATACACCAAAATATAGACATCGCGCTAGTTGACCTGGCAACGATAGTCAAACCCCAACTGTCAGTCCTTGATGCTGTGCGCATTCTTGTTGCCAATGGGCCAACGGGGGGCAGTCTTGATGACGTTAAGCGTCTGGATACGGTAATAGCTGGCACTGATGGGGTTGCCATTGACTCGTACGGCGCGACCCTCTTTGGGATGACTGGTGAAGACCTGGGATTTGTAAAAGAGGCATCCAAACGCGGCTTGGGACAGATGGACTTGACCAAACTTAATATTAGAAAACTCGAGGTCTGAGATGAGCGTCTGGGCTAGAAGAATAGTACAAGCATTCTTCCTGCTGTTGTTTGTATTCCTCTTTTTAGCTACTGAATCTGATGGTTCGGATAGGTTGGGTGTTCATGCCCATCTATTCATGGATATGAGCCCCCTGGTGGCGATAGCCACCCTTCTTTCGGGGCACGCCCTTTACAAGGGGATGATCCTGGCCCTGGTTGTCGTGGTAATCACGGCATTCCTGGGCCGAGTATTTTGCGGCTGGGTATGCCCATTGGGTGTGCTGAACAACATAGTGGGTGCGCTAAAAAAATGGAAAGGTCCACAGAGGATTCGAGGCTGGTTCCGCGCTAAATATCTGCTATTAATATTTTTACTTTCTGGCAGTGTGGTAGGTATCCAGCTTTCGGGCATTTTCGACCCCTTATCACTGCTTACTCGGCACATGACGGTGGGGTTATATCCAGCCTTCAATTACGCAGTCAACGGGACTCTGGATTCTCTCTATGGTACCAACACCAGGATACTTGGTACGATGGCCGATGGCATTTATCGCATTCTGGGCAAGACAGTGCTTGCTTTCCAGCAACCATTTTTCGTCCAGGGCACACTGATGTCGCTGCTATTAATAGCGATCCTCTTGATTAACCTTTCGGAACGCCGCTTCTGGTGCCGCTACCTATGCCCCTTGGGTGCGCTGCTTGGCTTTTTGGGCCGTTGGGCACCATTTAAGCGCAATACATCAGAAGCCTGTAATTCTTGCGGACTATGCGACAGAAAGTGCCAGGGCGGGGTAAAGACTGAAGCCTGGACAGCCTCTGAGTGTTATTACTGCATGTCATGTGTCAAAGAATGTCCTAAAAATGCTGTTTCGTTTTCTATGTCTGCCAAACCGGCTGAAGATTCGGTCATACTGGGCCGCAGAAATGTAATCGTAGCTGGATGTGCTGGACTGGCATCCGTTGCTGTGTCCAGAGCAACACCCAGCTATGATGCAAACAGGCCAAACCCCGATTTGATCCGTCCTCCAGGCGCTCTGCCGGAGCAGGAATTTCTGGCTCGCTGTGTCAAGTGCGGCGAGTGCATGAAGGTCTGTATCACAAATGGTCTGCAACCTACTTTGATGGAAGCGGGGTTTGAGGGCATTTGGACTCCCATAATGGATACTTCGAGGGGCTATTGCGAATATAACTGCACCCTATGCGGGCAGGTATGTCCTACGGGTGCTATAAAAGAGCTTACCAAGGAAGAAAAAAGGCAATGGCGCATAGGTACCGCCTGGTTTGACCGGAGCCGCTGTCTGCCACACGCCCTGGATCAGGATTGCATCGTCTGCGAAGAATTTTGCCCCACCCCTACAAAGTCTATCAAGTTCAGGGAGAGGGATCGTTTCGGTACGGGCACAGTCAAGCAACCCTACGTTGACCTTAAGACATGTGTCGGATGTGGCATTTGTGTTTCCAAGTGCCCCATAGTTGATGCACCTGGCATACGCGTCACCAGCATTGGCGAAACCAGATCCAAAAAGAACCAGATACTCCTCGAAAATTCTGGCGGGTATGGCTACTGAGTTTAGATGTAGTAGACATTTTCACTGCAAGGAGCCTGTACCAAAATCTTAGATTTTGACACAGGCTCAAATTGAACCGTCCTGGTATTGGCAGTGGGGAGCTATCGTCTCAGGTTCCTGCTTCGGTCTGGTGGTGGGGAGGTGCGGGCAGGGGGCGGCGCAGCATTTCTTGGAGGCGGCTGGGCCTTAGGTGGTTGTGGGGGTTGTGACGGTTGCCGTGGTTGCGGTGGTTGTGATGGCGGCCTTTTGTCGGTACTGCCAGGTGCTCTGGTTTCCTGCTGCGGGACATCCTTGCCATCAGGGCCTCGGCGGGGAGGCGACGTGGGTGGAGGGGCATCTCCTCTGGAAGGAGGCTGCGTATTTGCCTGTCGCCCCTGTCCCGCTGGTTGGGATTCACCACGCCTTTGCTCTCTCATATCCAGGCTACGGTTTGGTGAAGCAGGAGCCGTATCTGGTTGTCTGCGGGCATCTGGCGGCCTAGAGCCTCGGTCAGGGGTACGTGCGGGGCTGGTCCCAGGAGTGTTGTTGGGAAGGGTGCGCGCACCACCCCGTTGGGGTTCTGCAGGCCTGGTGGTTGGTCGCAGGACTGGGCGATCTGCCAGGGCACGTCTGGCCGGCTGGTCTTCAAAGGGTCGGTTGTCGGCAACGTTTCTCATGCCTGCAGGATTGCCGGGGCCACTTGGTGCAGCCTCTCGCCTGACAACCAGTGGCCTACCGGCCTGCCGTTCATAGGCCATTAGACGCTGAGAGGCCACTTCGCGGGTCAAGGCTCTTTGGAGCTGGATGGGGTTTGGGTTGTTGAATTCCTGTCGGGTGACAATCAGGGGGCCCTGCCTCCAGGGAGGCGTGAGTGATCTGTTAGCTGCGTGTGGTAAAGTGAAGCGACTGTTCATGCCTCTATCCCATACGATGTGGTTATAAAGGTTTCTGTTGTGAATATTTCTGATGTGGACGACATTCCAAAGGTCGTGGTAGATGCCGTTATACCCCCAATACACAGGGCGGTTATAATACCCCAGCGGTGCCCAGCCAAAAAAACTATCTACCATATTCCAGGCCACCCAGGCAGGGCCGTAGTAAACTCCAGGTATCCAATACCATCCATAGGTTGAACTCCAACCCCATCGCCCGTGATGGTGGGTCAAATAGCCGAAGGGATCATAGCTGACCCAGGTCATCCCGCCTCTATAGGCACCCCAGTGGCCGCGCCAATAGGGTCGCCAACCGGCTACAGAAAGAATGGGTCGCCAGCACCAGCCTACATCAACTACCCTTACCCATTCTCCGTGGCCATCCAGTGTATCGGCGTAGTATCTCACCTCTGGAGGAACATATTGACTTCCGGAATTGGTGGATATAATTTGCTTTTCAGCCCAGGTCTCAAAAGCGTCCTGGTCATAGGTGTTGAATGTTCTCGCTCGGTCTAATCGGTCGCCGTCACTATAGACCATTAAACGCTCCCCTGCTCGGAGGCTGACTTCATCGATTTTGTTGCGAAATGCAACGAAACCGGAAAAGACCTTCAGATGTACCGAGCGTTCAGTCCCGACTTCGAGGCTGGCATTGCTCCTTTGTTCAAGAGTGGCACTCCCTGATGGCATATCAAACCTGAAATAGGCTCCGCTTTGCGATCCAATGGAAATCCTGACTCGACCCTGGGCCAGCCGGAAAAGGGCCTGGACTTGCCCATCCTGATCATCAAAAAGGGCTGCTATTTCCAAGCGAGTACGCTCACCAAAAGCTAACCTGCTGCCATCCCCAAACTGAATGACCCCCCTGCCGTTGCTGTCAATGATGTCGCCCTCGGCAATAGGAATTCCGATAACGAGAGATTCAAAGCCGTCGCCCTTGTCAATCCTGATGTTGCCTTCCAGGTAACGCACCATTGCGTAGTGTTCAGGGCGTTCGCCAAGGTATTCATCCGGCTCCTGGGTGAGTGCCAGGACAGGGCAGATGACGGCTGCCGACAGAATCAATGATGCAAACTTTATTGTGCGGATTTGGCCGATGAACGATAACATGGCGTACCTCCTGATTAGGTTTGGGACAAACATCAATGTTAGCCCTAAAAACATACGAGCGAAAGTTGTGCCAACCTGGTTTTCAGTCATCATTATTAAGTGTCAATGGCATAAACAGTGAGTTTGCAGTTTTCTATCAATTGTCGCAGACAAGAATCGGCAACCCAAAATTGTTGCAGAATGCACCATGTCCAAATCATTCGGAGCAAATAGCAAAACCATGCACTGCAATTATAGTCAACGCACTTTACAATCGTAACAGCACGGGCAGATCGCCTACGTCTCCCTTTCCGCTCCCCGCCTGGCGGCGGTTCACTCCATTACCGGCGCAGTCTAGCGCATTCGCGCTTTCACCAAGGGAATTGGTAGGTTGCTTTGGCAGTCCACCCACAAATGCAGGTTGTTCCGATTTTGAAGGGCTATGACTATATCAACTCAGGGTTATTCAGGCCGCCAGCCACACAGTGCCTCCAGATTACTGGTGGTGGAAGCATATAGGTGTTCAATGTCCCAGCCACGCAATTCTGCGAGGCATTTGGCTGTATGTACCAAGTATGCAGGTTCATTATGTTTTCCACGATAAGGGACAGGGGCCAGAAATGGTGCGTCTGTTTCGACCAGCAACCGATCTTCGGGAACCCATATTGCCACCTCCCTGATTGCTTCATTTTTTTTCGGGAAGGTGAGAATTCCTGAAAAGCTAATATAAAAACCCATGCTGACCGCCTCTTTGGCGAATCCAATATCCTCTGTAAAACAGTGAATGATGCCACCAACTTGAGATGCTCCTTCTTCTTTCAGTATCTTCAACGTCTGCTCAGGAGCAGAGCGCGAGTGAATCACTAAGGGCCTGTTTAATGTTTTTGCCAATCTGATTTGCGCTCGGAAAGCAATTTCCTGCTCCTCTCTGGGACTCAGGTCGTAGTGCCAGTCCAGACCGGTTTCTCCCACAAACAGGACTAACGGCGATAAAAAAAGTTCCCTGATACATTGTTCTGTGTCTGGACTCCATGTTTTAGCCTCGTGTGGATGTACTCCAAGCGAAAGGCGGATGTTTTTATTGCCCCCAACCAGTGTCAGCAATTCTTTGGAATCTTCCAGGTCAGTCCCGACTGCTATTAATCCTTTTACGCCAGCGAGTGCTGCGCGACTCAATATACCGGTGATGTTACTATCTTTCTGGTAGCTTCCGGTCAAATGGCAATGGGTATCTATCAGCATCTGAAACTTTCAACTGCGAAATAATAACTTGTCAATTTGTCAATTTGGTTGTAATATTCCAACTTGTGAGTGAACGAGTTGCAAACAGAATGATTTGCGGCCGGTTCCAGCATACCATGGCATCTTTGGGAGGCCCGCATCATGAAACCAGACATCCATCCGACAATGCATGAAGTAGTTGTCCATTGTGCATGCGGCTATGAATTTAATACCCGCTCTACCAAGCCTGAGCTACGTGTGGAGACGTGTGCATCCTGCCATCCCTTTTATACAGGCAAACAGCGGGAAGTAGCTATCACCGGGCGTGTGGAAAAATTCCACAAAAAATATTCAAAAACTGTCGCAAGCAAGTAGTGAAACGATTTCAGAAAACGGGCCGGTGTGGATCGGCCCGTTCTTTTTTTGTTTGGACAAATACCAATTTTTGACTGTCGCGCTATTGAAAGGACTACATGGAGGATCAACTTGGGGCATTGGAGGCGAAGTTTCAGGAGGTAGAGGCCCAACTCCAAGACCCCGACTATGTACGAGACCCAAAGCGGTTGATTGAGTTGACCAGGCTCAGGGCAGAGATTGAGCCTGTAGTTTCGGCCTGGTCAATCCAGAGAAACCTTATTAAACAACTGGAAGAAGCCGAATCAATCATTTCTGACAGGGACGCTGACCCCGAATTAAAGGAAATGGCCCAGGGTGAAATATCCGGCCTGAAAAAATCTGTTCAGGAAGGTGAAGAGGGACTGAGGCGGCTTTTAGTGCCAAAAGACCCAAAAGATGCACGGAATGTAATACTTGAGGTCAGGGCTGGTACTGGCGGCGAAGAGGCAGCCCTCTTTGCAGGCGAACTTTTCAGGATGTATATCAGGTTTGCAGAAAGGCGTGGTTTTAAGGTGTCTGTGCTGGATGAAAACGAGGCAGACATGGGAGGGATTAAGGAGGCAGTCGCCCAAATTGAGGGAAACGGCGCATATAGCTTGTTCCGCTTTGAATCAGGTGTTCACAGGGTGCAACGGGTTCCTAAGACCGAAAGCCAGGGCAGAGTGCATACTTCCGCAGCAACCGTGGCGGTTATGCCCGAGGCCGAAGAAGTTGACGTTCAGATAAATGAAAAAGACCTGCGGATAGATGAATTCTGCTCTGGAGGCAAGGGTGGTCAGGGAGTAAATACAACATACTCTGCCGTCCGAGTGACACACCTGCCCACAAATACAGTAGTACAGTGCCAGGACGAGCGCAGCAAACTGAAAAATCTTGCTAAGGCAATGACAGTACTTCGCTCCAGATTGCTTGAAAAAGTCATGGAAGAACAGGATGCCAAAGAATCGGCGATGAGAAAATCACAGGTGGGCAGTGGAGACCGTTCAGAAAAAATAAGGACTTACAATTTTCCCCAGAGCAGAGTCACCGACCACCGCATAAACATGACTATCCACCAACTGGAAACCTTCATGCAGGGTCAGATAGAACCGATACTGGAGCCACTCCGGTCTGCATTTGAGGCCGATAGGCTACAGCAATTGGATCATTGATACATTTGCGCTCCTGGAATCACCCCATTTGATTACAACTTTGTAATAACTGTCTCATATATATCCGTGGTTCAAGCTTAGAGAAATAAAATATGACCTTTAGAATTTTTCTTGACTCAGACAAAATTAGTTATTACAATAATGTAAGAAGTTATAGGCGACATTGACCATAGAAATCGGTGTAGATTGGTCATTGAATTGCTAAAGAGGTCAGCATGGCCATCACCCAACCACCACTTCTCAGCAAGGTATTACAAGCTCAAAAAAATTTGTGTCTGGGTGTGCCCATGGTTGTAAAGAGCCCTGGCCGCATCAATATTATTGGGGAGCATACCGACTACAACAAAGGCTTCGCACTGTTGGGTGCAGTAGATAAGTGCGTTATTCTTGCATTTACGCCTCGTTTGGATGATACAATCCGCCTACACTCTATTGACTTCGACTCCACCTTCCAGACGAGTCTCTCAACGCTGGAGTCTACAGGGTTGGAATGGCCCAACCTTGTACTCGGCTCCGTTGTGCAGTTACAGCGTTCGAACCGCCAACTTTCTGGCTTTGACTTGGTATATGGTGCTGACATGCCAAGAAATGCTGGGCTGTCCGTTAGCTCTGCGATTTCATGTGGTGTTATTTACGGGCTAAACAATCTGTTGGGCCTGGAAATGCCGGTAAATGAAATGGCGTGGAGCGCAGTCCGCGCCGAGCATGAATTCAATGGAGTTAGGTGCGGAATGATGGATCAGTTTAACAACCTGAAGGCCGAGGAACACGCGGCACTTTTGCTCGACTGCCAAGACCAGAGTTCTGAACAGGTGCCTTTTGAGCAACACAAACTTTCCCTAGTCCTGTGCGACAGTCAGGTTAGGCGCAAACTCTCCCAGAGCAAATATAACAAGAGGCGCGGTCAATGCGAGGAAGGCGTTGATGCCCTCGCAAAAATAAAGCCAGGCATCAAGTCACTCAGGGATGTCAGCTTAGATTTTTTGCTGAACAGCAGGGAAGCCATAAATCCCACAGTCTTTAAGAGATGCCTATATGTCGTTGAAGAAAACCAACGAGTATTGAAGGTGTGTGAAGCACTGCGCAATAACGACCTTAAGGCAGTGAATGAGCTGCTCTGTTCAAGCCATGAAGGTCTGAGGGATCTGTACCAGGTTAGCTGCGCAGAACTAAATAAACTTGTTGAAGGTGCCCTCCAGATCAAAGGAGTCCGAGGGGCGAGACTTATGGGTGGGGGCTTTGGAGGATGTACCATCAACCTGGTTGAAGAAGACCATCTTGGAACATTCTTAAGCGAAATGACAAAGGTGTTCCGTGACAAGCTCAGGAAATCCCCAAAAATACACGTCACAGCCCTCAGCAAGGGTACCCATTTGATAAATGTGTAACCAATAGCCGTATTTAGCTGTATTTTTTGCGGGTTTGAGATAACTGGTAGCGGTGTAATCATAACTGGAACGGAGACAATCCCGCATGACATAGAATTTATTGTACGACCTCAACAATGATGGCAAGATCGATGACGAGGACATGACAGAAAAAGTCATTGACGCACTGATTGCGCTCATCGAACCGGACAATCTGCCTTGGCAGCTTTTTTTCGGGACACAACGCGCCGCTGACTTGCTCCATTTGAAAGAAAGGAGGGCAATCCAGTGAAAGAAATTGATGAAAACGTTATCGGAATTTGCATAGAATCCATAGCGGCGCAGGTAGCAGATGCCCACGCAGCAGAACAAAATATCCCTGTAACTGATGCCATGCGGCTACTGATGACAACCAAAACCTATGCACTGTTGACAAACCCCAAATCCTATCTGTATCTTGAGGCAGCGCCTTATGTGGAAGAGATGCTCAATGCCGAATTGTCCGGCGATTGGGAAACTTGGATGGAGGTGTAGGGATGGAAACTAGAAAATTCAATGATGTAGCTTATTTTCAGGTAGGCATTGCGCGAAAATATATGCGGCGGCACGACCTAACACCCTTGGAATTTGTCGAGAGGGACAAAAAGTACCATATTTTGCACCTCCTTGAAGTTGGTTACGAGCCGTTCCACCTCACCGGAGACGAAGGCGTTCTTGACGAACTTGACGAAATTGTGGCCGAACAGCAACTTTGGCATGGGCATTGTTGAGTTGCTTCGATACTACGAACTCCCATTCTTTGCGTTTCAGGTCAATGTCCTCCCATTTTGCGTTGTTCGGAAAGATGTGGATGTACAGCCCCCGGCCATCGAACATTTTGTAGGGTTTGTCCAGTGGTTTTGCCCGTTTGATGTTTATGTCTGACAGCTTCACCATAGTCTCCCGTTGTTCTTGGATGCCATGTAGGTATGGCGGCTTGGCACCCTGTCGATACCGACAATAATACCTACAAAAATGTAGGTATCACAGTGTACGGTATCGGACTGCCCTGAACATGGGTACAACAAAAAACCCAGTGGTTACAGGGGTTTTTTGACATCAGCGGGCTT
>Ga0082212_10004098_pt1 | contig 20359 bp, 20 predicted proteins | sample TergutNt197P3_FD_71548 | JGI IMG/M metagenome (GOLD analysis project Ga0082212, IMG submission 71548) | Neocapritermes taracua P3 segment gut microbial communities from Petit-Saut dam, French Guiana - Nt197 P3 | ecosystem: Host-associated > Arthropoda: Insects > Digestive system > Gut ... | reverse complement strand
TAATCGGCGGCAGCTTGCACACCGGTTTGAGCGGGGCTGCGGGCGAGCTGGGCCATATGGTGATAACAGCGGGCGGGCGGCCTTGCGGCTGCGGGCGTAAAGGCTGCTGGGAGACTTACGCTTCAGCCTCGGGGCTCAAAAAAACAGCCGACGAAATCATGAAAGCTAACGCGGATAGCTTATTATGGAAACTCTGCGACGGTGACGCCGAGAAAGTAAACGGCCGCATAGTGTTCGAAGCGTACCGCGGCGGCGACGGAGCGGCTCGCAAAATCGTCGGGCAATATTTAGCGCATTTGGCGGCCGGGATCGTGAACCTGATCAATATTCTGGAACCGGAGATGATCTGCGTAGGCGGGGGCATATCCAACGAATGGGACAGCATTTCACAGCCGCTTCAGGAAAAGATAGACGCGGAGCGGTTCCCGCACGCGTCAAATCAGTCGCCGCAGACCCGGATAGCAAGGGCGACGCTCGGCAACGACGCCGGCATAATCGGCGCCGCAATGCTGTAAAATCAGGATTATTCTTCGCTTTCCGATGCCTCGATGCCGAGCAGGGACTGCCCGTCGTCGCCCGTGTAGGTCTGCACCTCGCGCAGGCTCCTGTTGATAGCGCGTGTCCTTGTACCGGCCAGGGTATCCAGCTCGCTCCCGGCCTGCCGTATCTTGTCGCGCGCCTTTGTCAGCACGCCCTCAAAACTTTCAAACTCTTTCTTGACTGCGCCGAGCATGACCTCGATCTGCGCCGCGCCTTTTTGTATCTGCAGCGTCTTGAAGCCTATCTGCAGCGAGTTGAGCATCGCGGACAAAGTCGACGGGCCTGTGATGATGACGCCGTCATGCCTGAGATTATCAAGGAAAACGGGGTCCCTCACTATTTCAGAATACAGACCCTCGGCAGGCAGGAAAATCACGGCGAAAGCCGTCGTTTCCGGCGGTGAGATGTATTTGTCTTTCACTTCTTTCGCGAACGCTTTTACCCGCGCGAGCAGCGCTTTTCGCGAAGCTTCTATAAGACCGGAGTCGCCCGCCTCGTAACCTTCGAGCAGCCGGTAATAATCCTCCAGCGGGAATTTCGAGTCGATCGGCAGGTACACATGCTTGCCGTCTTCCGCGCCCGGCAGCTTGATCGCGTATTCCACCCTCTCGCGCGAGCCGCTCACAGTCGGGACTTCGACGTCGTAAAGCGACGGGGGAAGCATATCTTCGATGATCTGCCCGAGCTGCAGTTCGCCGAGGATGCCGCGCGTCTTCGCGCCGGCAAGGACCCTGTTGAGCGACCCGACCGACTCCGCGACAGTTTTCATTTCACCGAGCCCCTTGTTGACGCTCTCAAGCTGCGTGCTTACGGTTTCAAAAGACTTCTGCAGCCGTGTCTCAAGCGTCTTTTCAAGTTTTTCGTTGACGGTCTGGCGCATCTCCTCGAGCTTCTTCTCGTTTGACAGCAGCAGCGCGCCGAGCGCCTTTTCAAGCTCGCTTTGGATCTTGTCAAGCCGTTCGTCGACCTTGTTGCGGATGCTCTCCATGCCGGTCGTACTCGAACTTACAAGCTCTGACAAGCGCCTGCCCTGGGACTCGCTTGCCTGAGAGAGCCTGTCGTCCACACCGGTACGGAGCTTGTCAAGGCTTTCGCCCGTCCTTGAGGTTTGTTCCCCGATCGCTTTTTGCTGAGTATCCCTGATCTCACCCAGCATCGATATGAGCGAGTCGCGCAGCCTGTCGAGTTTTTGGTCAAGCTCTTCTCGCAGGGCGCGGTTCTCCTCGCGCAGGGCGCGGTTCTCCTGAGCCGTTTGAACGAGGATGTCGGCGACCGCTTTCCGCGCCGCGTCCTCAAAAGGTTTTGTATCGGGCGCTTTTGGCTTTTTTAGCAAAATCGCCGCCGCGACGGCTAGTATTATTACATTCAGCGCCAGTATTATATATTCCATATTTTACTCATCCCGTCCGTCTTTGGCGGACACCCTTCATATGGTTTGAACAGTCACGCTCGCGTGACTGCGCTTGTCTTTCAAACTTTAACCTTCTGTCCATTCGTCGTTGATGGCATTCAGCAAAGTCATTATACACTAAAATAAGTATAAGTAAATAAATATTTATCGAAAAAGATAATAAATGCTATAAAAAAAGAACAAGGCAGCCGCGCAATTTCCATGGATAACTGATAGACAAGCGGCTTCATAATGATTATAATGTAATCGTAAACAGGGGGTGATCGGAATTGAGAAAACTTGGCGGCGTCCGCGCGCCGCACAACAAAAACACGGCGGATAAGCAGCCGGTTGCCATGCCGGTTCCGCCGGAGGTCGTAATTCCTATGGCCATGCATATAGGGGCGCCCGCGAAACCGGCCGTTGCGGTGGGCGACGCCGTAAAAGTTGGGCAGATCATCGGAGAAGCGCAGGGGTTTGTATCGTCGCCTGTGCATTCGAGCGTCTCCGGCACAGTAAAGGGCATACAGGAAATCACAGGCGTGACCGGGGCAAAGACAATGGCGGTCAGGATAGCCGCTGACGGCGAACAGACTGTATTCGAGGGGATAAGCAAACCCTCGGTATCGAACGTAGATGAGTTTCTGGCAGCCGTACGCGACAGCGGGTCCGTAGGGCTCGGCGGCGCGGGGTTCCCGACCGCAGTGAAGCTCAAAGTCGGCGAATCCCTTGACTATTTGATAGTCAACGGGGCGGAATGCGAACCGTATGTCACGTCGGACACCAGGACGATGACGGACGACGCGGAGTATGTCTGGAAAGGCGTGTTGCTGCTGAAAGAATACATACGCCCGGAAAACATAGTGATCGGCATCGAAGCCAATAAGCCGGGGCCTATAGGCAAGATGCGGGAACTCTCCGCCGGGGCGGAAGGCGTCGTCGTCAAGACGCTGCCGAGCAAATACCCGCAGGGCGGCGAGAAAGTCCTGATATACAGCGTCACAGGGCGCATCGTACCGGAAGGGAAACTGCCGCTGGACGTCGGCGTGGTCGTAATCAACTGCACAACGCTCGCGCATATAGCAAAGTATTTTGAGACGGGGATGCCGCTGACGTCCAAATGCGTAACGGTCGACGGGTCGGCAGTGCGTGAATCGAAAAATGTCATAGCGCCGATCGGCACGCCGGTATCGGCGCTGTTTGATTTCTGCGGAGGGTTCAAAGAGGAGCCTAAAAAGATACTGCTCGGCGGGCCGATGATGGGGATCGCTATTCCGGATACCGATATGCCGGTCACCAAAACGACGAACGCGGCTTTAGCTTTTGACAAAAAGGCGGCGGCGATACCGGAGGAGTCGGCGTGCATACACTGCGGGCGCTGCGCTATGAGCTGCCCGATGGGACTCATGCCTCTGGACGTCGATACTGCGTATAAGCTCAAGAAACCGGAGAGGCTGGAGAGCCTCAAAGCGAACCTGTGCATGGAGTGCGGATGCTGCGCTTACTCATGCCCGGCGTTCCGCCCTTTGACACAGGTCATGAAACTGTCGAAACAGGCTCTTAACGAATACCTGAAATCAAAACCGAAAGGGGGTGCGGCAACCGCATGAACAACCTTACGGTATCGACGTCCCCCCATATAAGGAGCGGCGCGTCGGTGAACAGGATCATGCTCGACGTGATAATAGCTCTGCTGCCGGCGCTTGTCGCTTCGGTCGCGATATTCGGCGCGCGGGCGGCGCTTATCGTCTGCGTATGCGTAGCCGCGTCCGTCGCGAGCGAATGGATATACGAAAAGGCGATGAAAAAGCCGGTCACGATACGAGACTTGTCGGCGGTCATAACAGGCATGCTGCTGGCATTCAACCTGCCTGTGCATATCCCGGTATGGCAGGCGGTGTTCGGGAGCGTCATAGCGATCGTTCTGGTGAAACAGCTTTTCGGCGGTATCGGAAAGAACTTCGCGAACCCGGCAATTACCGCGCGCATAATAATGTTCCTCGCGTTTTCGGTCACTATGACGAGATTTTCCGGCATAGACGCTCTCTCCGGCGCGACGCCGCTGACGATCATAGCCGGCGGCGGTAAGCAGCCGCCGCTTTGGGATATTATTTTAGGCATACGCGAAGGCTGCCTTGGCGAGACCAGCGTTGTCGCGCTCTTTATTGGCGGGGTTTATCTTGTCGTGCGGCGCGTGATCCTCCCGAACACGCCGATCGCATTCATTGCGACTGTGTTCGTTTTCACGGCGATTCTCGGAAAACAGCCCGTATACCAGATATTCTCCGGCGGGCTGTTCATAGGCGCGATATTCATGGCGACGGATTATGTTACGTCGCCCGTAACGCCTTGGGGAAAGGTCATATTCGGGGTAGGCGCGGGGATCATAACGGTGGTAATAAGGATATACGGCGCGTACCCGGAGGGCGTATCGTTTTCGATATTGCTGATGAATATCCTGACGCCGTATATCAACAGGCTGACTGAACACCGCCCGGCAGGGGGGATAAAAACATGAAAAAAGACTTTATTGCTCCTATAGTCGTGCTTACGCTTATATGTCTGGTTATCTCGGCCGCGCTTGCCATAACGAACAGCTTTACGGAGCCTGTCATTACCGCGGCGGCAGTGGAAAGGTCCGCGCAGGCGCGCCTTGAGATAATACCTGACGCGGAAGGCTTTGAAGAACTGCCGCTCGAAGGGATGCCGGCGTCGGTAAGAGGCGCGTTCAAAACCACGAACAACGTCGGTTATATATTCATTCTGGCGTCCGGCGGGTACGGCGGGGACATAGAAATCATGTGCGGTATCTCAATGGACGGGTCGATCATAAAAACTAAGGTCTTACAGCATAATGAGACTAAAGGGCTGGGGGCAAGAGTCGCCGAACCTGCTTTCGGGAGCCAGTTCGACGGTAAAGACAGCGCGCTTGAGGGAGTGTCCGCAATATCCGGCGCGTCGATCTCTTCAAAAGCGTATCTCGGGGAAATACGCGACGCTTTTGAGGCGTTTGCCATAGTTAGCGGGGTGAAGTGATGGAAAGATTAAAGGGGCTTACAAACGGCCTGATAAAAGAGAACCCGGTGCTGGTGCTTGTACTTGGGACATGCCCGACGCTCGCCATATCGACGCAGGCGTCGAGCGCGTTCGGCATGGGCATAGCGGCGACCGTGGTGCTGCTGGGTTCGAATATAATCATATCGCTCTTGAGGAATATAATCCCGGATAAAGTAAGGATACCGTGCTATATCGTAGTCATAGCGGGCTTTGTGACCGCCGTGCAGATGGTACTCGAAGCGTATGCGTATTCGCTGTTCCAGGCGCTCGGGATTTATCTGCCGCTCATCGTCGTGAACTGTATCATTTTGGGGCGCGCTGAGATGTACGCCAATAAAAACTCTGTGCTGGACTCGACTATCGACGGCATCGGAATGGGGATAGGGTTTACGGTGACGATCTTACTGATGGCGTCGATTCGCGAGATATTCGGGAACGGCACGTGGTTCGGGATGGAGATACCGGTACTTGTGGACAACAATGTCTCGATACTCACGATGGCGCCCGGCGGCTTCGTGATATTCGGATGCCTTATCGCGCTGGTAAACAGGATATCAAAGGGCAAGGCGATATCAAAGACCGAGTTCGGGTGTTCGGTCTGCCCATCCGCCGCCGCGTGCGGGAAAATAGGCTGTGAGAAGGAGGGTGCGAACTGATGGACTTCAGGGCTCTCGTAATTATCATGATGAGCGCGGTACTTGTAAATAACTACGTGCTGCGCCAGTTCCTCGGTATCTGCCCGTTCCTCGGCGTATCAAAAGATTTGAATAACGCGACCGGGATGAGCATAGCCGTGATTTTCGTCATGCTGCTGGCTACCGCGGCCACATGGCCTATACAAGTGTTTTTGCTCGACCCGAACGGTATGGGGTATATGCAGACGATCGTGTTCATACTCGTCATAGCGGCGCTCGTGCAGCTCGTTGAGATCGTACTCAAACGCTATATCCCGGCGCTGTATACCGCGCTCGGCGTATACCTGCCGCTCATAACCACCAACTGCGCCGTGCTCGGGGTAACGATAGCGAATATCAAGGAATCATTCACGTTCCCGGAAGCGCTGTTTAACGCGCTGGGCTCGGGGTTGGGATTCTTACTCGCGATGGTCATTTTCTCGGGGGTGAGAGGCCACACGGAAGCGTCGGAGCCATCGGAATCGTTTAAGGGCCTGCCGATAACGCTGATCTCGGCGGCGATACTGTCGCTTGCGTTTTTCGGGTTCGACGGCGTTATCGAGAACCTGTTCGGAAAGTAGGGGGGGGTGGTATAGTGAATACGATTATTTTTGCCGTCATGGCTGTTTCGGTTATCGGCGTCGTATGCTCCGTAATGCTTGCCGCCGCTTCAAAGGTGATGGCGATAAAAACCGATGCGCGTATTGAAGCCCTGCGGGCGCTGCTGCCCGGGGCAAACTGCGGGGCTTGCGGTTACCCGGGCTGCGACGGTTACGCCGCCGCGCTTGTGGAAGACGCGAAGACCAATCTTTGCACAGCCGGCGGGCCGGGCGTCTCAAAGCGGATCAGCGAGGCGCTTGGCGTCGGGTTCGAGGAAGTCGCGACAAAAGCCGCCGTGATACACTGCCGGGGCGACTGCACATTCCGCAAGGACAAGATGGAATACGCCGGGATAAAAAGCTGTGCCGCAGCGAGGATCGTTTTCGGCGGGCAGAGCGCCTGCACATACGGCTGCATAGGTTACGGTGACTGTGTGAGCGTGTGCCCGAGCAAGGCGGTCAGGATCGTAAACGGTATAGCGAAAATAGACACGTCCGTGTGCACCGGCTGCGGCCTGTGCGCGAAGACGTGCCCGAACGGACTTATAACCACGGAAGAGGATTCGATCCATACGGTGGTCGGGTGCTCGAACCCGGAGAAAGGCGCCGTAGTGCGCAAGATATGCGAGCGCGGTTGCATAGCGTGTAAAAAATGCGAGCGCGAATGCCCGCCGGGCGCGATTTTGGTCGAGAACAACCTTGCGCACATAGACTACGGCAAATGCGACGGCTGCGGGCACTGCGCCGAGATTTGCCCCGTTAAGTGTATACAGCAGGCGAGCTTCGCCGGGGTGTTCAGCAAGTAAGAGCCTTGTACGCTGCCGGATTGTAAAAAGGAGAAGCGCTGCATATGCTGATATGAAGAGGTCGACCGCTTTTTCGGGCAACCTCTTCAGCTTGCTGTTTCAGTGATTTTCTTACGAAACAAAAGTTCAAAATTAACTGTATCATCTATTGACAAACAAGTCTGCGGGTGATACAATCGCCCGGTCAGTAAGCAGAACGGCATCACCGTCCTCACCCGTCCGCCGGAAACCCCGAGCGCGCCGTGGTCAATGATCAAGACAAGACCGTCCTTAAAAGGGCGGAGTCTGATTCACGTGGATGCCGATGCGTCCGCGTTTTTTATTGCGGCGGAATTACAAAATAAACGGAGGTGTTCTTAAATCAGCAGCGTGACTTATCAAATTAACGAGGAGATCAATGACAAAGAGCTGCGCCTTATCGATGAGGATGGGACCCAGCTCGGGATTATGGCATCGTCTGAGGCATTTAAGATCGCGCTTGAAAAGGAGCTCGACCTTGTAAAAATCGCGCCGGCTGCAAACCCGCCGGTCTGTAAGATAATGGATTACGGCAAATACCGCTTCGAGCAGGCAAAACGGGAAAAGGAGGCGCGCCGCAACCAACACATAGTCGAGGTCAAGGAAATACGTATGTCGCCCAGTATTGGGGCGAATGACTTCAATGTCAAGCTGAGCCACGGGCAGAAGTTCCTCAAGGATGGCGACCGGCTCAAGGTAACCGTCCGTTTTCGGGGCAGGGAAATGGCGCATACGAACATCGGCGAGGACCTGCTTAAGAAGTTCGCCGAAGAATGCGCCGAATTCGGGACTGTGGATAAAAACCCGAAGCTGGAGGGCAGGCACATGTCGATGTTCCTGACGCCGAAAGCTGTGAAACACTAACACAGGACCGGTAAAACATAAAAGGAGAAAAGAAGCTATGCCGAAAATCAAAACGCACAGTGGGGCAAAAAAAAGATTCAACCTCACAAAAAACGGGAAGGTAAAACGCGCGAAAGCGTATAAGAACCATATCCTCAACAAGAAATCGACCAAGCTCAAGCGCGGCCTTCGCAAAGGCGGGTACGCAGATGTGACAAACGAAGCGGCGATCAAAAAAATGATCCCGTACAAATAGGCGAAAGTAGGAGGGAAGTATTATGGCCAGAGTCAAAGGCGCGCTGAGCACGCGCAAAAGAAGAAATAAAATACTGAAACTCGCGAAAGGTTACTGGGGCGCAAAATCAAAGCACTTCAAAATGGCTAATCAGGCGGTAATGAAGTCGCTGACATACGCATATGTCGGGCGCAAACGCAAGAAGAGGGATTATCGCAGGCTTTGGATAACGAGGATCAGCGCAGGCTGCAAAGCAAACGGCATGAACTACTCGCGCTTTATGCACGGGCTAAAGCTTTCCGGTATCGACCTGAACCGGAAAATGCTCTCAGAGATGGCGATTCACGAACCGGAGGCGTTTTCGCAACTATGCGGAACAGCGAAAACCGCCATCGGAGCGTAACAGATAAACAAAAAGTGTGTCAGGGGGACGGTTCTCCTGACACATTTTTTTACGCATATTTTGCTGGGGGCGGTTCTCCTGACACACCCCTGACACATTATTCGTATTTCGCCGCCGCTTTCTTCAGCAGATCGATGATACTCAGCTTTTGCGGGCAGACTTCCTCACATTTCCCGCACTCGATGCAATCAGAGCCTTTCCCGCCGAACTTCGTCTCCCACATATACCCGAACTTTGCCGCGCCGAAATCGTTGTAAACCATCTCACGGTTCAGCATTTCCATAATCTTTGGGATAACTATATTACCGGGGCAGCCCGCCATGCAGTACTCGCACGCCGTGCATGGAACAGACGGGATGGTTGCCAAAGCCGTACGCGCTTTATCCATAACAGCGCGTTCTTTCTCACTAAACGGGCGGAAATCTTTCATGTAACTGATATTGTCCTTCATTTGTTCAAGCGACGACATTCCGCTTAAAACAGTGATGACGCCTTCAAGCGATGCTGCAAACCTTATAGCCCAGGAAGCATATGACAGCCCGGGGCCGGCTTCGTCGAAAACGGCTTTGACTTCGGGAGCAAGAAGGTCAGCAAGCATGCCACCCTTTACCGGTTCCATGATTATTATCGGTTTGCCGTGCTTTCTGGCGGCCTCATAGCATTTACGCGACTGGGCGACGCCGCTTTCCCAGTCACCGTAGTTGATCTGAAGTTGAACGAACTCCATCTCCGGGTGTTTTGACAAAACCTCATCGAGCAGTTCAGATGTATCGTGGAATGAGAAACCTACATGCCGCACCAAGCCCTTTTCCTTCAACTCAAGGACATAGTCCCATATGCCGTAGTCGTCAAAGCATTTTGTACGGGTCGCCCCGATATTGTGCAGCAGGTAAAAGTCGAAGTACCCGGCGCCCGTACGCTTCAGTGACGTCCAAAACATTTGCTTTGCATCGTCAGCCGATTCAGCGTCGTCCATCCAGGCCGGCAGCTTCGTCGCCAGTTGGAATTTCTCGCGGGGATGACGGTCGACTACAGCAGCCTTTACCGCCTCCTCGGACTTGCCCTCATTGTACCCGTAAGCGGTGTCAAAATATGTAAAACCGCTGTCCAGGAACAGGTCTGCCATTTCAGTAGTCTGCCCGATGTCGATTTGCTTGTCTTTCATCGGCAGCCGCATCAACCCGAAGCCCAGCTTCGGGATATTTTCACCAAGATATGCCATTGTCTACCTCCCCCAAGGCAAATGCTTACGAAAAGCGATCGCAAAAATCTGTCGCTTTCAGAATATACCATGTTCGGTGTTCAGTCAAGATAGAATTGAGTCAGTGGGATAGAATTGAGTCAGTGGGATAGAATTGAGTCAGTGGGATAGAACAGCCGCCCTTCGTCTGTTTTTACGCGCATTATCTCGCAGAAATGCGACCAACTCAATTTTGTCGACGCCGTCGACAAAATTTCAAAGGCTTTCTGCATTTTACCAGTAACGAATAACAATAAAAAATTATTGAAAAACGATAAAAAAGTATTGCAATTCGATAAAACATGTGTTATACTCCGGATTATCGAATGGAGGTTATGACATGTGGAATGATAGAAAATCGCTTATTCTCAGTAAAATTTGCATACTCCTGTTTATGGCGCTGCTGGTCGCATCCGCTGTATGCGCGCCGTGGATCGTTAAAGTAGTGACCAGCTCTTCTCTTTCGGCGCAGGCAGCCGGCAAAACTCTTTTTCTGCTCACGATATACATAGGCTTCATACCGGCGGCTGCGCTGCTTGTATTCCTGTATATACTCATGCACAGGATAGGCGCGGACCGTGTGTTCGTGAGGGAAAACACCGAATGCCTGCGTCATATCTCATGGTGCTGCTTCGCTGGCGGCGCGGTATGCGTCGCATCAGGCTTTTACTATCTGCCATGGCTGGCGGTCGGCGTCGCGGCGGCATTCATGGGGCTTGTAGTGCGCGTTATAAAAAACGTCGTCGCCAAAGCGGTGTCGCTCCAGGACGACGCCGACTACACGATTTAGGGGGGCGCCGCTATGCCAATAATTGTTAATTTGGATGTGATGATGGCAAAGCGCAGGATACCCTCGGGCGAACTTGCGGCGCAGATAGGGCTGAGCCAGGCGAACCTGTCGATACTAAAGACAGGAAAGGCGCGGGCGATCAGGTTCTCGACGCTGGAAGCGATTTGCTCCGCTCTCGGCTGCCAGCCGGGGGATATCCTTGAATATAAGGAATGATCTTATGAATAATGAAAATGCTGTTACACCGAACGGTGGCGCGACTTACCAACCCGGGGCGCACGAACCGGCGACTTACCAACCCGGGGCGCACCCTTACCAATATGCGCAGCCGCATAAAGCGGAGCGTATCGCAAAAAACGAGTTCAAGCCGGAGATTTCAGACTTTATTTTCGCGCTTGCAGCATTCGTCATCGGGTATGTTTTCTCGCGTTGGGTGTTCTTCTCTTGGCGCGGATGGGGCGTGGCTGTATTCACGGCTGCGTACATAATGCTCGTTACAGCTTACCTTCTGAAAAAAGGCTCCCTCAAAGGCGGCTCCGCCACATGGTTCTGGCTGGTTGTGACACTGGCGACCGGCATTTCGTTCGCGTTTTGGGGAAACCCGGGCTTCGCCGGGATCAGGGCCCTGTTTCTGTTCTGCAGCGCGGTATATTATGTGATAATTGCGGCGGGGAAAACGATAATGGGGAAAAGCGGCAATTATCTGCTGATCGACGGGCTTAACGCGGCGATACTCGCCCCGTTCCGAAATTTCCTGAACCAGTATATAAGCTTTACCGCGCTCGGAAAAGGGGAAAAGCGCGGCAAAGGGCTGTCAGTCCTTATCGGCGTTGCGTTGGCTGCCGTCCTGGTTGCCTGCTTGACGCCGATGCTCAAGGAAGCCGACAGCGGCGGATTCGGGGCAGTCCTGAGGTTCCTGGCGGATCTTTTCTCGTTCAATATCGCAGAGTTCCTGTTCTATGCGCTCTTTGCCATACCGGTCGCGGCGTACATATACGGGCTCGTATCAGGGGCGGCGCACAATAGGTCGATGGATACGATCAAGCCGGAGGGCGCGAAAAAAGCCGTCGCCGCGCTGCGTATTTTTCAACCGGCGACTATCCACATCATGCTGGGAGCGGTGTGCGGGCTGTATATCGTATTTATCCTGTGCCAGATACCGTACTTTTTCACAGCCTTTACGGGCAGAAGGCCGGAAGGGTGGATGAACTACTCGCAGTATGCGCGACAGGGGTTTTTCGAGCTGTGCTGGATTGCCGCCATCAACCTGCTTCTGCTTATAGCCGGAAACGTGACGAGTAAGAAATTACGTGTCGAGTCGCGCATGTTGAAGGCGTTCAATATCGCGCTCGCAGTGATCACGCTGTTACTGATCGCGACGGCGTTCAGCAAAATGGCGATATATATAAAAGCAGGCGGCCTTACCATGCCGCGGCTGATGCCATGTGTGTTTATGGTGTTCATGACGGCGGTGTTCATAGCGCTGATCGTGCTGCAGAACAGGGATTTTTCGATCGTGCGCTTCGCGCTGGTCACGGGTACGGCCATACTGTGCGTGTTCTGCTTGATGAACCCTGACGCGCTGGTGTCCAGATATAATATGTACAGGCATTTAAACGGCACGCTGCCGTATTATGATATGGATGTGCTCAGGCGCGCCGGCGTCGCAGGCGTCCCGTCAGCCGTCGAAGTGTTTGAACACACGCCGAATGAAGAACTTAAGATCGAGCTTGCGGTGTACCTCGAGGAGTATAAAGCGCTCGTGGGGGCTTATTTCAGCGAAAATGCCGGTGGTATTTGGGTCGGCTCCGGCACGAACACGCGCACCTTCGAGTTGTACCGCGCGCGCGATATTCTGGAAAAATGATAACTATTTGGCGTCTTTCGAGCGCAAGGTGCTGAATAGTCGCAAAAAATAATATAGGCAAACGTGTAAAAAGATGGTATTATATGGGCAAAGTGTTGACTTTCATATCAATGACGACACCGAAATGGGGAATGCACTATGCCCGCCGAGAAAAAAACGGCTCAAGCGCAGCCACAAACACAATCGCAGAAGGACGTTGTGCTGGTCAGGATACTTGAGCGACTGTCCACTCAGATCCAGCAGTTCGACATGCGCATGGAAGAGATGGAAAAGAACCAGCTCGAACTGCCCGACAAGGTGGAAAAAGCCGGGTTGCTGAATACTACGGGGCAGCCCGACTCTGAGAACGATATCAAAAAATTGCATGAAGCGTTTCTCCGCTACAGAAACGATATGCTCAAGCTCGTTAACGATCAGGACCGTTTGCAGGAGAGCCTGAAAGAGCTGTCGAAACGGCAGGATATGATCATCGGCGCGCAGGAGATCATCAGCCGCGACACGGCTATGCTGGACGATCGGTATGGAAAGCAGGAAAAAGCCGTCAGCGAGTATTCGCAGTTTTCGGTCCATCAGGGCGAAGCGCTGGCAAAGGATATAGAGGGCGTCAATAAAAACGCCGCCAAACTATATCTGGATACGGAAAAGCGCCTCGAAACGATCACAAAAGATATAGATGGCGTCAACAAGAATGCCGCTAAACTCTACCTGGATACGGAAAAGCGCCTTGATACGATCACCAGGGATATAGACGGAGTAAACCGTAACGCCGGCAAGCTTTATCTTGATACGGAAAAGCGCCTCGACACGATCACACGGGACGTGGAAAGCGTCGCCAGAAACGCGACCAAGCTGCACGAGGGCACTGAGAAGAACCTCAGGGACGAGCAGCGGGATATCAGGCGCGAGGTAGGGGAGCTGCGCAAAGAGACGATGCGGCGGCTTCTTGCGCTCGATAAAATTGAAGAAACGCTGGAAATCATCTTAATAAGGACGGAGCCGCCTGAAAAGAAACCGTTTATCCTCATACGTGTGTTTCGAGCTGTCGGTCAGTTCTTTGGAGTAACTATTCCCGGCGCGTTCAAAAACGTCTGGTGGCGGCTGCGGGGCGTAAACAGGAAAAAGTAAGGGCGAGTATGGATCGCCCGCTGATAGGGGACGACTCCCGCGACGTGCCGACAGGTTACAGGTAAATCCGGGACAGGAGAATAAGAATGCCATTTTATGATTTAAAGTGTACTGTTTGCGATAAAGAATTCAACATCATGGCGTCGATGGCGGATAAAATGAACCGTCTTATACCGTGCCCGGATTGCGGGTCGACGGATATGGAAACTGTCTACAACGCGGCGCCGTACTATAACAAGGGCAGCCGGGCGGCCGCCCCCGCCTGTGAGAACAGCCATGTCTGCGGCGCGTCATGCCCGCACTCGCGCGGAGCGTAGCTTGTATGCTTTTTGCGCTTCCGGCAAGCGGCGCTGTGCCGCACTCGAGCGGGGCGCATTATGAAAGCAAAAAGAATTAATAAATGAGATTATTTTTAGCGATAACGACATGTAAAATACTATATTTCGCCGGCAGGCTGATGGGAAAGGGAAGCAGCCTGCCCGGTCGCGTTGCGCTTGCGGTGTGCCCCGATGCGCTCAAACGCGTCAAGCTGCCGGAGCGAGTGATAGCGGTTACAGGCTCCAATGGGAAAACTTCGACGACTGAGATGATAGCGCGCGCGCTTGGCGCAGCCGGGATGAAAGTCGGCTGGAACCGCGAGGGCGCAAACCAGACTGAAGGTATTGCGACGCTTGTCCTGCGGACCGCGACGCTCGGAGGCGCGGTAAACTGTGACGCGCTGGTCCTGGAGTGCGACGAACGATACGCGAGAGAGGTTTTTGCGCTTATATGCCCAACGGTGCTCGTGGTCACAAATCTGTGCCGCGATCAATTGACCCGCAACGGGCATCACGAGTTTGTTCAGGACTGTATCCGGTCAGCCGTGGAAACGGTGGCGGCCGGATCGGCGGAGTTTGGCGCGGGCAGCTCTGTGTCTGATGCCGGTACCGGCGAAAACTGCGTCAGCGGTGATAAAGCAGGCGCAGGTATAAAGCTGGTCCTTAACGCTGACGACCCATACGTGACAGCGCTTACTGCGGCCCAAACACAGGATCCCGGATCAAAAACCGCTGCTTTCTCTTACTTCGGGATATCGCGCACGGCGGTATCTTTCGTTTTGGATGACCAAACTCTCGGGGGACCACACGGCGTCGGCGGGATGTACGACGACGGCGCGTTTTGCCCTGTGTGCAAGGAACGAATGACATACGATTACCGGGTCATGGGGCATATGGGCGGATACCGGTGCGGCGCCTGCGGGCACGCGCGTCCGGCGCCGCAGACGGAAATCACGGAGATGGATCCTGAAACCGGCGAAGTCACGCTTAACGGCGGGATCAAGACCCGGCCGGCATTCCCGTCCCTTTCAAACGCGTACAACCTGGCGGCGGCGGTCGCGGCAGCGGTGGCGGCGGGTATGAACGCGGAGGATGCGGCGCGCTCGCTGGAAGGGTTCGAACTGACCGGCGGACGGTCGCTGCGTTTTTCTTTAGACGGCCGCGACGGCGTGCTGCTTATATCAAAACATGAGAACTCGCTGTCATACGATCAGTCGCTTGCGTGGGCTGCCGGTCAAAATAAACCGTACACCGTAGTCATAATGGTCGATTCCATAAGCCGGAAATACTACACAAGCGAAACTTCATGGCTGTGGGATGTGGATTTTGACCTACTGGCGGGGGATAACATGCACGGAGATAACATGCATGGGGATAACGTGCAAAATATCGTTCTGACAGGAAGATATGTAAACGAGTTGGCTGCGCGGATGGCCATGACGCGGGTCGCGCGGGAGAAAATCGGATGTGTCGGCGATCCGGGGGCGCTGCGCGAGTATATAGTGAAAAATACCACCGGCGGGATAGCCGCGATAACATGCTTTTCAGACAGAGAAAAACTCCTTTCTTGTCTGGGAGAAACCGGGCGCAATTGAGAGTTGAGTCCCTCCTAAACCTCTGGTTTTGTCGTCCTGATCAACTCCTTTGGCAAAAGGAGTTTGTGAAGAGATACCAATGCATTGCAGTACAGGTGCTTGGAGATTCTTTGCCGCCCTTTGCATCAAAGGGCGTGATCAGTAATGACACTTCGTGTAGTTAATAGAGGTGCTCATTTGCAAATATGAACTGCTCCCTTTTGGAGTATTTGACGGGATCAATATATGGGTATTTCAGTAACAAGTAAAAATGAAGTCCGCATACTTCACCTGTACCGCGACCTGATGAACCTTTACGGCGACTGGGCTAATGTCGCGGTACTGGAGCGTTTGCTCGGCGCGCGCGGGGTGAAAACAACGGTCGATTGTAAAAGCGTCGGCGATGACATTGATTTCGGCGAGTACGATTTTGTGTATATAGGGAGCGGGACAGAGCGAAGCCAGAGAGCATGTATGCGCGACATGAGCCGGCGCGGGCAGGATTTTTTGGATAGAATTGAAGCCGGGATGATCGTTTTGGCGACCGGAAACTCTCATGAGCTGTTCGGAAAAGCGATAACAGAAGCAAGCGGGGAGAGGTACGATACGCTCGGTTTGCTGGACTTCGAAACCGCGCGGCTTGCTTCCCGCGTGACAGGCGACTGTGTCTGTGCAGTTACTAGGTCGCCGCTCTTGGAGACGGCGACAGCTACGCAACCGGCGCCGCCTCCCGCAGAATCGCAAACGCCCGCAGGATCGCAAACGCCCGCAGAATCGCAAACGCCTGCAGGATCGCAAACGCCCGCAGGGGAGCGGACGCCAGCAGAATCGCAAACGCCTGCAGAATCGCAAACGCCCGCATCACAGACGTCCGCAGGATCGCAAGCGCCAGCAGGGGTGCGGATGCCTGCAGACTCTCCGCCGGACAAGCTCATCGGGTTCATAAACCGGGCAGGCGGCGGGCAAACAGGAAACGTCGAGCGGCCTTTCATTACAATGCTGGGGCCCGGCGCTTGCGATAAAGCAGTTATGACAGACACAATGAACAGCGCCGTCAATATTACAGCACCTAATGGAATAAACTCAGAGGGAGCAAACCCCGAAAGGTCAAACTCCCTCTCCGAAGGTGTTATATATAAAAACATGCTGGGGACGTACATGACAGGGCCGGTTCTCGTGCGAAACCCGCCGCTGCTGAACTACTTAGCGGACCGGTTATGCCCTGAATCCCATGATAAAGGGACAGGCGGCGACGCATTTTTCGAGTATCAGGAAGCGGCGTACCGCTCAGCGCTCACCGAGCTGTCAGCAAGAATTGGCAAACACGGAAAATAACGGCTGCGGCGTTGCGGTTTGTGACAACTACGCCGGAATGGCGGTTAGTAGGTTATTATGCTAAAACAAGATTATGACGTCATAGTGATAGGCGGGGGGCTGCTCGGGTGTTTCACGGCGAGAAGCCTTACGCGATATGCCATGGCTTGCAGCCGGGTAGAAAACGCAGATAGCCAAAGCCAAAGCCAAAGCCAAAGCCAAAGCCAAAGCCAAAGCCCGGCGCCGCTGAAAGTCGCGCTGCTTGAAAAGCGCGAGGATATATGCACGGGCATAAGCCGCGCTAACACGGCTATTGTCTACAGCGGATACGACACAAAGCCGGGGACCGTGAAATCTTCAATGTGCGTCAGGGCGGCGCAAAGTTTTCCTGCTTTGTGCGAAGAACTGGGCGTCAGGTACTCGCCGTGCGGTTCGATAATGGTATGCTTTGGCGAGCGCGGTGCTAGTGTATTACGAAAAAAACTGCGCGACGGTATTGAAAACGGCGTCAGGGGCGTCAGGCTTTTGTCAGGGGACGAGGTTTTACAGCTTGAGCCGAATCTCTCAAAAGATGTTCATTCCGGGCTCTTCGCGCCTGATACCGGGACGGTCATGCCGTGGGAGCTTTGCCTTGCCGCCGCAGAAAACGCCTCGAAAAACGGCGCTGACATTATTTTGAACACTGAAGTGACAGGGATCGTAAAAGACAGCGGCGGCAGTTTTGAAGTCCGGGCTGGCGATAATGTGTACCGCGCGAAGGCCGTCGTTAACTGCGCCGGGATCGCGGCGGATACGATACATGAAACAGTATCCGAACCAATGGTCAGGATACTGCCGACGGCGGGAGACTACTTTATTCTGGATACAAAGGCGTCAGGGCATATAAAGCACGTAATTTTTCATGAACCCGAGGTAAAGGGGAAGGGTCTCACCCTCGTCCCGACAGTAGACGGAAACATTCTTATAGGGCCGACCGAGCGCCCGATTCAAGAGCGCGACGTGTGCAGCGCTCTTGAATTGAAGTGTGAAGACCGCCCTCATAGCACAGTTTGTCAAGGGGACGGTTCTTGCGACACATTGCCGTATTCAACTTACGAAGGTTACGAAACAGAGCACGGAGGGCTAGGGCTGCTGAGGGAGCTCACGGCGGAGATAGTGCCGTCGCTGTCACTTGAACACGTAATACGTTCGTTTGGCGCGATAAGGCCAAACCCTTATTTTGCAAGGAAAAATGAAGCCGGAGTTTGGATAACGGACGAAAAAAGCGTTAATGATTTTTGTATTGTTGAATCGCATGACAAGGCGTTCATCAGCCTCGTAGGCATAAAGACGCCCGGACTGACTTGCGCAAACGAGCTGGGTTTATACGTGGCGGATAAGATAACGGCGCGGCTGGGAGCTGTGATTAACCCAGGATATGACCCGCGGAGGATGCCGCCGGTAAGGCCCGTCGATATGAGCTTCGAGAAAAGAGAAAAGTTTGTCAGGGATAGTTCCGGTTATAGCAGGATCGTATGCCGTTGCAGAGGAATATCGGAAGGCGAGATAATCGACGCGATCCGGAGGTTTCCGGGGGCTGTTACCGTAGATGGGGTGAAACGCCGGACAGGGGCGGGAAGCGGCCGGTGCCAGGGCGGCTTCTGCAGGCAAAGCGTAGCGGAAATACTAGCAAAAGAACTCGATTGCGCTCCGGAGAAGTTTATTAATGGAAGTATTTGATGTTGTAGTGATAGGGGGCGGCCCTGCGGGAATGGCTGCGGCGCTCAGCGCGGCGGACAGTTTTGACTGTGAGGCGCCGGGGATGGGGCGCGGGTCCCCTGGATACACGATAGATCAAAAACCGGGGCGCGCAGTAAATGCTTCAAACAAGCTGCTGACTAGTAAATCGTTATCTCAAACAGCCGCGCCGGGCGTACCTCGTGTCATGCTCATCGAGCGCGCGCCCACGCTCGGCGGGATACTGAACCAGTGCGCCCATTCCGGGTTCGGGCTGAGTTATTTCGGGGAGGAACTGACCGGCAGGGAATACGCGCGCCGCTTTGTCGAACGTATCGGGGCGTCCGGCGTAGAAACGCTGACAGACACGATGGTACTGGATATTGATAACGACGGCGTTTTGACCTTATCGGGCAAAAAAACAGGCTTTGCCCGGACAAAGGCAAAAGCCGTCGTACTGGCTTCAGGCTGCAGGGAGCGACCGATCGGCGCGCTGTCCGTGGCGGGGACGCGACCCGCCGGAGTGCTGACTGCGGGAGCGGCACAGAAAATGATAAATCTCGGTGGTTACGATATCGGCGAAAGGTTCGTTATCCTCGGTTCCGGCGACGTTGGAATGATCGTGGCGCGGGAGCTTGCGCAAAGAGGCAAAGAAGTAATCGCAGTCGTCGAAAAAGAAGATAAATGCGGCGGATTGCCGCGCAACCGCGTAAATTGCCTTGAAAGGTTCGGGATCCCGCTGATGACCCGTGCAACAGTCAGCAAAATCCACGGGACCGGACGGGTATCCGGCGTTACTGTAGTACCGGTGAGCGCGGGCGGCGATCTGGCTCCTGCGGCAGGCGCACAGGGGCTGGTAGGCTGGGGTGGCGGCGGCGCCGTGTTCATCGGGTGCGATACTCTGATAACTTCTGTGGGGCTGATCCCTGAGCGTGAGCTGCTGGACAGATTCGAGAGGGGCCTGCCCGGCTGGGTGTTCCTGTGCGGTAACGCCTGCTATGTACACGACGTAGTGGACGAAGTGACGGCAGAATCGGAGCGGACCGGCCGTTTCGCGGCGGGATACGCGCTGCGCGGCGGAGAGTCGCCGGCTGTTGGCGACGGGCAATGGACAATTGACAATGGGCAGTGGACGACGGGAGTAAAAAAGTCAAAAAAAGAAGCCCGCGGCGACGCGATGCTATGCCTGGGATGCCCAAAAAGCTGTAAAGCTGTAAGCACGGCGGATGGCTGGCAGGGCCTTGCCTGCGGCCGGCCCGCACCGGTAAGGAGCGCAAAACACTCCTGACGCCTAACTCCTGCCCCCTGACTCCTGACTCCTAATTTCCGCGTGCTGCAGCGCGGTAATTTTTTTAACTTCGCTGACGATCAGAAACGACGACACGCAGGCGGCAGAAAAATCCGATATCGGCCCGGCGATCACTGCGCCTTCGAGCCCCATGAAAATCGGAAGGATGAACAGCAGCGGTAAAATGAATATGACCTGCCGGGAAAGAGCTATCAGCAAACCGCGCCTGGCTTTTCCGATAGCCGGGAAGAATGTTGCAGCGACCGGCTGTATGCCGCTCAGGAAAACCATGAACATAAATACACGCAGATAATGCACGGCAAATTCGAGGTACAACGGGTCGTTTTCACCGAATATGAGAACAAGGCGGCGCGGGAACAACTGGAAAACGGCGAACGCCGTGAAAGAGACAACGCTGGCCGATATGAGCGCGAGGCGCAGCGCCTTTATGACGCGGTCATATTTTTTCGCGCCGGAATTAAACCCGTGTATGGGCTGGCAGCCCCGCCCGACCCCGCTAGCAAAAAATTTGAAACATTACAAGAGTTTTTTTTTTGTCCCCA
>Ga0082212_10004097_pt1 | contig 20362 bp, 24 predicted proteins | sample TergutNt197P3_FD_71548 | JGI IMG/M metagenome (GOLD analysis project Ga0082212, IMG submission 71548) | Neocapritermes taracua P3 segment gut microbial communities from Petit-Saut dam, French Guiana - Nt197 P3 | ecosystem: Host-associated > Arthropoda: Insects > Digestive system > Gut ... | reverse complement strand
TTCTTATACTTGATGAGCCGGCGGCGGGTCTCGACCCTCGAGGACGCAATAAGGTTCTACAGTATATCAGCGACTATCACCGACAACAAAGGTCGCACTCCGACTCTCCCGTAACCATTATCCTGGTGTCGCACTCAATGGAAGATATAGTCAAATACGCGAATAAGGTCTTGGTTATGAACAAAGGTGAGATTTTCTGCTATGAAGACACCGACTCTGTTTTTTCAAAAGCCAATGAAATCACCGAAATCGGGCTGGGCGTCCCGCAAATAACACGGTTAGCCCAACGGCTTCGAGAAAAGGGTGTAGACTTAGGGAATGATGTATACACGGTGGAACGCGCCGCCGAACGTATATTACAACTATTAAAGGAAAGGGAACGGTCATAAAAATAACAGATGCTTAAAGACATTACCCTCGGGCAATATTTCCCGGGAAACTCGCTCATTCACCGAATGGACAGCCGCTGTAAAATCATACTCAATATCATATTTGTTGTGGTCTTGTTTATCGGGCGGAACTTCTACGCGCTCGGACTGTGCGCGGCTTTCATACTTTGCGTTTATGCGCTATCGGGCATTCGGTATCGTTTGATTCTGAAAAGTCTGCGTCCGATTTTACCGTTGATTGCATTCACGGGACTGTTGAATTTATTCTTCATCAAAGGCGGAGAAAACTCGCTCCCGCTGTGGGAATGGGGTTTCCTTAAGATTTACCCCGAGGGACTCAGCACATCTGTATTCATGATTATCCGAATCATTTCTCTGATTATCGGAATGTCGCTGTTGACGTACACCACCTCTCCCATTACGCTGACCGATGCTATCGAGAGTCTGTTGTCACCTTTGAAAAAGCTCAAATTTCCCTCTCATGAATTAGCGATGATGATGACCATTGCCTTGCGGTATATCCCCATTTTAATTGAGGAAACAGACAGAATCATGTCAGCACAGAAAGCGCGAGGCGCGACGCTTGATTCAGGGGGACTGCTGAAACGGGCGAAAGCGTTAATTCCGATTATGGTACCGCTGTTCGTTTCGGCATTCAAGCACGCGAACGAATTAGCCATGGCGATGGAATGCCGCTGTTATACCGGAGGTGAGGGGAGAACCCGGCTGAGACAGCTCAAGACGACAGCCATTGACTATGTGGCGAGTTTTATCATGCTGTGGCTGTTGGCGGATGCCATCATTATCAATTTTGTGTTAAAGTTATGAAAAAGCCAAAACGAAACCTTAAAGTGATTATGTCTTACAACGGCGCGAACTATCACGGATTTCAGCGTCAAGCTAACGCTGTTACGATTCAGGAAGTCGTGGAGACAGCTTTATCAAAACTGCTCGGCGAAAAAGCCGCCATAACAGGTTGTTCAAGAACCGATTCGGGTGTTCACGCGCGGGAATTCTGTTTCAACACACGGACAGATTCAACAATTCCGAACGCGGGATTTATCAAAGGGCTGAATTCGCTTTTACCGCGAGATATAGCGGTACACTCCAGCGAAGATGCTGATGATGATTTTCACGCTCGGTATTCGGCGAAATTGAAAGAGTACAGCTACCTCATCCATAACGGCGAAATCCGTGATGTCTTTATGCGGCATTTAGCCTGTTTCTACCCGCGTTCGCTTGATGTTGAAATCATGAACGAATCTGCAAAACTGTTTATAGGAAAACATGACTTTTCCGCTTATTGTAAAGCTGAATCGCTTGAAATAACCAAATCCAAAAAACGTGGAACAATTCGTGAAATAGTTGATTTTCGTGTCATGAGACACAATAACTCCGCCCCGCCGAAAGCGATTGAACTCATCATCAAAGGTGACGGATTTCTGCATAATATGGTGCGGATTATGGCGGGAACATTGATTTATGTCAGCGAGGGTAAACGAAGTCTTGACGACGTAAGGGCGTCACTGTTAACAGGTAAAAGAGAATCAGCAGGTATTACCCTCCCGCCCGAGGGGCTGTATTTGAATAAGGTGTATTATGAGTAGAAACAATCATTTAAACGAATCTTCCGAGAATCGTAAGCAAAAAAAATGGGAAAAAAATATGCTTCGGCTGGTCGTACTCTGCGTATTCGCGCTTGCCGCCATATTATTCTTCTATAACAGGAACGCGATTTTAAGCCCTTTTGAGGGAATCGGGCGCACACCTGTTTCGGAAGCGGGTTTTCCCGTTAAATTACCGGGGAGTACCGGTTATTCAATTAACAACTTCGACTCGGGATTTATGCTCTTAACCGAAACATACGTCTATGTATATGACTCGGACGGTGGGCAAAGGTATAATAAGCGGCACAGTTATTCCGAGCCGGGCACCGCCGTTGCCGATACAAGAATCCTTGTCTATGACATCAACGGGAAACAATACTCTTTCTATGGACGAAACGGACTTATTTACGAAAAAGAAACCGATGAGAGAATTCTCTACGGCGCAATCGGAGAGAATTCAAGCGCGGCGATTGTTTATAAGAGTGAAGTCTACGCGAACGTCCTCGAAATATACGACGGCAACGGTGACTGGCGGTACAGAACAAAACTGTTGGACGAGAATATTACGCAGATTGCGTTTACGGCGGCGGATAAAGATATAGTCGTTACCTCAATGAGTTTTGGAGCGGGAGATATTATCGCCGCTGTCCAGAAATACGATACCGAGGTTGAAGACGGAAGCGGGATTTGGAAAACCGCACTTCCGGGAAACGCGATTCCTTTCGCGCTCCATATCGGCAGAAATAACGTCTTTGTATTATGCGATAAAGCACTTTTCATGCTCGATTTGAGCGATGGTACTATCCAAAGCAGTTATGAGTACAAGGGAAATCTTATCGACTACGCTTTTTCGGATAACGCCGCCGCCCTCTTAGTCAATGACTACACTGCCGGAACGGTCAACCTTATTTCTGTAAACGGCGACAAATCCGAGTCGGCTATGGCATCTTCCGGGGCAGTGCAGGTTGAGTTCATTTCGGGGAAAATATATCTGCTTGAACCGGGCGCGATTGCGGTTTATCACATAAACACCCCGGACTCCCCAATCGAACACCTGCCCTTAGCCGAAGAATACGCACGATTTATACAAGTAAATAACGAGATACTTTTATTAGGGTATAATAACGTGGACAAGTTAGAAATTAACAGTGATAACAAGCAGAACCAAGAAGAGTAACCATGGTCTATTTTTATTTAATTATTTTTATTGTATCGGCAATTGCGTTTATCGCCGATATTGTTCTGCGGACTGTCGAGAAAATTAAGAGTTTTAATTTTAACAAGAAACTCTTCAATATCGACAATGATACAATCCCAGTTGATAAATTCTTCCCGGAAAATCTGACGATTCTCTTTATTGCGTTAATGGGAACGGGAACAGCAGGGAGTTTGTACAGCTTAACAGTTCTGCCTTGGTGGCTTTCCTTGCTCTGCGCGCTCGCGAGCGGGATGTTCATTTGCTTTATTGTTCAGTATTTAGGTAAAAACATCGTTGACGCACTAAAACGCAACCGCCTTCCGAAAGGAGAAAAAGCGTTGGGGCTGAGCGGGTGCTGTGTTGAGGAAATTAAAGACGGGGAGCCGGGAAAGGTCAGATTTTTCCATAAAACTCGCGAATTTATCGTTAATGCCGCTTCCGCCAATGATACGAACATTGAAATTACCGAAAAAGTCGTATGCGTTTACGAAAGTGACGGATTCTACTTTGTTACAAAATCAGAGGAACTGTATAAAGGGATTGACACGAATTTTTAATTATGGTATAATCTACAAATGAATTACACAAATAAAGTATGTTCTTTCACCGGATACCGCACTAAAAAGCTGAATTCCTGCCTGACCGGCTCACTCAAAAAGGAAGACATCAGGAAATGTCTTATCGGCAGAATGATTGAAATGCTCGACAACGGGTTTATGACTTTTCAATGCGGAATGGCTATCGGTTGTGATTTGATGTTTGCCGAAGCCGCGATTGAACTCAAGCAACGATATTCAACCCTTGTAAGATTTGTCGCGGTGATTCCCTGTCTTGACCACGATAAAAGTTGGAACGACGCTGACCGCACGCTTTGCCGCGAAATTACCGAAAAAGCCGATGATGTTGTTTTAGTCAGCAACTCGTCTTATTTCGACGGGTGTATGGCAAAGCGAAACCGATACTTAGTTGAAACCTGCGACGAACTCATTGCCGTTTATGACGGTCAAAGAGGCGGAACGATGCAGACTGTTAATTATGCTAAAGGAAAAGGAATTAAAGTTACGATTATCGACCCGTCCAAAGAAACGATTATCACGCTCAGAGAGTCGTTCGGAGGAACCTATAAAACCGAGAGGGCACTATTAGTTTGAAGAAGTATTATGTATGGCTGCTGTCCGTAATGGGGGCGGCGAATCCGCGTACAACGCGATTGATTTCTCACTTCGGCGGCGTGAAAGAAACTTATGAAGCGCTCACCGCAAAAGGAGCCGCATTTGAATTCGCGCTTAAACCGAGGGAAGTCAAGTCGCTCAAAAAATCCTCTCTTGAAAAAGCGGAGGAACTCATTGAATGGTGTGAAAAACGTAATTACAATATCGTCACCTTCGATGCCCCCGACTATCCTGAACCGTTGAAACATATATATAATCCGCCGCTCTTGCTGTTCACCGAAGGGGCGTTATCCGCGATTCGCTCGGAAATTCGTATAAACGTCATCGGTACAAGAAAACCTTCAGATTACAGTTGCTTGGTCGCGTCCCAACTATGCGCCGAACTCGCTAAAACGGGAATCGTCACCATCAGCGGAATGGCAGTGGGACTCGATAAATGCGCCATGTCGTCCGCGCTTGAAAACAAAGGCACGGTAGCGGGTGTGTTGGCCTGCGGAATTGATGTTGATTATCCCCGCGGAAGCAGGGAATTCCGCAACGCCGTTGTAGAATCCGGAGGCGTATGCATTTCGGAACTTATGCCGCGTGATGAAACCCGCCCCACATACTTCCAGTATCGGAACCGGATTATGTCGGGTTTGTCCTCGGGAACGCTGATTGTAGAAGCCGGCGAGCGTTCCGGTTGTCATATCACCGCTCTCCACGCCATCAGCCAAAACAGAGATTTATTCTGTATACCGCCCCATGATATCCTTGACCCGCGTTATTCCGGAGTAATACGATATTTGCGCGACGGTGCGATTCCCGTGTTCAGCCATATCGACATTGTCAATGAATATCTGAGCGATGTCTGCGAACGCCTCGGCGAATCGGCGTCGCCGAAAGATTTGGAAAAGCCGGACACGCCTCCTAAACGCCCGACTTTCAAGAATAAGTCCCCCGCGCCGCAACCCGCACCGAAAGCCGACTATGCACAGCTCCCCGAAGAACAGGGCAAAATCATTACAGCCTTGCAAAAAAAGAAACTTACTTTTGATGAAATCGTTAAGAAAAAGCTTTGTGATGCCGATAAGACTTATGAGATTCTGCTTGATATGGAACTTGACGGTCTTGTCGAGAAAATCGCCGGCGACCGATACTCGGTGGTGAAATAGATAGGGTTAATCGGTGTTTGTTTGTTCATAAGTATTCTATCCTTTCTTGTTTACGCTCTAATGAGCGTCTTAATACTATAATATCACGTTTAATTGAACGTGTCGATACTTTTTGGAGTTTTTTATGAAAAATTTTTCAGACCAATTGAAATTAATGAGAAAAGTTAAAGGAACTACGCAAAAGCAAGTCGCAGAAGGCTCTGAAATAGCAGAACGCGTTTATCAAAGGTATGAAAGCGGAGAGAGAAAACCACCTTTTGATAAACTAATCACACTCGCTGATTATTTCGGGGTTTCGATTGATTATCTTGTCGGACGGACGGATAATCCTAGAATAAATAAAAACATATAATACAGCAGTATTTGTTTGTTCGAGTGATTGCTCTTTAGGATATAATACCTATACGACATATTTTGTCATATAAATATTATATACGACAAATATTGTCTTGTCAAGAGGTTTTTGTGAAAAATTTGAAATTATTGAGAAAAGAAAAAAACATATATCAAAAAGATATGGCGGAAATAATGGATATTACTGAAAGACAGTACAATCGTTATGAAACAGGAATTACCGGATTGTCTGTTCAGAAATTGATACTTCTCGCTGATTATTTCGGGGTTTCGATTGATTATCTTGTCGGACGGACAGATAATCCTAAAATGAATAAGTAAAAAACATATAATACAAAGGAGATACAATCAATGCAAAATTTCAGTTTTTGTTCACCCACTTATTTTGAATTCGGAAAAAACACCGAAAGCAAAGCCGCCGAACTCGTCAAGAAATTCGGAGGCAATAAAGTCCTTCTGCATTACGGAACGGCTTCAATCAAGAAATCGGGACTGTACGACAGGGTAGTTGCGTCACTCAAAGACGGCGGAATCGACTTTACAGAACTCGGCGGCGTTCAGCCAAACCCGATTGATTCGCTCGTTTACGAGGGAATTAAACTTTGCAGAAAAGAAAAGGTCGATTTTATATTGGCGGTCGGCGGCGGAAGCGTCATTGACTCGTCAAAAGCAATCGCGGCGGGAACGCTGTACGAAGGTGATTTCTGGGACTTTTATTCCGGGAAAACCATTGAAAAAGCACTGCCGGTGGGGACGATTCTGACCATTGCGGCGGCGGGAAGTGAGGGGAGTTGCAATTCGGTGATTACCAAGGTTGACGGGAAGTTTAAGCGCGGCGCAACCGGAGAAGTGATTCGCCCTGTATTCTCAATTCTTAACCCCGAACTCACACAGACGCTGCCGGTTTATCATACGGCGGCGGGCGCGACTGATATCATCGTGCATATTCTCGAAAGGTATTTTTCAAATACAGAAGAAGTCGAAGTCACCGACCGTATTTGTGAAGCTTTGCTCAAAACAATGTTTCATCAGACCCCGCGAGTTATTGCCGACCCGAATAATTACGAAGCGCGCGCCAATATAATGTGGACGGGAATGGTCGCGCACAATAATCTTTGCGGAGTCGGGCGTGACCAAGACTGGGCGAGTCACGGCATGGAGCACGAATTATCTGCGTTTTACGGAGCGATTCACGGCGCGGGACTTGCGGTCATCAATCCGGCGTGGATGAAATTTGTCAGTAAGAAGAACCCGCATAAGTTTGAACAATTCGCCGAGAGAGTATGGGGAGTTGAAAACACAGATGAGGCGATTAAGTGTTACAAAGACTTCCTGAAAAGCATAGGAATGCCGTCTTCAATCAAAGAATTCGGCGCAAAAGAAGAAGATATTTCGATGCTCGCGAAACATATCGGTTTAACCGAGGAACGCACATTCGGCGGTTATGTCAAGCTGAATCTTCATGATGTTGAGGAAATATACAGACTTGCCCTATAGAATACAAGTCGCGACAACGGAACAATTATCGGAAGCACTTGAATTCAGCGAATTTGAAGCCATCTACGCGCCTCTGCGCCTACTTTCGGACGAAACGCCGGAAAAGAGCCGAATTATCGTTGTCCCGTCTGTGTTTGAATGTGAAAAATTAGATGAATTCCGTGAAATGGGGTTTACTCGTGCGTTAGCCCACACCATCGGACATATCCCGATAATTCGCAAAGCGGAAATGGCGGTTCACGGAGGATTTCGGCTTAATATTACCAATTCTTTTGCCCTGGAGCAGTATCGGACATTAGGATTGGTTGATACAATCCTCTCAATCGAGATGAATCTGAATCGAGTCAAATCGCTTAAATCAACAATCCCGTATGGGCTAATCATCTACGGAAACCTGCCGTTGATGTTATTGAAACGAATTCCAGACTCGGAGGGACTGATTGACCGTAAAGGAAAATTTCTGCAGTTGATTCGCGGTAAAGCCGAAGCGGAGTTGCTTAATCCGGACACTTTAATCCTGTCGGATAAAACGGAAGACTTTTCCGAGATTGATTTTGCGGTATTACTGCTCTCTGCGGGTGATTCTGCAGGTGAAATCCTGACCATGTACCTGAACGGCGTTAAACCCCGCAAAAACTTCACAAGAGGACTGTACCGCAAATGACCATTTATTATAAGAAACTTCACCCTGATGCGAAACCGCCTTTCCGTGCCACCGAAAACAGTGCGGGAGCGGATTTATGCGCGTTGATTGAAGAGGATACCGTCATTAAATCCGAGTCACAACTGATGATTCCCACCGGAATCGCAGTGGAGATTCCCGCAGGGTACGGCGGGTTTATTTTCCCCCGCAGTTCGGTTTCTGCCCGATATGGCGTTTCACTCGTGAACTCGGTCGGCGTTATTGACGCCGATTATCGCGGCGAAATAGGCATTATTATTGCCAATCTTTCGCAGGAAGATTTTGTGATCAACGATGGCGAACGCATCGCACAGATGGTAGTTGCCCGTCATGAAACCGTGGAATGGGACCTGTGCGATTCGCTGGACGAAACCGGACGCGGAGCAGGAGGCTTTGGACACACGGGAAAATGATATGCTGCAAAAGCAAGACTTTACAGACAGAAAAATAATTACCCTTTCCCAGTCGGCATTAAATGGTATTTGCTGATTTGAAAGCCGTCAATACTGCCTTTTTACGACAGTTAGGAACGTGAAATAAATAACTTATAATGTTTAGCCTGTATGGATAAAGCAAGAAAAGGTCGAAGACCTTACAGCATAAGCATCGGGCAACGCCCGATGAAAACAGGTCAGATACATCAATGCAAGGCTGAAAGCCTTGAAGCAGTTTTATTTTCCGGCTTTCGCCCTTTCAGGGCTTGGATTTACACATGCTCCCAATTTCATCGGGCATTGCCCGATGCTAATGTTAAGGTATGAAAAATAAACAACATATAATAGTTTTTGGCATCCCGATAGGGATGTGTCGCTCGGTAGAAAATGTTCGTACGTTCTCCCCCGCGCATCCCGTCAGGGATGCATCCCTGACGGGATGCCGCTTTTGCGGGATATCTTTTCGTTCTACCGAGCGATGCATCCCTAACGGGATGCGATTTGAAAATTTAATCATATTATAATTTATGTTTATATCTTATTTATTTCGCGTGCCTAAAAGGCTTTCAGCCTTATCTTCAGGTACAAGTTGTTTATTTCGCATTCCTAAGGAACGAACATTTTTTCATCATCATTACATTTTTGACGCCCGCCCGAAAGGGAAGGGAGCTGGAGTTGGGCTGATCACGTTGCGTAACACGATACAAAACCGTATCTTTGTCAAAAAAAAATGAAAACCAAACCATTACAGTGATGAAACGATTTTTTACGCTTTTCCTTGCTTTCGCGCTGACAGGCGGAATGGCAGCAGCAAACGATAATTATATTCCGGGCAGTATCGCAATCCAGCCAAAAATTGATTCTATGAAGCAATTGCTTACCGTCCGTTCAATTGCGGAAGAGCAGAAGATGGAAATCTATCGTTTAATTGCCGAAGCGTATCATGCTTTTAATCATGACAGTACGGTGTATTACGCACATAAGTCCATGTCATTAGCCCGAAAACATAAATCGTATGCAGCATTTTTCGGGAATTATAGCATTTTAGGGGTAACACACTGTTTCAACAGCAATTACGATTCGGCGTTCATATATTTCAACAGTATGAAGGAATTAGCCTTAGATAGAAAAAACAAAAAGGAGGAAACAAATGCCCTTACGATGCTTGCTTTTGCTTATGCAAAACAGGGGAAATATAATACGTCTGTTGAATATTACCTGAAAGTTCTGGAAATTGCCGAAAGCGAGAAATGGACATCAGGAATAGTGGGGATACTCGTCAATTTAAGCGAAATCAACAGAAGATTGGGTAATACCGAAATTGCCATCCAGTACTTAAAACAGGCAGAAGACAATTGCAATACATGGTTTCTAAATAATACAGGGCGATATGCTTGGTATATGCCGAATATATGCAACGAATACGCATTCAACTATCTGAACATGGGCGACTTTGACATGGCGTTCCGTTACGCTGTGAAAGCAGATAGTATCAATCCGGGAACGTCAGTAAATTCATGTTATTCGAATGGTTTGCTTGCCGCCGTTTATCTCCAATGGAACGATTACGGACACGCTCTGCAATATGCACAAAAATCGTACGAGAGGGCAAACGAACTGAAAGACAAAAACCTGTATGCTTATGCGGGGAAAATTCTGTCGGACGTGTATATGGCGCAAAAGCGCTATCCCGAAGCGGAAGCCGCAGCGCTCAAAGTATGGCTTGCCGATTCGACCTATATTGACGAATCGCGGGACGCGGTCGGAAATATCGTGATGGCAAACATCTACATGCGCCAAACGGAGCGGGCGGCTTATTATCTCAAACGATATTCGGAACTGAACGCGCAATTTGCCGAAAAGAGTTTCCAAACCACCGTATCGGATATGATGATTCAATACGATACCGAGAAAAAGGAAACGCGGATTGCCATGCTTGAAAAAGAACGGAATTTATACACCGGTCTTGGTATTGCCTGTTTGCTGTTTGCTGTTTCTCTGGGGTTTGTGTTATGGCAAACGAAAAGAAACGCCCGGAAAGAAAAACAGTTGATTGCCTCCCGCGCTATTCTCGACGGCGAAATGAAGGAACGGGCGCGGCTGGCGCAGGATTTGCACGACCGCCTCAGCGGAAATCTTTCGGCGGTGAAAATCGAACTCAACAAACATGCCGATACGCTGCACCATGTCCGCGAACAGTTGGACAACTGTATCCGCGATATTCGCGACGCGGCGCACGACCTCATGCCCGCATCCCTGCAATTTGGCATGAAAGTGGCGCTGGAAGATTTTGCAGCCAAATTCCCGAATGTGCGATTCCATTTTTTCGGTACGGAAAGGCGTATGGGCGAAAGGTTGGAATATGTGGTTTATTGCTGCGCCAACGAATTAGTCAACAACGCCATCAAACATTCCGGCGCCAAAAACATCAACATGCAGCTGGTACAGGACGAAAAGCACGTAACGCTTACCGTTTCGGACGACGGTTGCGGTTTCGTTGAAAAATCCGTTACGAAAGGTTTCGGACTGAAAAGTATCCGAAACCGCGTAGCCTCGTGCAACGGTAAAATAGATATTGAAAGTTTGCCCGGCAAGGGAACGGAAACAACGATTGAATTGAGAATTGAGAATTGAGAGTGCATTTTCACCCTTTTTGGTGATTGACACGTATATTTTTATCCTGTAATTTTGCAGCGAAATTTTAATCAAAAAAAAGTAATAACCGCTCCGAAAGGGGAAAAAGAGAATTAGGAATTAAAAATTAAAAATTAAGAGAAAATGAATAAATGTGTTAAAAAAGCAAGAGTAATGGATGCCGGAGACCATTTCAAAAACGGGGCGAGTCCGAAAAGCCAGACGAATAGCGGGAAAATTTTTGTTTTTATAGCCTTATCGATTGCCGTTCTTACGACAAATGAATATCAAGCGTCTGCACAAAATAAAAGTAATGGCGTAATAGAACTCATTTCTTACAACATAGCAGACACTATTATTTTCAAAGTTGTTGATTGGAAAAGCATCAAACATATTGCTGATGTGAGCGTATTTCTTGTAGTCAAGAAGAAAGAAACAAAACCAAAATCGGTAAAAGCCCATCCGGTTGAATTTGTTGGAGAATTTAGTATGAGCGCTATTCCGCAGATTTCGTTTACAGAAGATACCAAGTTTTATTTTAAATTCATAGCGCCAAAAAATCCTGAAAAAATAAAATTTGTTATCAATGATAAAACAATGTTTTTCAATCTTGTTTCTACCAAATGGGAATAGATTTTATATATTAAACAGTTCAACAATAAGTAATAACCGCCCCACAAGGGGCACAAACAAGTAAACATGACAAGGAAAATTGTATTTAGAGGAGCGCTTGCGCTCGTGATAATGTTCGTAGCAACATCGGCAGTATTCGCCCAAAATGACGCGCAGGAATATACGAAGTGGAATGTAGGAGGGTCGATTGGTTTTGCGGCAGACGGTTGGAATACTAAACCTTATGTTATAGGGTTACACGGCGCATATTTTTTTAAACCTAAATATGGCGCCGGCTTGTTGGCTCGCAGGTCATACGAAACTGGTTATGAAAATATATTTTTGGGCGCTGCGTTTTTTGCAAATTGGGGTAAAAGCAACTGGAAATTGTATTTCCCCACCAGAATAGGATGTGGGGTTAACAGTTTTACACGTACAGTTATAGACCGTCTTGACATTGTCTCATTTGCTTTATACGCATCGGCAGGGATATCATACAGGTTTTCAAAATCTATATCTCTTGGCGTGTTTTCAGACTTTGCCCCTGATGTTGATGATTTTGTTCTTGAGTATCTCGGTCTAAACGCTGGTATTAGTTTTCATTTTTAGGGAGTATAAACCAACCCGGCAAGGTGCACAAAGAGAATTAAGAATTAAAAATTAAGAGAAAATGAATAAATGTGTTAAAAAAGCAAGAGTAATGGATACCGGAGACCATTTCAAAAACGGGGCGAGTCCGAAAAGCCTGATGAGTAGGGGAAACAGTAAATTTAAAAAATCAGTCGTTATTTTCAGTTTTTTGATGAGTTTAGGTGTTATAGCACAAGCTCAGTCATCTATTCCCGTAAAAATCGCATATATGGAAGATGGAAAAATCATCCCTAATACTGTGGTTTATCTTTTGTATCAGGAACAGGGAAAGCCTGAACTGGTTGAAAAAACCACTAATACCGGAGGTGGTAAAGAAGTAAGTTTTAATGTGCCTTTGGATAAGGATGGCGCATCCTGCCCATTTGTCGTTTTGTACACAAAAGAGGAAGTAAACAAGGCAAAAGAGTTGGCAAAAACATCCTCCATACGTGCTTTTCGTACCCCGCCGGGTGAAAATTGTGAGTTCATCAAACTATCCGTAACAAAGGGCGGAGGTATGCGTACTGATGGATGCTCAATACAAATGTGGTCTATGGGGAAAAAATAAATTAATTATTAAGCGTACAATAAAATGCCAGCCTACAACGAGCGGTTTGGCGCAACGGCGGCAGTAACCCCGCGAAAAGTGACGTGCGAACACGAACGGCAGTAGCCCGCAGAACTCGTAGTGTCAGCCGCCGCTACGCCAAGCCGCTCGTTGTTGTATGCAAGCGGGCGAGAGTGCGGTTGAAAGGGAACGGGAAGAAAAACAAGACATACAGTAAATTTGTTTGATGTAGTTAGAGGAAAAAGAGTAATTTTGCAAAAAATAATTTGATATGGAAACGAATATTTTAAATAAGGAAAGTCGTAATGAAATCAGTTTTATGTCATTTATAATTCCTGAATTTGCGGCTGCTTATAAAATGAGCGTGCAAAATGCTTATCGCTATCTGAAGCAATATGGCGGACTTGACTTCTTGCATGAAAATTGGTGGGCTTTGCATACCGATAATCCGTTTTGGGCAGTACGAGATATGTTTGAAATTTGTCACCAAAATGGAGGCTTAAAATGAGAGTATTTCACGGAAGTTATTTGGCAATTAGTGAGATTGACCTAACCAAAGGCAGAAATAATCTTGATTTTGGTAAAGGGTTTTATGTTACTAATATTCGCTCGCAAGCAGAATTTTGGGCTACTCGAACAGGTAGATTTCATTTTAAAACAGACGGAGTTGTTTCGGAATTTGAATTTTACGAAAATGCCTTTGAGCATTATGATTTGAAAGTATTGCGTTTTTCGCATTACTCTGAAGAATGGCTTGATTTTGTAGTGCTTAATCGCGACCCAAAGTCGCCTATTCCAGCCCATGATTACGATATTGTCGAAGGACCCATTGCCAATGATGATGTTGCTAACCGCATTAATGACTATCTTGCAGAACTTGTTTCAAAAGCCGATTTTTTGAAAGAACTTGCATTTCACAAGCCTACTCACCAAATTTGTTTTTGTACTGTTCGCTCATTGCAAATGATAGAACCGATAGAAAAAAAATATTATGTTAATATAAAGCATATCTCTCGACCAATAATAGAAATGCTTATAACAGAGCAAAATTTTGATAAATATATTGCTGCCGATATACTCTACAATTCAAAAACTTTTTCAAAATTATCAGATATAAGTACCGAATTTTACAAAAAGCAATGGACAGAAGTTTATGATATATTGAAAACAGAACTAAATCTAAAATAATTTTTTGCACACATGAATAGACAATGCACAGCAGCCAACGTGCGGTTTGGCGCAAGGGCGGCAGTACCCCGCGAAAAGTGACGTGCGAGTTGAATCTGCGCGATTAAAAAAAAACCTGAATTTTGTATATTATACCTGAATTTGTTATTTTTGTGTCATTATTTTATGATTAAATCTTATATAATCCATGGCACAAAAAACCAATTTTTTTCAGAAACTGTTAAGTCTCGTATGTAAATCCAAAAATCCTGAACCGGATCCGGTTCCTGTCCCCAAACCGGATCCGGTTCCTGATCCGGTAGTCCCCATAGATCGCGATAAAATGAAAATAGTTCTCAAACGTGAGAATAAGTTGCCGGAATACACAATTGGCAAAATGTATCTAAATGAAGTGTATTTTTGTGACAGTTTGGAAGATACAGATAGAGGCCTGATACAATCCATGTCACCGGACGAAATAACAAATAAGAAAAAATATGGTGAAACAGCAATACCATCAGGAACTTATATTGTTGATATGAATACGGTATCACCGAAATACGTTTCGTATGAGGCGTATAAATTTTGCGGTGCGAAACTTCCGAGACTTCTGGATGTTCCGGGATTCACCGGTATTTTAATACATATCGGAAATACGACAAAAGATACGGAAGGATGTATTTTAGTAGGCGAAAATAAAGTAAAAGGGCAGGTAATAAACAGTACGGTAACTTTTACAAACTTATACAATGAATTGAAAAAGTACAAAAGCATAACCATTGAAATATCATAAAATTAAGTACAAAATTATGGAGTCTGTATGTAATTCCAAAAATTTCATCTATTTTTGTGCGAAATAATTAACAAAAAGATACGCCATGAATTTATTAAACTGCACATCCGAATATCTGGAATCAAACGGAGCTTTCCATACTGCCCGGGAAATATGCCAGCAGCCTGACATGTGGGAAAAAACATATCAGACGATTTTGAAAGAAAAAGATCAATTATTGCATTTTATTCAAGGAATATGGAAGACCGATCAACCTCTTGTTGTTCTGGCCGGGGCGGGCACGTCCGCATTCATTGGAGAGACTTTGGCAGGGTCGTTTCAAAAAAACTGGGACGTTTGCGCTAAAGCCGTCAGCACTACCGATATTGTTACTCATCCTGATATTCATTTCATCAAAACCAGGCCAACCTTATTAATATCGTTTGCCCGCTCAGGTAACAGCCCTGAAAGTTTGCATACCTGCATTCTTGCCCGAAAATACTGTGATGAACTGTACGAATTGAACATTACCTGCAACCGGCAGGGAGCATTGGCAAAACAGGAGAATACTGCTCATATGTATACGCTTATGTTGCCTGAAGAAACCAATGATGTGTCGTTGGCAATGACCAGTTCTTATTCATCGATGTTACTTGCCGGATTGCTCATCTCGCACATTCACGAAGTTGAACAGTTGGAGCCCGCCATTTCCAAAGTTTGTAAATTGGGAAATCATATCTTAAACGAATGTGTAGCCGATTTGAAAAATATGGCTGAAATGGATTTCGAGCGGATGGTATTCCTTGGTTCCGGGCCGCTTTTTGGCGTTGCGCACGAATCTCATCTGAAGGTACAGGAAATGTCCAATGGGGAAATCATCTGCAAGTTTGATTCTTTCCTCGGTTTCAGACATGGACCCAAAGCCGTTGTCAATGATGGCACCATCATCGTGTATTTGTTTTCAAACAAGGCATACCCGAAATTATACGAATTGGATTTGGTACGCTCTGTGATTGAAACAGATGCCGGCGAAAAATCAATTGCTGTCGGTAACGGCTACGATGACGAAGAATTTCAGTTCGATTTATCCATCAGGTTTCCCAAAGATATTGACGAACTCCCTGAGGAATTTCTTTCCGTGTTTTATGTGCTTCCTGCACAGGTTATCGGTTTTTTTAAATCGTTGAATTTAGGTCTGTCTCCGGACGCTCCATCCAAAAATGGAGCCATTTCGAGAGTGGTACAGGGCGTCAATATTTATCAACCTGTTGAATGAAAAACGCCCGGAATATATTTCTTGATTTAATGGCAGCCAACAGGAATGGCGAAGCCGTGGGAATTTATTCGGTATGTTCTGCCCACCCTGATGTGCTCGAAGCGTGTTTTAAGCAGGCTAATACAGATGGTTCGATACTTTTGATAGAATCAACTTCGAATCAGGTAGATCAGTATGGGGGATACACCGGAATGAAACCCGCTGATTTTGTTCGCTATGTCCGTGCAATTGCCGAAAAAGTAGCCTTCCCTAAAGAAATGATTCTATTGGGTGGCGATCATCTGGGACCCAATCCATGGAAAAACCTTCCGGCTGAAAAGGCTATGGATCAGGCAAAAACGCTCATCAGAGATTATGTAAAAGAAGGTTATCAAAAAATACATTTGGATACCAGTATGTTTTGTGCCGACGATTCGGGCGACAGGACAAAACCTTTGGATGATGAGATTGTTGCTGCAAGATCGGCTTCGTTGTGTCGGGTTGCAGAAGACACATGGAAAAAATACCGCGAAGGAACTCCCAGGCCGGTATATATTATTGGTACCGAGGTACCTGTTCCCGGAGGGGCTCAGGAAGAAGAAAATGAAATAGTTCCCACTGTACCTGACGATGTGGAAAAAACAATTTCCATCACCCGTAAACATTTTGTATCAGCAGGATTGACAGACGCATGGGAGCGGGTAGTAGGGGTTGTGGTTCAACCCGGTGTTGAATTTGGCGATGACCGGGTTTTTGCTTATCAGAGAGAAAAGGCTAAAGATTTGAGTAGCAAAATTATGGAATATGATCGTCTGGTTTACGAAGCTCATTCCACCGACTATCAGGCAGAATCAAAATTAAAACAATTGGTCGAAGATCATTTTGCCATTCTTAAAGTTGGGCCCTGGCTGACTTTTGCCTATCGCGAAGCCTTGTTTGCTATGGAGTTCATGGAAATTGAAATCATGGGAAAAGGGCATCAGGAACTTTCAGGTTTCGGCGAAACTTTGGAAAAAGTGATGATAGAAAACCCAGTGTATTGGAAAAAGTATTATCATGGCAGTGAACAACAGCAATTCTTTAAACGAAAATACAGCTTTTCCGACCGAGGGCGGTATTATTTGCCATTGGCAGAGATCGAATCATCGCGTGCAAAATTGTTTGAGAACCTTCGCAAATACAGGATTCCTGTTTCTCTTTTAAGTCAATTCATGCCTGTACAGTTTTATCAGGTATGCGAAGGGTTGACAGAACCTGATCCGCAACAACTCGTGCACAGTTATATTCAGATGGTTGCAGGGGTTTACACCCGTGCCTGTGGTTTATTTTAGTTTTTTTACAATAATGCCACATGATGAACAGTCCAACATTACGGGTTGTATCCTGTGGCAGCGAAACATCCGGTTGTCATGTCGCTTACCTGATGAGTTTTTGAACGGTTTCCATAAAATCTCTCAATTCAAATTCCCTCTCCTGACATTCTTTTTTACCTGTTTCGGTAAGGAAATAATGATGCCTGACTCTTTTCCCGATATTTTCGGTTTCCATTTCCACGAATCCGGCTTCCTTGAGTTTTTGTAAAGACGGATACAGCGAGCCTTCCCTGATCAAAATCTTATCGCCCGACAAATCCTTTACGGTTTGCATGATCAGGTATCCGTACATTTTTCCGTGATTACGCAACATTTTGAGGATAATCACAGGTAAAATACCTTTCAATAATTCTTTATCGTACATGGCTATCGGGATTTTTTTGAAGATTTTAAAGGAAAAACAGATATACAAATACATACGATAGCAATGAGTGTAAATTCAGACGGACCCGGCCAATGCATACGGGTAAACATAGCAGAAATCACAAGCAACCATACTCCGGTAAAACCGAAAATGAAAGTTTTTTTCCGCTTGTCGTATGTTTGCTTGAGCAGACGAACAAGAAATGCAGGAAAAAAGAAAAACACGGCAAAGAAAAAACTAATGGTAAGGGAAATACCTACAAAATATCCATTCAGCATTTTCAGAATTACATGAAGCAATAGTCCCGCAAGCGCCAAAAAACCGGAAATATACATGATACGGTCAAGAGTTTTCTTGCTTTTCGGCGTCAACAGCCGGATGAAAAGTAGCGGGAAAAATAATAACACAGCAACGAAAATACTTGTTGTGAGAAGTAAATCATTAATTGGCATATTCAGAATTTTCAGGATAATGCTTATCAATATTCCGGCAAACACTACAAAACCTGAAACATACATCAAACGTTCAAGAATTTTCCTGCTTTTCGACGGCATCAGAAATACCGTTCCATCTTGAATTTCGTCTAAACCGTTGGGGCAAAACCGTTGCAGCGCCTCCCGATAAGCGGTTTCAAATTCTTTACCTTTCGACATCTCATCTTCCACCATGCAGCAAAGATGATCTGTCAGATCATCCTTTATTTCAGCCGATGCAATAGCGCTTGCGTTTACCTTACCGGAAATTCGTTCGATTTGTGCTTCAGTCAATACAATTTTCATTTGAATTGAAATTTTAAGATTTACATGATCAATACAATTATGAACAAGTTTTCTGTCTGACTGTCTCGTGGACAGTCAGACGAAAACCTTTGCTGATGTTGCATTTTTCAAAATTTCTACTTGCTTTTGTCATATAAATACTTTGCCAGACTTGGGATAAAAAGTATTGATAAAATACCAAGTCCAAGAAGTGATAATATACCGGCTCCCGGCCAGTGTAGAATTTTGAATAAATAGCCAAGTACTGTTAAAGAACCTGATAATCCGCCTGAAATAAATACTAGTTTTTTCATTTTGATTTAATTTTTGATGGTTTAAAAAAATGATTTATAATATATCGCACAAAGATACATCATAAATCTATGTATTGTGCAAACATTTTAACATTTAACAATTTTTAACATCTGTATTTCGATAGTTTATCCATTCTCAAACACCAACCGTTCGTTCACATTCTCTATTTTAATCGGCTTATCAGCCTGAACGCTGCCTCCAAGAATACGTTTCGACAATTCATTGAGGATATTCTTCTGAATAACACGTTTCACAGGGCGTGCGCCAAATTGCGGATCGTAACCCACGATGGCAAGCCATTCAATAGCAGCGTCGCTAACCTGTAACTCAATGCCCTGCGGTTGGAGCGTTTTTTGCAACTGTTTGATTTGTAATTTAACGACTTCCCTGATTTCGTCCTTTTGAAGCGGTTTGAACACCACGATCTCGTCAACGCGGTTGATAAATTCCGGTCTTATCATTTGCTTGAGCATGTTCATTACCTCAACGCGCGTTTCGTCGAGTACTGCATTGCGGTTGGCGTCGGTAATGCCGTCAAGTTTTTCCATGATCAGATGCGAGCCGATATTGGAAGTCATGATGATGATGGTGTTTTTGAAATTTACCGTGCGCCCCTTGTTATCGGTCAGACGACCGTCGTCAAGCACCTGAAGCAAAATATTGAACACATCGGGATGCGCTTTTTCGATTTCGTCCAAAAGCACTACCGAATAAGGCTTATGGCGCACCGCTTCGGTCAACTGTCCGCCTTCGTCGTAACCCACATACCCCGGAGGCGCTCCCACCAACCGCGATACCGAATGACGTTCCTGATATTCGGACATGTCAATGCGCGTCATCATATTTTCGTCGTTGAACAGAAATTCGGCAAGAGCGCGTGCAAGTTCCGTTTTTCCAACGCCCGTCGAGCCAAGAAAGATGAACGAACCGATGGGGCGTTTCGGGTCTGACAGTCCTGCGCGGTTGCGGCGCACAGCGTCCGAAACAACAGCAATTGCTTCGTCCTGTCCCACAACCCTATTATGCAGTTCATCTTCGAGGGTCAGAAGTTTCTCGCGTTCGCTTTGCAACATGCGCGATACCGGTATCCCCGTCCATCGCGCTACCACTTCGGCAATATCGTCTGCGGTTACCTCCTCCTGTATCAACGCCTTATCCGACTGCTGTTTCTGCAATTCTGCGTTGATGGCTTCCATGTCGGCTTCCGCTTCTCTTATTTTTCCGTAGCGCAACTCGGCGACTCGCCCGTAATCGCCTTGTCGTTCTGCTTGTTGCGCCTCAAATTTGAAGTTTTCTATTTCATTTTTTATGCCCTGTATGCGTTCAATCAGGTCGCGTTCGCTTTGCCATTTGGCGCGTAAGTCGGTACAGTTTTCACGCAGATTGGCGATTTCTTCACCCAATTGTTTGATTTTCGGTTCGTCGCC
>Ga0082212_10004096_pt1 | contig 20362 bp, 17 predicted proteins | sample TergutNt197P3_FD_71548 | JGI IMG/M metagenome (GOLD analysis project Ga0082212, IMG submission 71548) | Neocapritermes taracua P3 segment gut microbial communities from Petit-Saut dam, French Guiana - Nt197 P3 | ecosystem: Host-associated > Arthropoda: Insects > Digestive system > Gut ... | reverse complement strand
AAAATAAAAAAGATGGATTTCAATATCTATTTTTTATATTTTAAAAATTTGATTTTGTCATACCGATTTATTCTCTCTATTTTATTTATTTCTACATGCTATCAAAAATCTGTTACATCTGTTACATCTGTTTCATCTGTTGAGAAGAATAAAAAAAGATGTGTAGATACGTTTGGCTAGTGAGCGGGGGAAAAGAAGGGCAGGGCAGAGAATCATCAGAGGTGGGTTGGGTGAAGGGCAGGATAACGGGCAGGGCGTCACCCTCTTTGGGAGAGGGAACTCGACGCCCTGCCGGAACCGCCTTCTTCTTTTCATTCTTGCCACATCCCAGCATCTTTTGAAAGAACAACGGAAATCGCGATTGCTCTTTCGAATCCATGACCAACTCCGCCAACAATTCACTTGCCCCCTGCGGGTCATGGAACTCTTCATCTTCAAACCGCAAATGCAATTCCCGGCGTAATGCTTCGACCGATGTTCTTTGAACAGTTGTCATGATTTCAACTTCCTGTCAAACGTGAATACAAAACCCTGAATGCTGTTGCCGCCACGCATGGAACCTGGGCGTTTCCAATGGCTCTAAACTCGTCCAACGCTCCGGGAAACCCATCAGCCAACTGCTCAATTCCGGTGTGACCGTCCTTCCAAACAGGACAAGCATCTTTCTTGGCAAGCAACTCCTGTTGACTCCAAATTCCGATTCGATCAACGCTTTCGGACGGAATCGCATGCGCCACGCATCGCTTGCCAGAGGCGTTCCCAGCCAAAAGCCAAAGACGTTTTCTTTGATGCGGAGCACCTCTGCTATCCGCTCCGATAACACCCCATTCCGCATCGAACCCCATCGCGGAAAGATCGTGCAGGACTTTCCCAAGTCCCCTGAAAACAAGGGCAGGACTGTTTTCCACGAACACAAAACGCGGTCGTACCTCGCCGATAACCCTTGCCATCTCGTTCCATAAACTTGACTTTTCACCGTCAATTCCTTTCGCTTCTTTTTTTGCGGTTGAAATATCCTGGCACGGAAATCGGTTTTCACACGCAAGAAACCACCAAACGAAGCGACGCGAATACTGCGTATCCGGTGTGCATAACGAGCAGAACGATTGCAAAGATAAACCTCCGTCCCGGACTTCAGAACGGACTTGACCTTTTTAACAACCGCAGACAAATGACCGACAGCACGGCGGGGATTGCGTTTCACTGATAGGCGAGAAGCCGAAGCGGAACGCTGTGCGGGCAGGGTAAGGCTTGATGATGTTAAACCCATGATGTTAATTGCTTTATAAAATACGGCCTTGTCTTTGACGTTTTGCGTGTCAAATCTCGCATTTATCGTTTGGCATGAAACTTGCCAACGCGACCTCATTCACACTTACGTCAAATTTTGAATGTCATAAAATCGCTTGGTTTCCTTACTTCAAAAACTCACTCACAAAACGTCTCATTAACACTTACGTCAAAATATTTTCTGAAATCGCCGTTTATTACAAAGTAATGACAACGTCCGATAATGTTTCTTGTGTACGGTCATTGAATCACAGACATCGTAAAAATAGGGCTTTCAGGCATGTCGAATTTGAACATTTTGTATGATTGTAAAAACAACTTTCAAAATGAGTCAGTTTTTTTGTTTATTGTCGCAATATCGATTTGACGTAACTTTTTTGACATATCCATCTTTTTTTAGGTGGCAAAACCTGATATACTCTCGCTTCACGCGGCCTGTTGGCGTTGTTTGGGTTCCGGTTGGGCTTTTCCGACCCCGACCTTTTGGAGAAGCAGGTTATTTTCGCACACCTTGATGGGACGACCGTCCTTTTGAATCGAACGAACAATTGTTTCCAGTGTGCCGGCAATCGCGCAAACGCCACGATCGGGGAACTGGTTATACAGGTCTTCATCTTCGGTGAGGCTGAATTTATAACTGCCGCCAAAAAGGGCAATCGTGACAGTGCGATAAAAATAATCGTGGTAAACCCCTGAGTCTTTACTCGAAACGATGATTTCACCGTAGAATGTGGCACCCGCCATGAGTTGTTCGGATGTCGGTTGAACAAATTTTGGGTCGTGACCCTCGATGCTGATTGCCAAGACTTCCAGCTTGAGTTTGCCGGTTTTTTTGTCAACTTTGATTAGACCCTGAACAAAAACGAGTGTGCCGGGTTCGGGAAGTTGCGCATATTCCTCAGCAGTAAGAGGAATCACAACATTGTTGCCAATGTAATCATAGCGCGCCATGTAAACACGATTACCGTGTTCGTCATAAAAATCCAATCCTTCACTGAAATAACCGTAGAATTGGAAAAACAACCTACATAAATTTAAGTTTGTAACTGGCATGTGAAAAACCTCCTTGTTTAGTTTTTAATGGACAATTTAATGCAGAATTAAATTCGTCTTGTAAAAATGAATATCGTAATTATGTTAATCACAATTTAACTAAAAAAAATTTTTGGTACTCATATGGAATCGCAAATGAAAAAAATAAAAAGAGGACGGAAACCAATGCCGGAAGAACAGAAAAAAAAGAAGATTTCGACAATATTGAGACCTGAAATTTATTCGGAACTTTGCAACGAAATAGAAAATGGGCAAGCCGAAAGCCACGGTCAAAGGGTTGCCCAAATTTTAGAAATGTATTACGAAAATAAAATAAAACAACGAAAAGCGGGTTAATCGAAACTTTTCTCATGTGTATTGTCTTTAATAGTTAATTTTTTATTGAATAATCGTTTGTTGTATTACTATCGTGAGAACATGCCCGGCAATTCAGTAAAATCGTTTAATAATTGTTGATTTTTAGGGGAAAAAATGTCAACTGTAGAAAATAGACCAAAACCGGGACGTAAGGCTTTGTCAGAAAATGACAAAAAGAAAACAGTGACAATCACACTGTCGCCAAAAATAATTAACCGTCTCAAAGAAGATGCAAATAGCGGAAAAGCCATATCATTTAATCAAATGATTGCTAAGATTGTAGAGAAACATTACAGAAAAATTGACAAGAGAGAAAAACCGGTGAATTGAAACGTTTTGCGATAGATTGCGCAAGCGTTCTTTATGCACATTCGGCCAATTGCTACCGTTCTGGTTGTTGATACGTTGTCTATTCTGTAGGTGCAAAGGGGGAGTACCCCCTTTGCGATCCCCAAGAGGTCGAGTACGACCTCCATTAAGGGAGAGTATCCCCTTAACAATCCCCAGCCCAACGCAAGGGCAAAATCTTTTCGCACTTCCCACGCCCGGCACGCGCTCACTACGCTATGATTTGTGGAGAATCGCGCTCCGTTCGGTCGAGCCGGGCGTGCCAAAGAGGGTTCTTGAGAAACTTTTGAAAAAGTTTCTCAAACTCTTCAAAACTTTCTGGAATCGCAAGCGTTCGGATAGTCTTTCGATTTCGCGGGGGGCGTGAATGTCTTTCGAGATACAAACCACAGATGCCCCCCGCGAGAGTTTTACGCTTTTCACTTCAAAACAGAAGTAGGGTTGCTTGCGGTGATCGGGAAAATGCCGCCTCGTTGGACGGCAAAAGATAGCGGTTTCTCATGTCGCACAGATACTACCAACTATGAGATGTTACCCACGTGGGTGATACTTTTTATGCACCTCTTTCAGACGGGACATATCGACATGCGTGTAAATCTGTGTCGATGCAATACTCGCATGTCCCAACATTTCCTGAACCAGACGCAGATCGACACCGGCTGCCAGCATGTGAGTTGCAAAGCTATGCCGCATCGTGTGGGGACTGATTGCGCCGTTAATCCCTGTACGTTCCGCATAGCGTTTGACCAGTTCCCAGATTCTTTCACGACGTAACTTTTTACACCGGTAAGACAAAAATGCAAATTTCGATTCGCCATGCCTTTTGACCAAGACGTAACGTTCGATGTTATCCCATTCGTCAAACGCTTCGATGGCACGATTGCCGAGATGCACAAGCCGCTGTTTGTTGCCCTTGCCGGTACAAAAGCAATACTTCTCATCGAGATGGAGGTCGCGCAATGTCAAATTGGCCAATTCCGAAGCACGACAACCGGTCGCATACAGCATTTCGAGTATTGCACGATCACGTCGCCAAAACGGGTCACCCGGCACAGGACAAATGAGCAACTGATCTACCTGCGCCGGCGATAACACCTGCGGGACATGTTCCCATAGCTTCTGATTGCCAAGCTGTTCTGCTGGATTGTTCAGTAATACGCCTTCCAATTGCAGAAAGCGATAAAACTGACGTAACGAAACAATATGATGTGCCAGTGTTGCTCGTGCAAAGTTTTGTTTGTGTAACCAGTCAACATAATCAGTCAGATCGGAAATGATCAGGCATGAAATCTTCCGACTGCCCAACCATTCCCAAAAATTTTTCATATCGTGATGATACGCTGCCACCGTACTTTCGGCCAAGTAGCACTCCCCGGTAAGGTATGCAACGAAGGAGTCAAGACAATTCCGCTCTGTTGTCTTGCCAATCAAAGGTTTCGGAGTCAATTTTCTACGTCTTGGATTGAGCAACATGGTTGTTTCTTTATTGAATTGGCAGAGTAAAAGACCACTCCGTGAAACCGCCATTATCATTAACAATACGTCACATTTTGCTCTTAGTTGAAATTTTGCAGGAAAGTCAATGGAATAGATTCAAAAACACAAATCAAATAATGTTTTGTCATGACTTGAAATTGCGTGGATTGTTGAGAATGCAAGCCGTGAAATATGCTCACTTCATCAAGAGTGGAAGAGTCGATAACTCTACCAGCGCAAAGAGAAAGGGAGCAAGTTTCCATTGCGTCCCTCGCGGAGGCATGTGACGGCCTTTACCCACAGACGCGAAACCTTACTCCCAGTATTAGGGGTAGCTGTATTTTCGCTTTGCGGGTAACATTGCGTAAAAAAAATTGGCCGTCGTATAGTTCAGAAAAAAACATGCCTATACGACCTCGTTGCTTAAACTTCGAGTGTGTCACATTTACCGCGAGTTCAAGCATTGCGGACATTCGCCCACATTCGATGAATTATAATCGACGCTGGCAGATAGTCAAGATAAAAAAATGATGATTGCCGCCAGACATTTTTCGGCAAAAGGTGAAAGAAGATCGGCACCGACCAGACACCTCATTGGACAGCAAAAAAATAACGGGGTGACGTGTCGCCACGTTTTCCCCGTTACTCAAAAATACTTCTGTTTCGAAGGTTGCCGACGCTCGGGTTGCACTCCTGCATTGCCCTATCCTCCGACAACATGATAAGGATAGCTCGAAAACCAAATGAAAGCAAGGCCTATTTACAAAAAATATTATTTTCCGGTTTAAGGTATCTTCACGGCCTCATTCCCTTTACTGGAGAACCATCTGTTCAGGACGACAAAAAATAGCGACGTTATGTGTTCCCACACTCGCCGTTATTTACAATGACATCTGTTTCTAAGGCTGGCCGCGATCAAGTTGCACTCAAAAAATACCTTAACATGGTTATTATCAAGGAGTTATAGTATTTTCAAAACAAAGTGCGTATTTACCGGATATGCCAATTTTAATATTTTTAGTATTTTTAATAATTTTACAGAATAAACTGTAAAATGCTTGTTTAACGTACCCACACTCGCTATAATGCGTGATGCAGGTAACGGAAGAAAAGCGTTTCCCCTATCAATCGACATCCCGAATAAAATGAGGTAATATCATGTTGTCCATTCTTCAAAAACTGGCCAAGGGTTTTTGGGATAGTAAGCATGTCGGAACACAATTCAAGAAAGCGAAGCCGCGTTTTCTTTCTCTTGAGCCCCTCGAAGATCGTCAACTTTTATCGGTGTCGCCGTTGGGGAACGATCTTTACGGCAACCCGCTTTGCGATGAGCAGTATCCGCTTGATTGCGACGACGCTCTGTTTTTCGACGAGAACCTTTTCGCCCCTCCCGAAGACATTCTTTTCGAGCCGGAGTTCATTCCCGACGACGTCATTCGCGGCCCATTGACCTTCGATGAATATTGTTTGCGCTATGATCCTTGTGTCTTTCTTCAAGACGCCATCCGTGTGCCGTCGGAAATTTATCACGGTTCGTCAGGCAAAGGTTCGTTAAATCAAAGTCCGCCGGATAATATTCCGATGCGCGGCGGTAATGCTCTCACGACGTATGACAACATTTATGTCGTCACAACGCTCATGGACGTGGTCGATGCCAACGACGGCCTTTTGAGTTTGCGCGAAGCCATTGCGATATCCAATACGTCCAGTGGAACAACGCTGATCGTATTTGACGAGTTGTTGAGCGGCACGATGACACTCAACGGAACCGCCTTGCCGACAATCACACAATCGGTGGACATCATCGGTCCCGGCGAGGACGTGTTGACCATCAGCGGCAACAATTTGTCGCGGATTTTTGCCGCCAACACGGTCAACACAATGGTGACGCTTGCCGGTATGACCTTGACCAACGGCTATGCGAGTGATTACGGCGGTGCGATCGCGTTTTCCTCCGCGAGCGGCGTGTTGTACGATTTGGTTGTGCAGGATTCGCAAACGGCCGGCACTTACGGCGGTGCGATTTACGCGACCGACGGCGATTTTTTTGTCATCGACAATTGTTCTATTGTCGGGAATCAAACGGCGATGACTTCCGGCAAATACGGCGGCGGTGCGTGGATTTCCTACACAAACGACGTCATGATCACCGATTCGACCTTTGAAGGAAACGCTTCGTACAACGGTGGCGGTTTCGTTCTTTATTCGAATGGTCACAACCACATTGACCGTGTTGTGATCGAAGACAACACGGCAAGTACCGGCGGCGGTCTTTATGCCGTTCGCTCAACGTCGGAAACTCATTTGGCAAAAGCGAACGATGTGACGATCATTGATTCGCAAATTTTCGGCAATACCGCAAGCAGTAGTAGCGGCGGCGCGGCGTTTTATTACTCGGAAAACGTGGCCATCATCGATACGGAGATTTCCGGCAATTCGGCGGCAACGTCGACAGCGGGCGGTCTCTATTTTTATTCGACGGGCACATCGACCGTAACCGGCAGTACGATTCAGGGTAATACGGCGAAGACGGCAGGCGGCATCGCAGCGGCGAGAGTGACCTCCGGCGTCTTTGAATTGCTTGCCAACGATGTTGCGATCATCGACACGTTCCTTGCCGACAACACGGCAACGAATGCCGGCGGCGCGATTTGCGTGACGAAGGGAACGCTTGCCGTTTCCGACGCAACATTTTCGAATAATACCGCAGAAGAAGGAGGAGCGTTTTATCTTCATGGTGGTTTGGCGAATGTGGCGAGTTCAATATTTACTGAGAATCAGTCGGTCGTTCGCGGCGGTGCGATTTTCGCCAATGCTTCTGGTGGCGCGGCAACGTTGAGTATTTCGGACAGTTCCTTTTACGGCAACACATCGGACCTCGGCGGTGCCGTCGCACAAAACAGCGGCAGCAGCACTGTCACCGTGACATCATGTGTGTTCTTCAACAACGGCCTGGCCATTGGCAATCAAAATGCCGCTTCGCAAGGCGGCGCTCTTTACAATCGAAGCGGTCAGCTTGAAGTGTTCGGTTCGACTTTCGACGGCAATCAGGCGCAAGACAAAGGCGGTGCGATTTTTCATCACAGCACGGGTTTTTCAACCACTATCCGGGATTCGTTTTTCACAAACAATAGTGCCGACCAGGGCGGTGCTTTCTACCAAACGTATGGCACATCGGAAATCACGGGCAGCACGATTGCGGCAAACACGGCGAGTTGCGGCGGTGGAATTTACGTCGCGACCGGTGCCGTACTGTGGGTGGGCAATACGACGATTTCGGGCAACCTCGCGGAAACGGCGTCCGTCGTCACTTCGGCGAACGAAGGCGGCGGAATTTATTTCATCGGCACCGGCACGGTACTCACGATCGTGAATTCGACGATTGCGAACAACACGGCGTATCGCGGCGGCGGCCTTCGCGTGAAGCAGAACGACGTGACGATATATAACACGATCATCGCGAACAACACGGCAACGGCGTTTTCGCGGGGTTACGATGTTTTTGGCGAAGTGCAATCGACAAGCGCATACAACCTCATTGGCATCGACACAGGCTTGGATGGTTTGACCAACGGCACAAACGGCAACCTGATCGGCACGCAAGTTGCGCCGCTTGATCCGCGACTGGGAGTCTTGCGCGACAACGGCGGCCCGACGATAACACATACCCTGCTGGAAGACAGCCCCGCCATCAATGCAGGAAACACGGCACTCGCCGTCGATGATAACAACAATCCACTGATGTACGACCAACGAGGCAACGGCTTCACACGAACCTACGGAGCGGCAACCGATATCGGGGCGTCTGAATGGAATCCCTATTCGGTCAACGACTATTATCTTGCATACAGTGGCCAACCTTTGGTCGTCGATGTCCAACATGGCGTGTTGGCCAATGACCGGCTCGACGATGACGTTTTGGGCGGCTATTCGCTGTTTGTTGATGCCTGGTCGCAGCATGGTCATGTCGTGTTGGAGCAGGACGGCTCGTTCGTTTATGAAGCGGATGAAGATTTTCTTGGCACCGACAGTTTTACATACATCGCCATTGACAACTGGGGCAACAAAACATCGGCGGTGGTGCGAATTGATGTCGGTGAAGATTTTCTTCCTTTCACGGAAATCGAAAATCTTGAAGAGTTGGTAACGCAGTTCATCACGCCGGGAAATTTCAACGATCCCATCGACACGACGGCGGCGTTGATGTTGCCGAAAGGTGATGCACCGATCATTTTGGAAGCTCTTTCCGATCCTTTGTATCAAATCATGACGGTTGATGTTTCCGTCGGTCATGCAACGATTGTTGCGGCGAAAGACGTGACCGATTGCGATGCCATTCAATGGACGCCGCCGGACGATTTTACCGGAACGTTGACGGTGACGTACATCGTGAAGGGTGTCAATAACAGTCTGACGACGGAAGTGTTCCAAGTCTTGATTGTTGACTCGACCTTTGCGCTGCCTGTGTTTGATGAAGAAGAGCCCGAACCTTTTTCGCCAAGCGGCATCGTTTATGACTTCGATGACCAAACGGCGTTTGTGCCTGATTTTACGGGTAATTTCAGTATTTTGACCACCGCAACCACGCCTTACATTCTGACCGATGACGAAAGCGGGCAGTCGCTTTACGGCAACCAGACGACCGCGCGAAACGTCGTGTCGCGCGATTACGGGAATGGCGATTGGTACTATTCGGAAACCGTGACGTGGGCTTACTCGGTCGGCAACGGCCAATCGCAAAACGACGGTTGGTTGGAGTACCAACTTTGTGCGTATTTGATCGTCGGTGTTGAATATTATTCGCTGGCGATGACAACGAACGACACGTCGGTCACAAGCGTCACCGAAGGCAATGACGCTTTGTCGGTGTCATTGGTCATGGCGACTTCGTCGGTCATTTCAAGCACTTTCAATACAAACACCGGTGCGATTTCCGGCTTTGAAAGCACGGCGTGTGCCGTCATGTCGGCTTCGCATGTTGCGACTTCGACCCGGGCGGCGGAAGACGGCTTGACGGGAATTTACCTTGTCACCTTCGACGAATCGTCGGTCAATTCCTCGCGGCAAACCAACGGTTTTTCCGGCAACGCGAACACGGGTTTGACGATGACCTTGAGCGGCACGGACAGTGCAACGTCCGCGTTTGCCATGACCAGCCGTTACATCGGTTCGGACAACGGCGGCCATCATGTCGCATCGGAGTTGATCACGAACCTGTTCGGCGTGCCGCTTGATTTCAACGATGCAACGTACATCGACATGGGCATGCGTTTTTCCGGCACGGATTCGGCGACGACGGAATACGTCATCACCTCGGTTTTGACGGTGAATTCCGGTAATTCTAATGCCGTGACGGTGGGCGGAGATTATTACGGCTCGGTTGTTTCGACGCGAAATTACGGCGATTGGGAAAACGTTTCGCTGCGGCGACACGGTGCGATTCCGGAAGAAGTGGAAGCCGATGACATCGTGTGGCACGGTTACACGGTTGATTCGCGGCAGTCGAGTTCGTCGTCGCAAACGACAACCGCCGATTGGTTCAGCTCGCTCGACAACAACGGCGAATGGCAACTCGCGCCGACGACGCAAGCGGTCTTCGACACGGAAATAACGGTCAGCACAGGCGAAGACAGCGGCAACATGACGTCGCAATCGTCGCTTGTGACGACGCAGTATTTTACGATGACGGTGGAAGAAACGTCGGAAGAAGGGGCATTCGATTCCGTCATGCACGGCTATAATCGGACATCGACTTTCGATACCTACACGGAAGATTACTCGCTTGAGCAAGAGATTGTGTCGGGTGATTGGGTGGTCACGACGGGCATAAACGAGATTGAAATATTCATTGATGATTCGACTTTGCTGTCGATGCACGGCACTTACGACTGGGTGCCCGGCGAAGGCGAAACGATTGCCGGCCACATCATCGTCAGTGAAAGCACCTCGGACGTCATGAACGCAACGATCACGGAAACGCCGGATTTTCAGGGTGAATGGAGCACGTCTTTCAGTGCGGCCACGGCGATCTCATCGGGGCAAACATCGACGATCATGACGCAAAACGAGATGCTTTACGGTCGCGACGTGCCGCATGGCGTGGTGGCGGGTTACTACGGTGCGGCGACACGCGAGTGGACGCAATACGAATTTGAAAGCGAACTCGAACTCGCCAATGACGAGTGGGAAATCATAAGCGGGTCGGGCTGGGCGATGGCCGGCATGGAAGAAGGCGTGTATTATTCGGCGGGACACCTGTCGTTTGTCATGCCGGTTGCGTCGCTTCCGTTGGCCTATCGGAGTAGCATGGGGGCACCGGAACGCGTTTCGCCCGATGTGCCGAACGATCCGAACTGGAGCAAGTCGATCTCTGAAAACGGCTTTCAAAACGGCAGCGGCTACGGCGTGAAAATTTATTACGAGTACGATGCCAACCTCGGCGATTGGGAGGAGGTTCGTGAAACGTTGTTAATCACGCAGCGTGACGATTACAATTACGTATTCCGTGAGGGCACGGAGACGTTCAACAATCGCAACAACGAGCAGAGCATCAGTCGGTGGAGCGGGAGCAGTTACGCTTTCAATCCGATCATTGAGTTGGACACGGCGGGCGAGACAGTGTTGTCGGTGGATGCAGTGGAAATGAGCGGTGACCGCGAGGGCTTGACATATCTGTTGGCGGCTCCTGACGGCAAAAACGTGGACAGGCAGTCGGAAAACTATGACAGCACGACCAACGTCGAGTATGAGCTACAACTCAAAACGGATGCGTTTGGCCAACCGCTGACGGGCATCGATCCGCAGACGGGGTTGGTGAATCTCGACGATTACGAATGGGCGACGACGGGTGGGCGGAACGTGCAGTCGGTGGACAATTACGTCGCGCAAGACCGGTTTGTGCCTGACACGCGGGAGGGGGTTGATCGCAAAAAGAATTTCGAGAAGTACCACACCACGGTGGACGTGACCGGTGAGATCGTGTCGGTTTACGACGAGGAGTTTGATACGTGGTCGCCGGAGGGTGAGGTGACGACAAAAGTTGTTGACGAGGTTTTCAAGAAGTGGTATCTTGATAAGGAGGAGCCGCTGACTTTGTTCGGCGAGCCGGTGACGCAGAAAAAAATCAATGAGGGTTACACGAGTGACAAGATTGAGCTTGAAGAGATCATGACCGCGTTGTCCGCAGACACGAATGGCGTGTTCGATTTCGAGTATCGCGGCACCGGCGAGCAACGTCTCCAGGCAAGTCACACGCAACGCGAACACACGATGAACCCCACCATCGCAAGTTACAGCGAAAGCGAAACGCAATGGCTCGACCGCACGTTGGTGCTTGAACTCCCGCAAAACAGCGTGTCGAACGAGGTTTGGGACGTTGTGGTTGGCCGAAGCGTGGGCGAAGGTGAAGAAGCCAAAACCACCAAAGGTAAATCCGGTGGTTCGAGAGGGTGGAATTTCGGTTATTATCCGTCTGCGGCAACGGCAACGGGTGAGATTGTTTGCACGGACATTTATCCTTTCAGTTTGGATCACATTGTCGGCACCGATAGGCACACAACGCTGGCCTTTGGTTTTTACAGCGACAGTTACAAAGGCAACGAAGCGTATCGTCAAACGACTGACCCGATCGCAAACGAAACGATCGGCGAGTGGACATTGATTGACGGCAAAGGCAATGGCGGCGGCATGACGCTTTCGGGGACATGGCACAGGTTGAGCGGTTTGGGCGAAGCTTACCTGATCGATTACGGCATTGGTGACGACTACAATCCTGTGACCGTGATCGAACGCACAGACGGCACCTATTCTTCGCACTCCGGCCTCAACATGATGCAATTCGTCACGTCGAAATTTTTCGTCGAAGACGGCGAATGGGCTTGCAAGATTAAGGGCAGAGACGTTGAAATGCGAACACACGGCTTCCTGTGCGAGACGCAGGGTGTGTATCAAGATGATGACAGATTCCATGTGTACATCGAGCACGACCTTTACCGCAAGTTGAGCAATACGCGGACGATCACGACGGAGTGGGGGACGGGCATGGATACGGAGACGCGCGATGTGACTGTGGGTTTGGATGATTGGAAGTCCGTCAACACATTCATCGGTTCAATGGGTGGCGGCACCGACACGGTGAAGCAGAACATGAACTGGCGTGATGAAATCACAAGCATCAACAACGTCGTCACAAGCGAGAATTACAGCGGTAACGGCACGGCGTCGCGCGAGTATGAAAACTCGCGTTTGTTGCCCGTTGACCCGTTTGGATACAACTTTTATTACATCGGCAAGTTCGACGGCGTGATTTCGCGCGACGCGGAAACCGGCATTTATTCGGGCGAATCGGTGGCGTCGATGATTGGTTTTTACAACTCACACATGCCCAAGCTCATTGAGCACAGCAATTATCTTGTTGATTATCTCGGCTTTGCGACACTCGAACGCGACCCACAAGGCGAGCTTGTTAATATTGCCAGTGGCCCTGCGGTTCTGGACCCCGAGTTCGGCATCATGGATTATTATGGTGCAGCCGGTCGTTTACCGTATGATCATGGGCTTGATGTTTATGCGCCGCAAATTTATCTCGATGAAAACGGCAACGTTGGCGTGGCATTTGGACAACCGCTCACGTTGTCTGATGATCTTTTCGACACGGGGCTCAACCGATTCATTCCTGACGACTGGAAACCGTCTCCTTACGTGCCAATGGACAGGTCAGGCATCACGCCTGCTGACCAAATGCCGGGAATTTGGGAATCATTTGGCAGTGGTTTGAAGACCGGTTTGAAGGCGAACGTGAACGGTTTGAGCAGTGCGGTGGTTTCGACGGTGACGCTTGGGATTGTTGACAAGGTGGAGCCGTGGCCGGTGAATGAGCTTGACCGGGCTTATGGTTATGACACCGCATTTGCGATTGCCAATGGAAGTGGGAATATTTTGGTTGGCGTGGCAAGTGGCGGAGCGGGTTGTTGGGCAAAGGGTGCAGGCACAACCGGCAAGGTGATCGGCTATGGCATCAAGATCATGGACATCGGCGGCAATGTTGTCGGCTTCGGCAAAAACGGCTATGATATGTATGAGAAAGGCCCGTCGGTAAGTAACGTCATCGGCCTCGCTGGTAATGGACTCGGTCTCGTCGGCAACATCAAACAAGCCTGCTTTACCGAAGGAACGCAGATTGTCGTCGGCATGGAGTATGATGCCGACGGCAACTTTGTCTGCTATGTCACGGTGAATATTGAGGATATTGAGGTTGGAGACCTCGTTTATAGTTACGACACTACAACGGGTGAAGTTTCGCAGAATGCCGTTACCAAAACGATGGCATTGCAGAGTGATCATATCAATTATTTGACCATCGTTGACGGAGATGGTGTTGAGCAGGTGATTGAAACGACCGACGTGCATCCGTTTTGGGTGGTCACGGATACACCCGACTTGGAAAGAGTCGCGCGTGATATTGCTGATGGGTTTTATCATGAGAATATTCAAGCTGGCTTGAATGGCTTTTGGGTAGAGGCCAAAGACCTTATAGCAGGTGACGTTTTCCTCGGAGCGAGTGATGAGCTTTCAACGCTGACGAACATAGTGAGAGTCCAACAGTCGGGTGGTCTTGCTGTTTTCAACTTCACCGTTGAAGGGAATCATGATTACTTTATTCTGGCAAAGGAATATGAGTATGGACAGACATGTGTGTTGGTTCATAACGCGAAGAGGTGTTGGGATGATTTGCTGAATGATCCAGATACAAGATTAATCAAACCCCCAAAAAAAGAAAACGCCGCTATTTATCAGCGACCAGGTGGTTTGCCCGAAGCTACGGCAGATTTTAATAATCTCAAACCAACCAATGTGCAAACTCGTCCAGGTAATATAGTTACCGGTGAATTAGCAGATGGAACAAATATCAATTTACATCCAAGTTCATCAACGATAGGTAATCCTGCCACGCTTGAAATACAAACAAAACCAAATTATATAAAAATCAGGTATCAGTAATGATGAATAAAAGCAAACAAGTATGGGTTCCGTGTATTCAAATGCCGGATTTATACATCAACAATTGCAATAATCGTTTTTTTGGATTTGATGAACGAAAAGATAGCAATGGTAACGTGACATGCGGTTTTTTTGTGGACATCGAAACCTATGATGAAAAAAATGTATTTACAATTCTTTGTAAACTACCCGTTCATTGTGTTTTGTGGACGGATGAACATGGAAGGATCGAAGAGGCTATTGTTCGAAGGAAAAATCATCCAGACTTGCCTGACTTTATTACTTTATTGATTGAGAATTCTGGTCTTCAGGAATGGTTTCTATACAACAGTGGTGGAATCTTTGATGGAAGTCGTGACATTATCAAACATTACCAAATATGGTCAACAGAAGATTGTATTGACGTTCTCTGCGAGAAAGCACCCGTGGTTTTTTAAACGTGGAAGAAATAAGTTTGATCCACAACCATTTCCACCCTGATTATTCAAGGACACAATATGATGCTAGAAACTTTTTTTGACTCTGAATATCTGTCGCAACAACATTCATGGCAAGAAGAAACATTAACAATCAATTTAGAACTCTGGAACAGTAAACCTGCAAAGATTGTATTTGTTGATATTATTGGATTCCAAGTTTTTAGCATTTGTGATCCGATTGGGTTAAAATGTGAAATGTCACCATCACAGTTTTTTCGTGATGCGCTGGCAGCTGAATATGAAAAAGCACCGGAACAACATGACTACAAGTGTTATGAGATTATTAACGTTGATGAAATACCTTTTATTAAGGTTGTAGCCAAAGGGTATGAATATTTTGCAGATTAGCAGGCCATGAAATGTTTCTTATACTCTTGACACTATTTTTCACGTTTTACTCGCAAATTGTTGTCGGCATGGAGTACGATGCCGACGGCAACTTTGTGAGTTATGTGACGGTGAATATTGAAGACGTGCAAGTCGGTGATTTGGTTTACTCATACAACACGGCAACGGGTGAGGTTGGTTTACGCGAGGTGACAGATACTTTTGTCCGTGAATCTGACCACATCAATTACCTCACGATTGTTGATGAAAACGGCCACGAACAAGTCATCGAAACAACCGACGGCCACCCGTTCTGGGTCGTGACCGATGAACCGGATTTATCAAGAGCGGCAAGAGAAGTTGTCCTTGAGAACGGAACGGTCATTTATCATGAAAATATTGATCCTGGATTATGTGGTTTTTGGGTTGAAGCCAAAGACCTCATCGCAGGTGACGCATTTCTTGGAGCAAACGGGGAAATCTCTGTTCTCATTGCTTCATCCCGAGTTGTATTTGATAGTGAGATTGCCGTCTATAATCTTCGTGTTGATGATAATCACAACTATTTCATTCTTACACAGACTGATGATTATGTGGCAAGTAGTATTCTTGTTCACAACGGGAATGGCTCTTACACAGTTGAATTCAAAAATGGCAAGAAGTATCATGGCAAAGGTGATTATGACCGAGCATTGGAGTCAGCAAAACAAAAAGCTAAGGAGCATGGAACCGAAAGAATTGTTGGACCTATTGATTGGAGACCTGCACCAGATGCACCAACATCTTTTATGGACGAGGCAAGGAGAATAGCCGCTGATGGAGGACCGCAGTACAACATTCCAACAGGAAACAATTACAATAAAATTAACTCACCAGGTAAAATTTTACTCGAGAAAGGAACACCATGACAAGTAATCAAAATCCCAGTATATACTACGCTCAATGGACAGATTGTTACACTGTTTTTGATGGCAAAGATATGGCATATTTATTCTTTGACTTGGGGCTATACCGCATGATACCTATTGTCGGTAAGGACGATACTCTGCAAATTCTTGTCAATTACATTTCGCCGAAAGATGATGGTTTGCCTGAAAAAATGGATATTAATAATTTCAATAGCATGGGACAGAAATTATATGATATTTTGAGTAAAGAATTCGAAATTTCATATATCGGTTATCTCGCATCCAATGGAGTTTGCGGATTTTATTTTTGTGCCAAAGCATCGAACAACCAAAAATCATTTATTGATGAAGTGATGATAAGTTTCTCCGAATATGAATACGCTGTATATTTGATCGAAAATGATTGTTGGAATGCCTATACAGGTTGCTTTTTCCCTGCATATCAAACGTCAGAACTTATACAGAATGGCATGGTGGTAGCACGCTTTGAGAAAGATGGTGATACACTCGTCACGCCACGCCCGGTTTATCATGGGTTTCGTTTCAGAACACAATCAGATCGAGAAAGTTTTATTGCGGTTGTACGTGAAGAAGGGTTTCATGTGGACAGTATTTCGGAGAATACTTTGGAAAATAAAGATGCCCCTTTTCGACTTGAATTATCACGCACTGATACAATTGATCGCAAATCAGTAAACGAGTGTACTTCTTACTTATGGAAGATAGCATATCAGCATTTTGGGATTTGCGAAGGCTGGTATGCACAAGGTTTTCACGAGTAAAATATGTTGGCCAGGCAAGAGATTTTGATCAGAGATTGCCCCAACACAAAGCGGCAGGACGTATTAATGATATTAATGATGCTGTTAAAATCGAAATGCCTGATGCTGATAAAACGGCCAGAGAAATTGCAGAGCATCTCAAAATACAAGAATTTACAGGTGGAGTTCCGGCACGTGTGTCGGATTTAGTAAGTAACCAGCGTGACCCAATTGGGCCTGCAAGAATTCATCTTTTAAAATGAGGAGAGAATAATGAAAATAATTCCATTGGCCCCGCCAAACTTTGATGGAGAAGAAGGCAAAGAAATTCTTAGAGTATGGTTAGATCGTGGTCCGCAAGCACGAACACAAAAGTTTGTTCTGCTCCCTAGAATATCCAATGATCCAGCCGTATGGGGAGGAATACTTGTCGATATTGCGCGACACGTAGCAAACGCATATGCAACATCCAATCCACAGAAAGAAAAAATCTACTCTATTGTTCTAAATAGAATTAAAGAAGGTTTTGATGCGGAATGGGAATTTCCAACTGATTGACTTAACAAAATAAGGAGAGAAAAATGAATTTGACACCACTTGACACACCTGACTTTGATGGTGACGAAGCCATCGAAGTTTTGAGAGTTTGGTTGGCACGGGCTCCAGACTCAGAAGCATATCATAAACTTGTTTTGCTCCCAGACATAAACGAAGATACTGCTGCTTGGGGGATCATGCTTGTTGACATAGCTAGACATGTTGCAAATGCTTTTGCTGAGGAATCAGAACCAGAAAATCGAGATAGTATCTATTCAGAAGTTTTGAGCAGAATTAAAGCGGGATTTGATGCAGAGTGGTGACCGATGAACCGGATTTAAGTCGCGCGGCAAGGAGTGTCGTTGATGAAAACGGTGTTTTGCTCTATCATGAAAATCTGGAACCGGGACTCAATGGTTACTGGGTTGAAGCAAAGGATTTAAGAGTTGGTGATGTGTTCTTGGGGGTAAATGGGGAAATCTCGACACTCACGAATATTGTGAGAATAGAGCAAGCGGGGGGAATTGCTGTATTTAACTTCACTGTCGAAGGGAACCACAATTACTTCATACTTGAAAAAGAAAATGATTATGGCCAAAGTTGTGTATTGGTGCATAATGCTTTGTTCTATCATGGAACTGATAGCAATTCAGCGAATTCCATTGTAAATCAAGGATTACGCAAAGATAAAATGAGGCAAGCCGCAGGAGGTATAGAAGATGGTAAAGGTTTGTCCTTAACACCAGATTTAGAAACTGCACAGACATGGGCTCAATGGCGAGCTCTTGAAAGAGGTGGCGACCCAAGTATCGTTGCAATAGATCAAGATGCAGTCAAGGGATTGCTAGGGACGAAAGGTTGGACCGATGCGGGTGAAGTGTTTATCGACGCTTGCAATTTTAGCCAAGTTAAGCCAGGCATGTTTCGTATTATTGGTTTATGAGGGACATGATTATGATAAATTGGGTGGATATTAATGTTTGCTATTCGAAGCCTGAATTTGTTTATAATCAAAGTAAGGTTGTAGATAGGTTACTGGAATATTTTCCAAACTCACATACAGAGCGGAAAGATTTATTACAAATTGAAGTAGAAAAGATTTGGAATTACGTGATGTCGCATCCGCCGGAAAAACGACCGATGATCATTTACGAACAAATGAAACGAAGACATGATCATGAAGGACCAATATTTGAGGCTTGGATTGATTTTGACAAGTTGCGAGTACGAGGGTTGTGTTCAATATATTCGGTTTCATTTTGTTCAGAAAATGAGATGCCTGATGATGTTGTGGGCACATTAATTGATTTTATTAATAGTGTTACTCCTGAACAATATCAAGATCGCATTTACCTAAGTTGGATTGAAAAATGATTAATCCTTCCGTCAAATTGGGGACCAGTGCAAATTGAAAAGGCTATTGATGAACTCGAAGGAAGTATTGCAAACAGGATTGCTGATATGGCAAACTATGCCGTTCCAGAAGCTGGTCATATTAATCGACTCAACAATGAAATAGAATTTCTTGCTAAATGCAAGAAAGTTTTGGTTGACTTAGGAGGAGGATGGCAATAATGAGTAACCGATTTCGACATCATCAGCAAAGTATTGAGGAGAGTGAGGCTATTTTAGAGGAAAAATTTTTGAAAACAAAAGAGTATCTCAAGAAAAACCCTCGAAGTGGTTCTGCTGCAAATGAACTTCTTTATAGTTAGTTTCTGTAAAAATTATCCTTCTTTGTACTCAACGCAAATTTCAAATCTCATTTTCAGTGCATCGCAGTTGGGTTGAGTTTTGGCGGGTTGACTTTTTTGCGTTTTTGTGCGGTCGTGATCGCCCTGAAAACAGACGGTCAGCGCGAGTTGTGCTTTCGATCACCAGACTTCATTCGTTTTACTCCGGCAACTCCGCCAGCATTTCCTGTCGCACCATCGTCAGGATGTTGTGGCAAAAAATGGCACTGCCAACGCCGCTGCAAAAATGCTTAAAACCCTTGAAATGGCATCGTGACAGCCGAAATGCGCGTTTTAAGCACGAAATCGTGCCCTCAATGCCAGCCCGCCAACGCTGGAACGTTGACATCAACGCATCGCCAAATTCACACAGCCGACCCGGTACGCCAAAGTATTTCACCTTGCCGTCGTAGTCGTCCACCAAGCCGTCGAACTCGTCCTTGCCCGGGTGAAACCCCATGTCCGTTGCAACGCCGGAGGGATACTCCAAAAACAACTCATGGTGACTTTCCACCGCAGGTTCCAACAATTTTTTATCCGATGGGCTTCGCAAAAACACTTCGTAGTCCGTGATGAACTTCTCTTTCGACTCCGACAGCGAAATCTTATGACCAAACTCTATTGGCTTGTCACGCTTGCCGCGCTGAATCAACTCCGTATGCGCCTCGAAAATACTGAACACCTTGTCCTCGTTCGGAACCTTCTCACCGGCATAACGTCGCCGCGCCGCATCGACCACCTTCGTCATCGCCGGGAAGTACGATTCCAACTCGAATTCCAACGCCATGGCTTCGACATTGGTTGATGTTTTGAGACAAGCCGCGATTTGTTTGGCCTTGGTCAACGCTTTATCCGTTCGATCAATCAGCGTGTCGTAACTGCTCTTGACCAACTGCTTTCGGTTTTCGTATTTGCTGGATGCGAATCGCACGATGTCCAAATGCAACTTGCGGATTTTTTCCGGATGCAAGCGAAAGTCCGGTAAAATAGGGCTCAAACCGAGTTCGAGGGCTTGCGTCCAAATCCGGTCGATGACGCGATACGTGTCCCAAAGCAAACTCGAATCGGTCGGATAATGAATATTCGTCTCGACG
>Ga0082212_10004095_pt1 | contig 20363 bp, 19 predicted proteins | sample TergutNt197P3_FD_71548 | JGI IMG/M metagenome (GOLD analysis project Ga0082212, IMG submission 71548) | Neocapritermes taracua P3 segment gut microbial communities from Petit-Saut dam, French Guiana - Nt197 P3 | ecosystem: Host-associated > Arthropoda: Insects > Digestive system > Gut ... | reverse complement strand
TTTGGCGGCGATATACGCCGCGGCAAGCCGTTTCATTTGCGGTCCTCCTCTGTGGTTGCCCATGGACGTCGCCGGCGGACAGTCGATAAAAGGAGTGTCAACGGCAACCAATTTTACTTTTTTTGCGATCAGCCATAAAGCGGCGTCCTCCGTCAAGCCGGGCGCCTCGCCGAAATACTCGAGCGAATCGGAATATTTGTGATGCCATCTTGTGTTTATCACCACGATATCTCCTTCGCGGACGGGCGCTGCCGCCTCCAGATCGGATGCGCAGACGGTCTCGAAGCTTCCCTTGGGAATATCGAGTACAACGCCGTTCCCGAAAAACCGGGCAGGGTCAACGGCCGCGAGATCGTCGGCGCGCTGGACCATGTGCAAAGGGGCGTTCATATGAGTTCCCGTGTGCATGGAAGTGCTGATGTGCCACGCCAACACGCCGTGCTGAGAATGCTTGACTCCTCTGTGCATGGCTACGTCGGCTTGCCCGGGATAAGACGGCGCATCACAGGTCCATACATGGCTCATCTCATAAAAACGCAGCCCGCTGTACGGGTCTGTAACATATGGCATATGCGGTCCCTCCTTCATAAAATACTTATGTGTCAAATACGCTTCCGGTATTATTCCACGACAAACATGACCTGTCCCGCCTTGACCTTATCGCCCACGTTCACGAGTATTTCTTTTACCGTTCCCGCCGCGGGGCACGGCACGGGCTGCGCCATCTTCATTGCCTCAACGGTGCCGAGTATGCTCTTGACCTGCACGGCGTCTCCCGTTTTAACTTTAATGTCCACGATCTGTCCGGGCATTCTGGCTTTGATTTCCATGCTTTTTCCCTCACTTTTTTGATGTTGAAGTCAGCCGGCCACAAGGCCTATGGTGGTGATGAACACGCCTGTGGCGATCGCCGAGACGATTACGCCCGAAAGGCTGGCGCCCATGGCCACCGGTAATATCACGGCGAAAGGGTTCTCTTCCTGCGCCGCGTGCTGAGCCAGTTTCGCCGTTGTCGGTACGCAGGACACGCCTGAAATGCCGATGACCGGATTGAACTCACGTCCCTTTTTTTTGTGAACAAGGTACAGTATCCACCCTCCCGCGAGCCCTCCCGCGGCGGACACCGTGAGGGCGACGACGCCCAAAATCAGTATGGTCAGCACCGTCGGGTCCAGAATGGTGGCAGCTTCGCACAGCGCGCCGAGCATCAACCCGAGAAACAGCGTCGCGAAATAGCTTATTTGATTTTCCAAAAGCTCCGTGTAATGACCGAGGTCGGCTTCCTTCACCGCCATCCCGAGGAAAAACGAGACAAACAGCGGGGCGCCGGCGGGCAAAATCAGACACAGGAAAGCGCAGACAAGAACAATAAAAGAAAACTTGGCCTTTTGCGGCACCTCCGGCATTTCGATAAAGGTGTCGAGGCCCCTGTATTTTTTCGGCACCAGTGCTTTAATTATGCCGGGATATCCGGCGTAGGTCAAGCTGAGATACAGGTACGCTATCACGGAGATCGGGACAAAAAGCTCCGGCGCCATCATCATGGAGCCGACCAGCACCATAGGCCCGTCAGCTCCGCCTATGGTGGCAATGGCCGCCGCAAACGGGGCGGACAGACCAAATATCTTAACTCCCAAAACCAATGTGACAAAAGTCCCCAGCTCGGCAAACAGCGCTATTACTATCGACGTCCACGGCATAGCCAAAAGGAAGCTGATTTCGCTTCTTGCTCCGATTCCCATGAAAACAAGGCAGGCTATCAGCCCGTTGGAAAAGGTCAGGTTATAGACAGGCTGAAGAAAATTTATCTGCATGGCGTCCGTAACGGCGACGGCGTCCGTGACCAAAGGGTCAATAATAATGTTCCCCACGGCGCCGGCGGCCAAAAACATGGTTCCCGCGTTGACGGCGATCATGCCCAGTCCCATGGGCACCATAATAAGAGGCTCCAAGGTGCGTTTAAACCCGAGATACGCCAGCAGTATGCCGAAAAATATCAGCGCCGTGCGGACTACCGAGGTCAAAGGGTCAACGGCAAAAAGCGTGCCGATTCCGGGGAACAAGCCAAGTAGAGTTTCAATCATTTGCCTCGCCCTCCCCGCTTTTTCCCATGGCCTTACCTATGACAACGATTATCGCGACAACGGCAAGGGCAATACCGGCGGTAATGCCGTAAGCCATCAGTGCATAGACGAACACATTCATATAAGGCTCCTCACAGCGGCATATTGCCGCGGTTTACGCCCGCGCCGGCTTTTTTCGCGAACAGTTCCGAAGCGGTCAGAAGCTCCGATCGGGTATCGCGGGGGCGGATGACCATATCCGCATGACCGCGTTCGGCGGCCGGATAGGGCGTTTCGAATTTTTCTTTGTACATCTCGACCATTTCGGCGCGCTTCGCCTCGGGGTCTTCCGCCCCGGCTATCTCCCGGCGGAAGATTATGCCCGCCGCGCCTTCAGCCCCCATTACGGCGATCTGCGCCGCGGGCCATGCTAATACAAGGTCCGCGCCCAAATCCTTAGAACACATGGCAAGATAACTTCCTCCGAAAGCCTTACGCAAAATCACGGTAAATTTCGGAACTTCGGCCACTGAATAGGCATACAGCATTTTCGCCCCGTGCCGTATTATACCGGAATGCTCCTGATCCACTCCGGGCATAAAACCGGGAACGTCCACGAGATTGACCAGGGGCAGATTAAAGGCATCGCACATACGAATGAACCGGGCGCCTTTGACCGAGGCGCTGATGTCCAAGCACCCTCCCAAAGAATAGGGCTGATTGGCTATGACGCCCACGCTGAGCCCGCCCAAACGGGCAAATCCGGTGATAAGGTTATCCGCAAACAAGGGCTGAAGCTCAAAAAAACTGTCCTTGTCAAATATCTCCGCTATAACGTCTTTCATATCATAGGGGATACGCTCATCATCCGGAACTATCTCCTCCAACGCGGGACGGCTCTCATCTTCCTCCGCGTAAAAGGAATACGGGACCCGGTCCCGGTCGGACGACGGCAAATAACTGAGCGCCGAGGCTGCCTTTCGCAGCGCTTCTTTTTCATCGGAAGCGGTAAGATGCGCGACGCCGCTGACGGATGCATGGGCAAACGCGCCTCCGAGTTCCTCCTCGTCGACGACTTCTCCGGTCGTGACCTCGATCACCGAAGGGCCTGTTATAAACATCTTCCCGGTCTTTTCGACCATTATGACAATGTCGGTGAGCGCCGGGGAGTAGGCCGCGCCGCCGGCGCAAGGTCCCGCTATTACGGATATCTGCGGGACTCTTCCGGACATCCTGCTGTTTCGGAAAAAGATCTGCCCGTATCCGGAGAGCGAATCCACTCCCTCCTGAATCCGCGCGCCGCCCGAGTCTATGATCCCTATTACAGGCGCCCCGGCGGCCATAGCCATGTCCATGATCTTACATATTTTCTTCGCGGTCCCGGCGCCCATGGCGCCGCCTGCGGCAGTAAAATCCTGTGAATAGACAAACACCTTCCTGCCGTCAACGGTCCCGAAGCCCGTTATGACGCCGTCGGCGGGAATTTCCTTTTCCGCCATGTCGAAATCCGTGCATCTGTGCCGCGCAAAAAGGTCTGTCTCACGGAAAGAATCCGAATCGAGCAGTACATCGATACGCTCGCGGGCCGTCATCTTTCCTTGCGAGCGCTGCTTTGCGACAGCCGCATCGCCGCCGCCTTTCATCAAATTCGAGGTTTTTTCCTCAAGGTCTCGTATCTTATCGGCAAGCGACACCGTTTCACTCCCTTTCGCACAATTCCAAAAGTACTCCCTTGGTCATCTTCGGATGAACAAAGGCGATCTTGGCGCCGCCGGCGCCGCGGCGGGGAGTTTCGTCGAGAAGCCGGATGCCCTTGTCCTTCAGTTCACGGAGCGCCGCGTCGATATCGTCGACCCGCAGCGCGATATGCTGCATGCCCTCGCCGTTTTTTTCGATAAACCGGGCGATAGGGCCGTCAGTCTCGGTGGATTCCAAAAGCTCCAGCTCGCTGTCCCCGCAAGGCAGAAAAGCCACTTTGACTTTCTGCTCGGCAACCGTTTCGACCCCGGCGGATCTGATGCCTAAAGTTTCCTCATACCACCTGACCGACTCTTCAAGGTTTTTTACCGCAAAACCGATGTGATCGACACGGGTCACATTCATATAAGCTTTCCTTTCGCAATGATTCCGGAAATATCGTTCGCCCACAAATAGGGATTTTCCCTGCGGGCTGAGAATTCTTCAAAGATCGCTTGGAATTTCGGGCCTGTCATGGCGGGTTTTGTCACCCGGCGGTCGATATCTTCATGTATAAGGTTTTTTATCGTCTGTCTCAGCCGCAGGCTCCTGCGCTCGTTTGCGGTCCCGTCCGCGGCAAAGGTTTCAAATCTTTCTTCAATGACGGTGCAAAGCTCGCCGATACCGGTATTCTCAAGCGCGCTCACCTTCAGTATCGGCGCGTTATGTTTCTTTTTGCCCTCGCCGGTTTCTGTCATTTCTTTGAGATACGAAACGGCGCGGTCCGCCTCGGGCCTGTCGGCTTTGTTGACAACAAGGATGTCCCCGATCTCGAAAATACCGGCTTTTACGGCCTGAATATCGTCCCCCAAGCCTGGTACGGTCACCACCGCCACAATATCGGCGACGCCGGCCACTTCCACCTCCGACTGTCCCACGCCCGCCGTTTCGATTATTACGAGATCAAAGCCGCATGCGTCAAACACGTCTGCCGCTCCCGCGCAGGCGTTCGACAAGCCGCCCAATCTCCCCCTTGTCCCCATTGAGCGGATAAACACGCCGGGATCCGGAGTCAGATCCCCCATGCGCACCCTGTCTCCCAAAACAGCTCCCCCGGTAAACGGAGAAGTGGGGTCTATCGCCAAGACTCCGATTTTGATTCCTTTGCAGCGCAGGTATTTTACAATTCTGTCCGTAAGCGTGGATTTGCCTGAACCGGGGGGGCCCGTGACGCCGAGTATCCGCGCTTTTCCGGTATGTGGCCAAAGCTCCGCGAGTACGGAGCGCGCCTGAAGTCCGCCTTTTTCGACCGAGGATATGAGCCGCGCCGCGGCGCGCTTGTCTCCCCGGCGTCCCCGGCTTATTAAATCGGCAATATCGGCTGTATCCGTTTTCATTTCAGTCGAACTGTTTCCTCAGAAAATCAATGATATCCGCTGTCGGCGTACCGGAGGTGAATATTTCCTTTATTCCCGCCGCCTTCAGTCCCGGAATATCCTCGTGCGGTATTATCCCGCCGCCGAAAACAAGAATGTCGTCCGCTCCTTTTTCTTTCAGCAGCTGCACGACTTTCGGAAACAAATGGTTGTGAGCTCCCGAAAGAAGCGACAATCCCACAGCGTCCGCGTCCTCCTCAACAGCGGCTGTCGCTATCTGTTCGGGAGTACGGCGAAGTCCGGTGTAAATAACCTCAAAGCCCGCGTCCCGTAAGGCCCTCGCCACAACTTTCGCGCCCCTGTCATGCCCGTCGAGTCCGGGTTTCGCGATCAAAACGCGGATAATCCTTTCACTCAACTAAAACACCTCCGTCGGGCGGTATTCGCCGAACACCGCTCTGAGTTCGCCGCAGATCTCGCCTTCGGTGCAGTACGCCCGGGCACAGTCGAGGATAAAGGGCATGAGGTTTTTGTCTGATTTGGCAGCCTCGCGCAGTTTCGCCAGCCGCTTTTTGACCTCGTCATTATTCCGTCCGGCTTTCATCCGGCGAAGCTTGGCGATCTGAGCGTCGGCGGTTTCGGCATTAACGCGTAAAAGGCCCGTCAAAGGAGCCTCGTCGCCGCCGGTGAACCTGTTAACGCCCACGACTGTCTGCTCTCGGCTTTCCGTTGCCTTTTGCAGTTCATAGGCGCTTTCTGTGATCTCACGTTGGAAAAAACCCTGCTCTATGGCTTTGACGGCGCCGCCCATATCGTCGATTTTCGCGATGTATTCGCTTGCGACGGATTCGATTTTATCGGTCATGGCCTCCACACAGTAAGAGCCGGCAAAAGGATCGATGGTATCGGCGATACCTGATTCATAGGCCACTATCTGCTGTGTGCGCAGAGCTGTTCTGACCGAGTTTTCGGAGGGCAGAGCCAATGCCTCGTCTCTGCTGTTTGTGTGCAACGATTGCGTTCCGCCCAAAACGGCGGCAAGCGTCTGAACGGCCACTCTGACTATATTGTTGTCGGGCTGCCCGGCTGTCAGCGTGGAACCCGCAGTCTGGGTATGGAATCTCAGCATCATGGAGCGCTCGTTTTTTGCTTTGAACCGCTCCTTCATTATTTTCGCCCACATCCGGCGGGCGGCTCTGAACTTGGCCACCTCCTCCAGTAAATTGTTGTGAGCGTTAAAAAAGAAAGCAAGCCGTCCCGCGAATTCATCAACATCCATTCCCGCTTTAAGCGCGGCTTCAACATAGGCTATGCCGTCGGCTAAAGTGAACGCGACCTCCTGAGCTGCGGTGGCGCCGGCTTCCCTTATGTGATATCCCGAAATGGATATTGTGTTCCACAGAGGCATTTCTTCTGCGCAGTACCTAAAGATATCGGTGATTATTCGCATGGACGGCGCCGGCGGGAAAATATAGGTGCCGCGCGCGGCATATTCTTTGAGTATATCGTTTTGGATGGTGCCGGTCAGTTTGTCGGCGCTTACTCCCTGCAATTCGGCGGCGGCCGTGTAAAACGCCAGAAGCACCGCCGCGGGCGCGTTTATCGTCATGGACGTCGATATCTTTTCCAAAGGGATATCTTTCAGCAGTATCTCCATATCATGAAGCGAGTCGATGGCAACGCCCACCTTTCCCACTTCTCCTTCGGCTATCGGGTCATCCGAATCGTATCCGAGCTGCGTCGGAAGGTCAAAGGCAACGGAAATACCCGTTTCACCGTGCGACATCAAATACCGGTAACGCGCGTTGGATTCCTCCGCGGTCGCAAATCCTGCGTACTGCCGCATGGTCCACAATCTGCCGCGGTACATGGTCGGCTGAATGCCTCTCGTAAAAGGGTACTGTCCCGGATACCCCAATTTCTCCTCATAATCCTCCCCGGGAAACTCGGGAAAATACAGGCGGTCTATCTCAAACCCGGAAGAAGACATAAACGCCGGTTTGCGTTCGGGGGTCTTGGATGTTTTTCGGTCGACGGCGGCTTCCCATGCGGCTTTGCGTTCATTTGCCATTTTGGTTGTCCTCCTGTCGTGTTTGTTCGGGCACTGCGGATCTTAACATGCGCTTTGTGACGGAAACTGCTATTTCTGTTTGATAAGGCCGAGTATTTCCCGCGTTTCCGCGGCAGTCGCGATCTCGCGCCCCGCCGCCAAAGCCAGATTGACCGCCCGCTCCACCAAAGACACATTGGTGGCTAAAACGCCCTTTTCCATAAAAATGTTGTCTTCAAGGCCCACACGAAGCCCGTCGCACCCCTCGGAAAGCCCCGCGAGCATCATCGGCATATGAGTGCGGCCTATACCGGTCACAGACCATGTTGAGCCGGGTTGCATCTTCGGCAAAAGGAAACTGAGGCTGTCGATATTTCCGTCCATGCCGCCGGGCACTCCCAACACAAATTGATAGTGCAGCGGAGATTTTAAAAAGCCTTTCTTAAGATAATAATCCACATTGCCTATCATTCCGCCGTCAAAAACCTCCAGCTCCGGCTTGATTTTAAGCTCCTGCGAAAGGGTCCCGAGACGCTCAAGAAAAGCCGGGGTGTTGAGGAATACGTAACTGTTGGCCCAGTTCATCGTACCGGGGTCATAGGAACACATTTCGGGCAAAAGTATCGGCAGATGAGCCACGCGCATATCCTCGGGAAATTTTGCCCCTGACGTCGTCAGGTTAAAAACGATATCGACGTTCGCCTCGGCGCATTTCTTGCGCGTAAGGTCAATGACCTCAATGAAGCGCTTTGTCTCCATCGTGTTTTTCTCTTCGTTGTCGCGCACATGAAAATGGACGACCGCAGCGCCCGCCTTGGCGCAGGCCAAAGCGTCCGCCGCTATTTCCTCGGGGGTAACGGGCACATGCGGGTTTTGCTGTTTCATTGTCCCCGCGCCGCACAGCGCGGCGGTGATGATCAGTTTTTTACCCATGATCGAAAAACTCCTTCATAACATCTGATGTGCGGAGCCGGCCGGAACGCGCGGCGTCCCCATGCCCCCGGGATGCCGGGGGTGGCGGTATATCCGCTCTCGGCTTTATGACCAGTCCTTTTGTATCTCCTCGGCGAATTCATTATTGAACATGGCAATGCCGCTGCGGATCACATCGTAAAACAAAGCGACGGTGAACACAAACATCGTAACCGCCATGATCCAGAAGAAAGGGAATATCCTGAATCTCAGAACTCCGGAAATATAATTTTCAAAAGTGGCCAGCTGCGCCTGCCGCACTCCGGCATAACTCAAATATCCGGCAACCGCGGTGGAAATCAGTCCGGTGACGGAATACGCAGCGAAACGAAGTTTCTGCGGCATCAGCCGGATAAACATGGTTATGTGGATATGCCCGCGCTCGGACTGGCAATACGCGAAGGAAGCGAAAATCGAGGACATAAGCGTATACTGCACTATCTCATACGTGCCGCTTATGGGAGCGTTTGCCGCCTTGCGCAGTATGACGTCCGTCACGATCAGCAGCATGATGATGCAGAACCCCGCATAAGTGATCAGACTGACTGCGGTGGTAACGCGCTTGATCCATACGCCGGTTTTTTTTATTGCGTTCATGATCATTGCCCTCCCTTATAAGCCGTAGATAAGATTCGGCAGCCAAATCACTATCTGAGGGAACATCGTGCATATTACGATGCTGGCCAGCATCGCAAAGCTGAACGGGAGCGCGCCCTTGAATATCGTGTAAAGAGGCGTATCCTTGGCGATCCCCGCTATCACGTAGCAGCTCAATCCGACCGGCGGCGTGATGTTGCCGAGATTCATTACAAGCACGATGATGATCCCGAACCATACTCCGTCGAAGCCCAATCCCGTAATGATAGGATAAAAGATCGGGACCGTCAGCATCATCATGGGCAAAGCGTCCATTATGCAGCCCAAAAAAGCGTAAATGACTATTATGAGCGCTAATACCACATATTTGGATACTTCCAATCCTTCAATGTAGTTTGCAAACATCATCGGCATACGCGTGACGGCAAGAAAATTTCCGAACACCGTAGCTCCGATGAGAAGCAGAAAAACCATGGAGGAGGTTTTGACCGTGTCTTTCATGACGCTGACAAAACTGCGCCAATTCATCCGGCGGCGAACGACCATCAGGAGAAGGCCGAGCAAGGCTCCCACCGACGCGGCCTCGTTCACTGTGAAAAACCCGATGAACATACCGCCGAGCACGCAGGCGAAAAGAAACGCGACGCCGATGATCCCTTTCAGTGATTTGAAACGCTCAGCCCATGAGCATGAAAAGCCCTTGGGCGCCAATCCGGGTACAACGCGCATAGCGATCCATACCACGCACATCATCAACAAGGCGCACAGGACGCCGGGTATCACCCCGCCGGCAAAAAGACGCCCTATGGACTGCTCGGCGGCTATACCGTAAATGATCATGGGCGTCGAGGGCGGGATCAAAACGCCCAAAGTGCCTCCGGCGGCGACGCAGCCGGTAGCCAAGCTCGGCGCGTAGTTATATTTTTTCATCTCCGGTATGGCGATCACTCCCATGGTGGCGCAGGTTGCGGAATTGGAGCCGCATATGGCGCCGAAAGCCGCGCAGGCCGCTATGGTCGCGCAGGAGAGGCTTCCGGGCAGACGTGAGAGCCACTTTCTCCCCGCGTCAAAAAGCCCCTGGCTGAGCCCGGCGGCAAAGGCCGCGTTCCCCATGAGGATAAACAGCGGTATAACGGTAAATGAATAGGTTATCGCCTGTTGGGCCGGTATCGTCTGCATCATTCCCACAGCCGCCTTTTGGCCGACGACCATCCAATAGCCGGCGAAGCCGACGACCAGCATCGCCATCCCAATGTTCATGCCGAGGAACATCATAATGAGCATAACAATAATACCGAGTATCGCAACGGTAACAGGACTCATATTTCTCCTCCGGTTCAATAATTTATGCAAGAAACGCGCGAGGTATATGCCCCGCGCGTTTCCGGTTTGGCCGGCCGGCCGGGTGGATCATCCGCCGCGCCCGGTCCGGGCGATCAAATCAATATTTCGCAAGTATGCTGATAGCATCGGCCATAAAAGCCGCGGCGTCAAAGGAGGATGTGGTGTTCTTCGCCGCCCATTCAGCGTTATACTGCATGGCTATCGCCTCAAATTTGGCGTATTCCGCGGGGCTGACGTTAACTACCACAGCGTCGGAGCGGGCAAGCACCGTCTCTTTTTTGAAATCCTGATCGTTCTGGAATACCGTAGCCATCTCTATCGAGCAGTCACGGCCGGAGACGGAGTCGATCTTGTCTTGAACACTCTTCGGGAAAGAGTCCCAAATATCCTTGTTCATGAGCAGAAGGAATGGGCCGCAATAGATATTCATATCCTGATAATACTTGGTGTGTTCAAACAGTTTGAAGTCGTACATGCCGGAGAATTCGAAGCAGTATCCGTCAACTATTCCTTTTTCAAGGGCTTCATAGACGTCGGGAGGTCCCATGAATATGGGGTTCGCGCCCCAGAGACCGAGAATGTCGGTGATGGTGCCGGCTGCTGCGCGCAGCGTCAATCCCTGAAGCTTCTCTATAGAGTCGACTTCAGCGTTGGCGAAAAACAGGGTGTTGGGGGGGTTCACATAGAGGTGCAGGACTTTATATCTTGCATCCAATTCCTGCTTCATCTCGTCGTATTTTCCCCAAAGATCCCAAAGGGTATTCGTCACTTGCATGCAGTCTCTCGCGCCCATCAGAGGTTGAGCGACGACGTCGCACAGCGGGAATTGGCCGGGGAAATAGGACGAAAAGCACCAGGCGACGTCCACGGTGTTGTTCGTAACGGCCTCAAGCGCGGCGCCCGCGCCCGCCAGAACGCCTCCCTCAAAAACCTGCATTTCGACTTGACCGTCCGTGGCGGCAAACACGCGCTCGGCGTATTCCTTCAGGAATATAGTCTTGACCGATTGAGCAGGGTCGTGGATCGAAGCGGAAATTACGAATTTCTCATCTCCGCCGGACGAGCCGCCGGAATTGGAATTCGAAGAACAGCCCGCTATCACGCCGCACAAAAGAACGACTGTCAACAGCATGCCGATGACGCGGAATAAGGATTTCTTTTTCAGCATTTGAATTCCACCTTCATTTCATTTTACTTAAAAAGCATTAACGGAAAATCCGTCCGGAAATCGGCTTATGCGTATTTATTGAGAAGAGAAATGGCGTCGTCCAGATATGCCTGAGCGTCAAAACCGGCAGAGGAAGTCCTCTGGACCCATTCATCGTTATACTGCATCGCGATCTCTTCAAAACGCGCGTAATCAGCAGCGCTGACGGAAACAAGGTTAGCGTTGGAGCGCGCAAGTACCGTTTCTTTCTTCTTGTCGAAGTCTGATTGGAATATCTCCGCCATTTCGATCGAACAGTCGCGTCCGGAGATGGAGTCGATGGCGTCTTTGATATCCTGCGGGAAACCTTCCCAAACTTGTTTGTTCATCAGCAGAAGGAAGGGGCCGGCATAGATGTCCATATCCATATAGTAGCTTGTGATCTCTTCCAATTTGAAGTCGGTCAGGCCGGAATACTCGAAAGCATATCCGTCGATAACGCCTTTTTCAAGCGACTCAAACACATCCGGAGGTCCCATCAGTATCGGCTGGGCTCCCCAGAGATTGAGAATCTCGGTTATGGGGCCGGCGGGAGCGCGCAGTTTAAGGCCTTTTAAAGTGTCGAGAGAATTGACCTCTTTACTTGCAAAAGACAGGTGGTTGGGGGGGTTGGTGTAGAGGTGCAGGACTTTGTAAGGGGAAAGTTCCTGCTTCATCGCGTCATATTTATCCCACAGGTCCCACAAAGTGTTAGTTGTCTGCATGCAGCTTTTAACGCCTAACAAAGGCTGCGCTACGACCTCGCACAGAGGGAATTGGCCGGGGAAGAAAGTGGAGAAACACCATGCGACGTCGACCGCGTTGTTAACGACGGCTTCAAGCGCGCCGACGGCCGGAACCAAAGTGGCGCTCGGGAAAACAGTGATGTCGACCTGTCCCTCGGTGACTTCTCTGATACGGTCGGAATAGGTTTCAAGGAAGATCGTCTTGACCGATTGCGGCGGGTCGTGGATAGTGGCGTTAAGCTTCCAGCTTTGGCCGGTGGTCGTAAGTCCGCCGCCTCCGCCGGTGCTGCCTCCGCCTGTGGTGCCGCCTCCGCCGGTAGTGCCGCCTCCGCCGGTGGTTCCGCCGCCGCTTGAAGTGCCGGGCGTGCCGCCGCCGCTCGGAGCGTTCGATGAGCAAGCCGCCATCATGCCGCACAACATGATCACCGACAGCAGCAAGCCGAGAACACGATATGAGAGTCTTTTGTTTTGCATGTCAATACCATCCTTTTCATGAATTTATAAAGCAATAATAACACATTCTTTCCGAAAGCACAACCATGCTTTTCACTTTTTTCCGTGTGTCCGGCACGAATATTTACGCTGCGGACTTGAAATAAAAGACCGGACAGTGTATTATTACGGCGGTCGCCGCTCGACTGCTCCGACATTCCGGCGATCGGAAATCAAGAAAGGAATGATTACTGTTATGGCAAGAGAATCAAGAATCTCCGTCAATCGAATGGTCGGTACGGCAATACTGATCGCGATAGTAGTCGTACTTCAAATAATCGGAAGTTTTATCAGGTTCGGCGCGGTTTCGGTCACTATCGTGCTTGTCCCGATCGTAGTGGGCGCAGCTGTATACGGCCGCGGCGCCGGCGCCGTACTCGGAGGCGCTTTCGGCGTTGTCGTTTTGATAAACTGCATCAACGGAGTTGACATCGGAGGCAATATGCTGTGGGTGGTAAATCCCGCGCTGACGGCCGTTCTTTGCCTGATCAAAGGCATTGCGGCGGGATATGCCGCAGGATTTGTTTTCTCCCGGATTTCAAAAAAGAACATATACGCAGGCGCCGTATGCGCGGCGTTTGCATGTCCCGTCGTCAACACCGGCATATTCATCGCAGCGATGTTTCTCTTTTTCCGCGAAACCCTTTCCGTGTGGGCCTCGCTGAACGGTTTCCCGGTCGTTTACTATGCTTTTTTGATAATGGCCGGATTGAATTTTCTGTTCGAATTGGGGGTCAATATCGTTCTTTGTCCGATAATCGTCAGAATTATTAACGCGGCAAAAACGCGCGCGTAAACAAAAAGAGCAAGGCCCGCCGCGGGTCTTGCTCTTTTTGTCCGCCCGGAATATTAATGCGGCCCGTTCAGACAGGCCGTTTTTTGTTTTTCGCCGGCGTTTGTCATACCGTTTCCAAATTGCCGAACCACCTGACGGCCGCCGTATAGGAGTCGTTGATCAGTTTACTGTCCAGTCCGTGTTTTTCCGCGAAGCGGCCGACGCTGTCCCAATCGGCGAATTCATAACTTCGGAAAAACGGCGCCAAGTCCGAATACGTCCCGGTTTTTAAAACCAGCGATTCCCGGAGTTCTTCCGAAACCCGGATCTCTTCAAACGTCTCTTCCGGCGTCTTGTCAAGGATAACATGCAAAAGAGAAAACATACCCGCGAAAAACGCTGTGTTCGGATTGCGTTTGCCGGTAAAATACGGTGCGAGAAGGCTTCCGAACTGCGCTCTTATCAACGACAGCCGCACAAGCTCCGGCGGTTTGTTGAAACCGAGTCCGCGAACCGCCAAAAGCGCCGTCCACTTTTTTAAATTTTCCTCTCCGAGATACGCGACCGCCGTCGAAAAGGACGAAATGTTTTGCAGTCCCACGACCTCCGAGTTCAACAGCCGCAGAAAGCTGTCCGAGAGAGCGGGATCGGACGAAATAAGTGAGCCTATGTCACGGATGGTAAAATAATCCTTGGCGCAGGCCATACGCAAAAGCCGGCGGAAATCCTCCGTTAAGGGATCCGCTTCCGTTGCCCTGCCGGGGGAAAGCTCGTTGAACCAGAAGCCCTGAAACAGCTTGAATCCCCTGCGTTTTGCTTCTTCATATTCGGCGTGAGAGTTTATATTTGTAGCAATGAATTTCTTGTCGGAGTTGTTTGCTATGAGCCACGCTTTCATGGAGTCGCTCGGAGCGCCGACAGACGCAAATTTGCAGAAATCCGCCAAGCTCAAAAATTCGTTCGTAACGGAACCTTTCAGATTGGTCAGAGCGATGTAATATCCGTGCTCATGCAGTTCTCTGAGCTTTTTGATCTCTCGTTCGCTTTTGCATTCTTCGGCGGAGAACTGTATGATAAATTTATCTTTTGAAAGAGCGTTCAGCACTGTTTCGTCAAAAAATCTGGGTGAATATGAAACAAAGCACAAAGCGGAGCCCGCAGGGTCTTCAAGGCCGAGCGCGCGGGCGGGCCTGTCGCTGCCCGTCAGATTTACCGCCCCCGTTTCGACGGCTCTGTCGTTCCCACGGTCAACCAACTCATAACCGAAGGTTTTTCCGTAGGACGTCAAAACCGGTTGCAGGGTCACATAAATGTCTCTGAAATTCTTAGCGGTGTCATAACGATCTTCAAAGAAAACCAAGCGATTGCGCCCGGTCGCTTTTGCCCTGTGCAGCGCGATATCCGCCTTTCGCAGCAGCTCGGAGGAATCGGCCCCCTGCTCGGGAAAAAAAGCCGCTCCTATGCTGAGCGTACAGGAAACCTCGATATCGGGCAGCGAATAGGAGATCAAAGCGCCGCTCAGCATCTCCTCATAATATTTGCGGCGGTCGTCCTGCGAGGCAAAACGATCGGCTTTATCAACGCAAAACAAGAAAAACTCATCGCCGCCCAACCGGTACAGCCGGCCGTTGTACGCCAAGTTTTTTTCAAGTCTCTCCGTGAGTTTGGCGAGCATGACGTCGCCCGTGTCGTGTCCGTATGTATCGTTTATGTTTTTAAAATTATCGATATCGAAAAAAGCCGCAAGTCCGCAAATATTGCCTTTTGCCGCCCCGTCGGCGACAGCTCTGAAATCCTCCGTGAATTTTCGCCGGTTCGGCATATTGGTAAGCTGATCCGTATAGATGAGTTTTCTCAGCATTTTCCCCGCGTTTCTCTCCTCGTCCACGTCGCGCAGGATAAAAACGCGGTACGGTCCGCCCTCAACGATATCGGTCACTCCGGTTTTCAAAGAAAAAACTCGCTGTTTATTGTCAACGATGTCGACCGGCGCCGAAGCGCCTTTTTCCTCCCTTGAATATAAGCCGCAGTATTCGCACAGAGCCGGAAAAAGATGCGAGCAGCCGGCGCCGCAGTCATCTTCGGGAAGTCTCGCAGACGCCAGCCTTGCCTTGGCGTGCGCGTTCAGCCAAACAGTCTCGCAGTCTCTCGGGGATACGACCGCCACATCGGCGTCGTATATGTCAAATACACCGCAATCCAAGACTTTCTGAAGTTTCTCCTTTTGCCGCCTGTTGAGAGCCATCCGCACCCCTCACCTTTGTGCTTTACGGTTTAATAAACTGTATGATATAGTAATTGCAGAGCAATGAATATCGAGCGTTCAAGCCGCGGCGCGGGGCGCGCCGCACAACCATTATATCATTATAATTGAAACCGTGCGTTTTGTGAATGTTTTTTTGAAATGCCGGGCAAATAACAAACGATCCGGCGCGCCTTCTGAAAGGAATCGTCGTTTATGAGCTGTGCGGATATGATTTTTATTCAAAACTGCCGCGAGATATTAGATACAGGAATCAGAGAGACCGGCGAGGTCCGCCCGCGTTGGGAAGACGGTTCGCCGGCCCGCACTGTCAAAAAATTCGGGATAGTCAACAGATACGATCTGGCAAAAGAATTCCCGATTATGACTCTTAGGCGAACTTATCTGAAATCCGCGATCGACGAGCTGCTTTGGATATGGCAGGAAAAAAGCAACAACGTCCGCGATCTGAGGACAAGGATATGGGATAAATGGGCGGACGGGGACGGTTCGATAGGCAAGGCTTACGGCTATCAGCTCAAGCTCCGTCATCACTACAAAGAAGGCGATTTTGACCAGGTGGACAGAGTTCTTTTCGATCTCAAAAACAATCCCTCCTCAAGGCGCATCATGACAAATATATATAATTTTGAGGACTTGAGCGAGATGGCCCTGTACCCCTGCGCCTACTCGATGACTTTCAACGTATCCGGCGATACACTGAACGCCATCCTCAATCAGCGCAGCCAGGATATGCTGACCGCAAACAACTGGAACGTGTGCCAGTACGCCGTTTTGACGCATATGTTCGCTTTGGTGTCCGGCCTTAGCGCGGGAGAGCTCGTTCACGTTATCGCCGACGCTCACATATATGACCGCCACGTGCCTTTGGTCGAGAAAATGATAAAAAACGAACCGAAAGATCCTCCGAAATTCATGATCGACCCCGAAGTAAGCGATTTTTACGACTTCACGCGGGACAGCTTTTCACTTGAAAACTATAACTGTTGCGAGTTTTCCGACGCGATTCCCGTCGCTTTGTGATCACTGAAAGGACTCTTAAAATGGACGCTGTTGTTGCGGTATATTCCGACTGGGGCATAGGCGCAAACGGAACGCAGCCCGTGGCGGTTCCCGAAGACAGACGGAAATTCGCGGAGCTGACAAAAGGCGCCGCCGTGATAGTCGGCAGAAAAACCTTGGCTGACTTTCCCGGAGGACTTCCGCTCAAGGACCGCTTTAACGTTGTATTGACATCCGGCGACGCCGTTAAAGGCGCTTTGACCGCCCGCAGCGCGGCGGAGGCTTTGGAGGCGGTCAAAAATCACGAAAAAGTGTTTGTGATAGGCGGAGAGCGCGTTTACAAGTTGTTTTTGCCCCATATTGACCGAGTATTTGTGACAAAAATCGATGTTTGCCCCCACTCTGACGTATTTTTTGAAAATCTTGACGAGTCGCCGGATTGGCGCTGTGCGCACAGCGGGGAAGCCCGCGAGCACGAGGGAATAAAATACGGTTTTTTCGTATATGAAAGAATAAGGCCGGACGGCGGGCAAGCCCTCTGACCCGCGGCAAAGCGATATCTTATCGCGCCCGCGCCGTATTATAAATAAAGTGAAATGCCGGCGACGTCCGGTTGGTATCTGCGTATGTTTTTTTCAAGTCTGATCTTCATATATGCTTTTTTGCCGGCTTCGCTTCTGTGCAATTTTCTTTGCCGCAGCCTTAAAGCGAAGAATACGGCGCTTTTATTGTTTTCCCTTATTTTTTTCGCATGGGCGGGACCGCGGGTCATATTCCCGCTGTTCTTCCTTTCGCTTTCATCCTGGTTTTTCGCCCTGCGCATCGAAAGAGCGAAAAACAAAAAGGAAGCGAAATTCCGGCTGTTTTTATCCTGCGCGGTCGATATATGTATGCTGTGTTTTTTTAAATACGCCGGACCGGTCTCCTCGCTGTTCACCCGGGTCCCGGGGTTTTTACAAGGCGTCGCTTTGCCCCTCGGCGTCTCGTTTTACACTTTCCGGCTCATCACCTATGTCGCGGACGTATATCGCGAACAAGCGAAGGCCCGGAAAAGCTTTGCGGACGTTTTACTTTTCGCGTCGCTGTTTCATTTATGCGTCGCCGGGCCGGTCGTCAGATACAAGCTGCCTGAACAAGGGCTCTTTAAGAAACGAGAGGACGGGAGCGCCCTTGCCGCGGGCATATCGCGTTTTTCCGTCGGCCTCGCAAAGAAGACCCTGCTTGCGACTCCGTGCGGCGCTTTGGCGGACGCTCTGCTCCTGACCGAAAAAGCCGCGTCGGACGCGTCGCTTTTCGCATCAAATCTCGATGCGCTCACCGCACTTCCGGTCACGGGAGCATGGCTCGGCGTTCTCGCGTATACACTGCAGATATATCTGGATTTTTCCGCCTATTCCGACATGGCCGTCGGCATGGGAAAAATGTTCGGGCTGAATTATCCGGAGAATTTTGACCATCCGTACATTTCGCGTTCCGTCACTGAGTTTTGGCGGCGCTGGCACATATCTCTGGGAACTTTTTTCAGGGAACATGTCTATATCCCCTTAGGCGGACAAAGACGCTCCGCGCCGAGGAATACGGCAAATCTTTTCATCGTCTGGGCATTGACGGGAATGTGGCACGGGGCGACTTTAAATTTCGTTGTTTGGGGACTGTGGTCTTTTCTTTTCATATTTTCAGAACGTATCATCCTTAAGCGCCTTTTGGAGAAATCCCCTGCTGTGTTTTCGCATATTTATCTGCTCGCTTTTGTTTTTGCCGGATGGATCATATTCCGTTTTACGGATCTTCGTCTCGGTTTGGCTGTTTTCGCCGGACTGTTCGGCGCGGCCGGCAATCCGGCGTCGGATTTTGCGAGTTTAACGCTTTTGAAAAACAACGTGTTTTTACTTGCGGTGTGCGTTGCGGCATGTACGCCTCTCGCCGGCGCCGCCGAAGCGCGTCTTTCATTTTTCGGGCGCAGGCACGCAGGTTTCGAACGGCTGAGAAAAATAATGACCGGCGCCGTCATCCCCGCGGCGCTCTTGCTCCTGTCGACTGCGTCATTGGTCGCAGACGGTTACAGTCCTTTTATTTATTTTCAATTCTGAAACGCGGGTGTCGATATTGAGTACGGCGAAAAGAAAAAAAAGAAACAAAAACAATAAATCGGACAACCGGCAAAAGCTCCTGAAAAAGCGCCGGGAACGCAGGCAAAGTCTTATGCTCGCGGCGCCTTTTCTCGTGATGCTCACCGCGCTCACAGCAGTCGCGTTCGCGATTCCGCTGCGCCCCGCTTTCTCAGTGAGCGAGAAGCGCAGTCTCGCGGAGTTCCCGGCATTTTCGACGGATACGCTGATAAGCGGCGAGTATTTTGACGGCATGACCCTGTGGTTCTCCGATACCTTTCCCGGCAGGGAGAGCTGGATCAAAGCCGCCGGCTTTTTGGCCGATCTTCGCGGCATTCGCGACGTGACTATCTACGGCAGCTTCACCGGCGCGGACGATATCCCTCCGAAGCCGGAACTCAAGCCCGTTAACGCCGCTCCGGCAGCGCCCTTCGCGACGCGGCCGCCCGTCGTTGAGGAAACTCCGCCGCCCGATCCCGACCCGGTCGAAACATCGCCGCCGACGGAATCTGTCGAGCATTGGGGCGGTCTTGTCGTCGATGACGACGCCGAGGTAATATTCGGTCAGGTACTGCAAATAGGCGACTCCGCCTTTTCGTACTTCGGTTTTTCACAATACGGCTCAGACCGCCGTATAAGACTCGTGAACGATCTGGCGGAGGTAATGACACAGCGCGGCGTTACAGTTTACGACATACTCATTCCCACAAGCGTGGGAGTTCTTGTTTCATCTGAATATACCGAAAAACTCAAATGCTCCGACCAAGGGGCCACCGTCGACTACATATACTCCGGAGAATCCGATAACGTTAAAAAAGTCAATGTTTTCAATAAACTTATCCGGCATAACGACGAGTATATTTATTTTCGCACGGATCACCACTGGACAGCGCTCGGGGCATATTACGCCTATGAACAATTCTGTCTTACGGCGGGATTCGAGCCCGTGCCGCTTGAGCGTTACGAAAAACTGGAGTTCCCGGGATTTCTGGGTTCGTTTTATTGGATGTGCAACCAAAACTCCCGGCTGCGGGAAGACACTTTATACGCCTATGACCCGCCGGGAAATATCGAGATGAAAGTGACTCATACGGAAGGAAACACTTTCCCCTGGCCGGTTTTGACCGACATGTCACACTCGGGTCCGGGAGGCAAATACATGACATTCATCGCGGGCGACAACCCGCTGACAACACTCACAAACAATGATCTGCCGGACGACGCGCCGAACTGCGCGGTCATCAAGGAATCTTTCGGCAATCCCTTCGCGCCGTATTTGACTCAGCATTATAAAAACGTGTATGTGATCGATTACAGAAAATACTCTAAAATGAAACTGCGCTACTTTGTTGACCATTATGAAATAAGCGACGTGCTGCTGGTCGAGAATTTAGCCATGGCGCAGGGAGACGGCACGCTCGATCTGCTTGAGTGGCTGTTCTCCGCCTGACGCCCACCGCCCCGGGCGGGGGCTTCCCCCTGCCGGGGGACGGTCCGAGAGCCTGCGGCTCTCGGGGCTGCCCTTTTACCCCATTTCTTTCGTTTCGCCGAAAGAAATGGGGTAAAAGAGTCGCGCAGGGGCGAAAGCCCCGCGGCGCGGCAAGCCCCCGTCCCCGGCAGGGCTGCGAAGTGCCGGATAGAAATGCGGCGCGGCAACCCCCGTCCCCGGCAGGGGGACAATCCCCGAGAGCCGCAGACTCTCGGCCCGGTTC
>Ga0082212_10004094_pt1 | contig 20372 bp, 18 predicted proteins | sample TergutNt197P3_FD_71548 | JGI IMG/M metagenome (GOLD analysis project Ga0082212, IMG submission 71548) | Neocapritermes taracua P3 segment gut microbial communities from Petit-Saut dam, French Guiana - Nt197 P3 | ecosystem: Host-associated > Arthropoda: Insects > Digestive system > Gut ... | reverse complement strand
AATACTTCGGCGCGGTTGCGAAAAACATGAAACTTGAAACCCCCGACCGCAAATATGTAAAACATGTCGCGGAAATTGTTAAAAAAGCGGTTGATAAAGACGTGTCCGCGGCGATTGGTTCCATACAAATAGCGAAAGACATTAATGTGACCGGAATACGGGACGACGCGCGCGCGATGGAACCTATTATGATTATCAACAACTCTCCGATATACGCAGGCATTACGGAAGGCTGTTCTCCGCATACTTCGCCGTTGTACAACGACCTTTACATGTATTCCATTCAACGCGGAATATCGAACGCGATATGCAAAGCGCTGCCGATTGGACGCGTAATGTATACATGGAAACTGCCCTGGTGGACGGGCGCTGCGGAACGCCGGAATTTCCATCCCTATGCTTTCATAGTGCGAACGGTCAATACGGTTGATTTCAAGAGCGCCGACACGACATACTTGAACTTTGACGTCCAGAAATCAATCATGGACGGATTGGCAAAAAAATACAGGCAAAGCCAACAAAACCAACTGCTGCTGTTCGATATGACGCGCAAACCGTCCGCAACGATAGAATACAGGTAATCACCAATCTATCGGCTGCGCCCCTTTGGATTCCAGGTATTCGTTGGTTTTCGAAAAATGATGGTTGCCGAAAAATCCGCGCGCCGCCGACAACGGCGACGGGTGAACGGACTTCAAGACCAGGTTTTCACTGGGGTTGACGATTTCCGCTTTACGCTGGGCATAACTTCCCCACAGTATGTAAACTATATCGGACCGGTTGCGCAACGCGCGGATGGCCGCGTCCGTAAATTGTTCCCAACCCTTACCCGCATGACTTGCCGCCAGATGCGCCTGGACCGTCAATGTGGAATTTAACAGTAATACGCCCTGTCTAGCCCAAGGCGATAAATCGCCTTGGGCGAAGCCACCCGAAGTCTTGACGAAGGGTGGTCTGCCCAAATCATTTTCTATTTCTTTGTATATGTTTTGCAAAGACGGCGGATTCGCCGTACCCGCCTGGACAGAAAAGCACAGACCGTGCGCCTGGCCCGGTTCGTGATACGGGTCTTGTCCGATTATGACGACCTTTACTTTGTCGAACGGACACAAATTGAACGCGTTGAAAATATTTGCAGGCGCCGGATAAATCTTTTTGCCCGACATATATTCGCCGCGCACAAAGTCGGTCAGTTCTTTGAAATACGGTTTTTCAAATTCCGCGCCTAATGCCTGTTTCCACGATTCTTCGATTTTCACGTCCATTTCACACTCCTTCTATCAAATGGTTTTGACAAGACTTCCAAAGAACAACATCTATGTATCCGCGCGGCAATCCCGTTTCGCGTTCCAGGTGCACAAACATTGCATCGCATGCGGATTTGATTTCCGGGTCCAGTTTTCCGTTATTGACTTTATCTTGTAGGGGCGTATTGCATACGCCCGGGCGAACGCAGTTCGCCCCTACAAAAGCCACACCCAACCTCTGAATCCATATATCGTATTTCACAATATTCTCGCCAAGATTCCGCGCCAGATGATTCGCCGTGATTTTACCGATATGCGGCAAAGTCGCAAGGTAAGAAAGCTTTGAATCCAACCCGGAAATCTTGTAATATTCGGCGCAATATTTTTCCCGGTTTTCCCATATCTTTATAATCGCATTGACTTTATTTTTATTGTTGAATATTTTCAAAAGACAATCGCTGCCGACTTTTGACTTTCGACTTTCGACTATAAAACCCATAATTTCGGCATGTTTTAGTTTTGCCGTTTTTTGGGAAAATCCGCCGGCAAGAACAACGTAAACGGCCTGGGCCGCAAAATCGTCCGGCCCCAATATTTCATAGGCGCACAGCCTTTTTTTAATAACATCGAAAGTATCGGAATCGGAATCCAGTCCGGCATCTTTTAACCGCCGCTCTAAATCAAAAAAGATTTCGCGGGACAGATTCATTTTATACCATAAAAGGAAGGTTTTCCAATGTCCCCTCGCCCACCCTTACATTGACATCCACCATCAGAAACAGACGCTCTTCTTCTGTATTGTTCGGCACGTTGCAATCCTTGTGGTCGAACATATCCGGCGCCAGAAAATGCGAAGTATTGACCGAAAGCCGCGTCACCAGATGGTCGTCGTCAAGAAGAGTGTAAATCGGCCCGATATTTTTCGGCTGATTCTCTCCGATTTCATGTTCGTTCTGGGGGCAGCGCAAAGCGTCAAGCAGCGTCTTGACGCGGTTGTCTATATCCGCGCGCGCGACGCCGACGATTTCCGGATGCATCAGCTGAATGTCCAGTTCCGCGATAAGTTTCAGATTCGGGGTGATAATCGGATTGAAATCCACGCCGCCTATGTGCTTTGTGGTGACCGGCGATTTGGTCGGATTCGGCATCATGTATTTGCCCAGATTGTTCCACGGCGAATATTCCACCAGTTTTTTCAACTGGGGATGAAACTGCATGCGTATGTCGGTTATATGCTGGGCGCGTTTTTTCGGATTGGTGCGCAGCTCTCCGAAATACAGCAGTTTGAATTTCATGACATCCTCCTGTGGCTATGCATCTATATTCGCGTTCAGCGCGTTGTTTACGATAAAATCGCGGCGCGGTTCGACGACGTCGCCCATCAGCATGGAAAACACTTCGTCGGCGCGGCCGGCGTCGGAAATCCGAACCTGGAACAGCGCGCGGTTGTTCGGGTCCATCGTCGTTTCCCACAGCTGTTCCGCATTCATTTCGCCAAGTCCCTTGTACCGCTGGATGGACAGGCCTGTCTTTGCATATTCAAAGGCGGTGGTAAGCAACTGGGTCGCGGTTGTTATGCGCTGCTCCTTGCTTTTAACGCGCAAGGTTGCCGGCGCGGAGAACATGGATATCAGTTCGTCACGTCCCGCCATGCGTTCCCACGCGTGTATTTCGGGCGAATCCAATTTGTCGACGGACAGGAAATAAGATTCCGCGACAGAACGCAGGACCCTTGAAACTTCGATTCCGTTTGAATTGCGCGCGACTTTCCAACCGCGTTCGAATTCCATTTCCTGGGAATCCAACAATTTTTCAACCGCCGCAGCCGACCATTCCCCGGGGCCGAAAGCGCCGTTCAGCGCCAGCGCTTCGACAAACCGAACGGGCATGACGGACGACAGCGGCGAAAGGATATTTCGCGCATTCATGCACAGTCCCAAAACACGTTTTATATCGTTGCCGATAATCTGCGTCCCGTCGGAAAGGGTCAGCGCCCCGTCTCCGGCGACCGCATCCATCATATAATCGTCGAATTCGCGCTGGTTCTGCAAATAGCGTTCCTGTTTGCCGCGGGCGACTCTATACAGCGGCGGCTTTGCGACATATACGTATCCGCGATTGATGGCCTCGGGCATGTGGCGGTAAAAGAACGTCAAAAGCAGCGTCTGGATATGCGCGCCGTCGACGTCCGCGTCGGTCATTATTATGACTTTGTGATAGCGCATTTTTTCGACGTCGAAATCATCCGAACCGATGCCGGCGCCCAGCGCGCTTATCATAGTGCCGATTGTTTCGGACCCCAGCATGCGGTCGAACCGCACGCGTTCGACGTTAAGGATTTTTCCGCGCAGCGGAAGTATGGCCTGGAATTTCCGGTCGCGGCCCTGTTTGGCTGTGCCGCCGGCGGAATCCCCTTCGACGATGAACAGTTCCGATTTCGCCGGGTCGCGTTCGGAACATTGCGCCAGCTTGCCGGAAATGACGTTCAAATCGGGGCCGTTTTTCTTGCGCGAAAGTTCGCGCGCCTTGCGCGCGGCCTCTCTTGCGGTCGCCGCTTCGACGATTTTATCGATGATTGTTTTTCCGACGGTCGGATTTTCGTCCAGATATTGATAAAGCAAGTCCGACACCGCCGATTCCACAACCGGTCGGACTTCGCTTGATACCAGCTTGTCTTTCGTCTGGGACGAAAATTTCGGGTCCGGAATTTTCACAGATATGATGTTGGTCAGGCCTTCGCGGAAATCTTCGCCGGTCAGGGCGATGTCTTTCTTTGTATTCTTTTCGGCAATGTATTTGTTCAGCGCGCGCGTAAGCCCCGCGCGAAATCCCGCCAGATGCGTCCCGCCGTCGCGGTTCGGAATATTGTTGGTAAAGCAAAGCGACGTTTCGTTGTACGCCGTGGTCCATTCCAGAACGGCCTCTACATAAGTATCGTCGACCTGTTTCAATATATGAATCGGTTCGGGGGTCAGTTTTTCCTTGGACTTGTCCAGGTACGACGCAAATCCGCGCAGACCGTCTTTGGAATGGAATTCCATATTTTTTTCTTCCCCGCCGCGCAAGTCTTCGAATCTGATTTTCACATTGGCGTTAAGGAACGACTGTTCGCGCAGCCAGGTTTCCAGAGTGTCGAACGAAAATTCGGTGAACGTGAATGTCGTCGGGCTGGGCAGAAAAGTAACCTCTGTCCCGTGTTTATCGCCGGCATCTGCGTTGATGACGACCAGTTCGCCGACGGGCGCGCCATCTTCGAATTTCAGCATGACTTCCTGTCCGTCGCGCCATATGCGCAGTTCCAGCCAGGTGGACAGCGCGTTCACAACGGACACGCCGACGCCGTGCAGACCGCCGGACACCTTGTACGCGCCGTCGCCTTCGTTGTCGAATTTTCCGCCGGCGTGCAGTTCGCACATGATAAGTTCGGCGGCGCTGCGTCCGGTCTCTTTATTTATTGCGAACGGAATTCCGCGGCCGTTGTCGCGGATTGTCGCGGACCCGTCGGGGTTCAGCGACACATAGACTTCGTCCGCATAACCCGCCATGGCTTCGTCGATGGAATTATTGACGACTTCGTAAATCATGTGGTGCAAACCGGACCCGTCGCCCACGTCGCCGATGTACATTCCGGGGCGCTTTTTGACCGCTTCCAGACCTTTTAATACTTTGATTGAATCAGCAGAATATTCTTTGTTGACCGACATTTTTATAACCTTTTTTATTACTGTTTTTTGCCCTGGAAATATAGCAAAAAGCCCGGAAAATTGCAAGAAAATACTAACAAAAAACCACCCGAAATTCCGGCTTGTTTTTACCGGATTTCCGGTATATAATGGCACTGATGTCCGGGGATTCCGGCATTGTGGTTTAAGACCCATTAATCAACAAGTACTTCCTGTCCAGGCAGGAGGACACCGAATATCCAATAAGGTGTACTATTCACTTGTTGATAGGTCTTAACCTCCTGCCATCTTTTTCAAGATGGCTTTTTTTAATCGGAGGATGACAATGACAAATGAAGCCAGATTGGAACAAATTCGAAAACTGTTTGCCGATATTACAAAATCGTTGGAAGATTATTACAAAGGCTGGGATTCTTTAATGACCGCTAATTGTAAACTTGCCGAAGAAAATAAAAAGTTGAAAATCGAATTGGGTATTTGCCCATACGGCGATAATAAACCAAATTAATTTTGTTTGTCACGATAATGCCGACGTTATCTGGTCCTGCATCTCAAAGGTGCCGAACACAACCCACGCGATAATCAGCGACACAAGAATAATGCCGGCGCTGTTCATAAAACTGGAAACCTTTTCCATTCTGCGCACGGAATCGTCCAGGTAATCGTTCGCTATTTTCGACAGGTTCTGGTCGAATCCGGTCATGTCCGCGTATATCGCCAAATCGCCGATGATTTCGTCGTTCGGAAATCCCGCGCCGGTATTGGAAAGCGCCCGGCCCAAATTGTCGCCGTTGGTTATGAACCGGTTTGTCTTTTCCAAAATATCGCGCAGATATTTGTTGGAATTGTCGGCCAGCGCTTTTATGGCGACGGGTATGGAACTGCCCGATGCGACCATCGCGGCCAGCGTCGTCATCCATCCGACGGATATGGAAATCTTGTACATGGACCACGGCGGCAGGCGGTCGAACATATACCGCATGCTTCCGGACCAGGTGCCAAGCGAACGCCAAATCGCCAGAAATAATACGATGGCGCCGCCGACAACCAGCGGCCAGAACCGGTTTGAAAATTCCGAAACCCATATCAGCTGGGCGGCCGCGCCGCGCCAAACTATGTCGCCGCCGGCCGCGTCAAGCAGCGGCGGCACCAGATAAATCCCGACCGCGATAATGATGACGAACGTCAAGGCCAATAAGAATAAGGGATACGTCACCGCGTCGCGCATTGCGGAATTGATTCGCGCGGCACCTTCGCCGACGCGAACGACATTGTCCAGCGCAATGGAAAGTTTGGACACGTCGCCGACGGAAAGCATTAACGCTTCGCTTGCCGGGGCCCATCCGCGAACGCTGTCCGGAAACGAAAGCCCGCGTTCCAGGTTGGATTGAATCGCGGCAAGCGCTATTGCGAAAGGTTCGTCCTTTTTTTGTCCGTTTTTGGATTCCACTTGCCAGATTCTGTCCAGCGCATCCATCAGCGTAAAGTCGTTGCGCAGCATGGATGAAAGCTTGCGATAGACATCCATCCGTTTTGCCTGCGATGTGCGGAATGTCCATTTTGAATAAATAATGTCCAGTTTGCCCGCCATGGTTAATAAACCCCCGGCAAATCCAAAAGCCCGACCCAGCGTTCAAGTTCGGACGGATCGATGGCCCCTTTCAGCATCAGTTCCATAGCCGATTCCTTCAAAGTCCGACCGTTCAGGTTTTCCAGCCAGTATTTCATCGCGCCGGTCCTGTCGCCGCCGAGCGCCCGTTCCAAAAATTCATTATCGGTTATGATGATTTCGCCCGCTTTTATCCGGCCCAGGAATCCTTTTTTGTCGCACAGCTCGCACCCCTTGCCGCGGACAAAAACCTGGGCGGCGCCGATTTTTCCAACGGCGTCATTCACGCGCCCGTACGCCGCATGGTTCGGATGTTCGGACAATCTTTCCTTGCACTTTGGGCACAAGGTCCGAAACAGCCGCATCGACACCAACCCGCGCATCATCGTCTCGTCCCGCAGTTTGAACGATTCCACGCCCAAATCCAAAAGCCGGGTCAGCGCCGCCATCGCGGAATTCGCATGCAAAGTCGTCCATACGGAATTTCCGGAAAGCGCCGCCTTTAACGTCAGCTGCGCCGCGGACAATGTGCGGATTTCTCCAACCATCAGGGCGTCCGGGTCGCTGCGCAGCGCGGCGGCCAGCGCTTCGGTGAATTTCTCTTCGCGCTGTTCTTCGTTGTTCGCGTTGGTGACGGGAATCTGGCGCGCGCCGAAAATCTTTCGTTCGGCCGGGTCTTCGACGGTTATCAGGTTTATTTCATAATTATGCTCTTTCAGCATCAGCGACATATTATGAAACAGCGTCGTAGATTTTCCGGAACCCGTCGGCCCCGCCACGACGACAAGACCCGTCGGAAACGCGCGCAGCCGCAATAATTGCCGCTGTTCGTATTCGCCGAATTCCTGTTCGGTCTTTATGCCGTCCGCGGGATTGTCGTACAAAAGACGGAACACGACGTACCGCGACCCGAACGCAATCGGGTCGAACTGCATGCGTATGCCCATGACGCCGGTCGGCAGATACAAATCGCGCGTCCCGCGCAGCGGCGTGCGGCCGTCTTTCTGGGCGGACTGGTATTCGTTCTGGGCGTAATTCGAACTGGACTGGTCGGATGACGCGAACGCCGCGCGCACGAACGATTCCCCCCACTGCGAATTATATTCCAGAACCGTCTGCATGCTGCCGTCTATGCGGAAATACACGGTCGTCTGGTCGGCGACTTCGATATGCACGTCCGACACTTTCATCGCCGCCGCGCGCGCGATGATGTCGACGAAATCCTTTTGCATCTGGTTGTCGTAATCCTGCCCTCCCCTTGAACCCGTACCGGAAATCCGTGCGTCGTACGTTTTATATATCGCGGACAAAAGCCCCAGGTCGGAATAAAACGGCGCCAATTGTTTGCGCCCTTCGCGCGCCAAAAGCCCCAGGAACGCGATAACGCGGCCGTCGTTTCTGTGCGTGCGCGATATTATGATTTCCCCGCCGGCGAAATAGGCAAGCAGGTTTTGCGTGTCCTTTGAAACCTCTAAATCGGCAAGACTGGCGGTAAGCAGCCTGTTGCCGTTGGAAAACAGGTAATCGACAATGTCCTTTTGCGCGGCCAGGGACAGCCCGTCCGGAACGGATTTAGTATTGTCACGATAAACTTTCATCGCCGCTTCTGCCAAGACTTTCGCCCCTTTTGATTTTAATCTTTCGCGCTGCTGCTGACGGTCAGACTTTCCTGGGCGCCGTCCTTTACGAACACAACACCCTCGTCCAGCGAAATGGATTTGACGTCGTATCCGTCGATTTTATGGCCGACCTGCACGCGTCTTTTCTGTCCGGTGACCAAATCTTCGACCGTCGCCTGCAACTGGCGGTTCACGCCGACTATTTCGACCAGTCTGAATCTTTTGAATATCGGCAGCGGCCCGGAATCTTCGGCGCTTTTTCCGGCGGCTTTTGCGGACCGCGCGGCGCCCTTGGCGTCCGTTGCGGCGGCGTCTTCGGGATTCAAAAGCTTTTCTTCCAGCTTTTCTTTTTCAAGCTCCATTTTTTTCATCGCGCGTTCCAGCTTTTGGTTTTCTTCCTCCAACCGCTGGACTTCCGGGCTGCCCCTTTCCGAAATATTGGCGGCATCCGCGCGAAGGCGCGCCTGTTCCAACGCCATGCGGTCCAAATCCAGCATCAGCTGCGCCTTTTCCCTTTCCAACTGCAACAGAATCCTTTCCTGTTCAAAGTCGGCGATTTGCTGGAACACCGGCCTGGCGTCCTGCGTCGTTATATCGACCTCCATTTCGGCCGCTGCGGGCATTGCAAACATAATCGCAAACGCCAGATACGGACAACGGATTACGGATAACGGATTACGTTTTTTATTTGACATAGATTTTCACCTCATAGTTCCATTTTTTGGACGACGCGCTCCACCGTACGGACGATAAAAGCACGGCGTCGTAATCTTCGAATATTTTGACGAATTCCATCGGTTGCAGCGCGCTGGCCGCGCCGACCAATACGATGTTCGCGGCGGCCATGGCGCCGGCGCCCTGCACCGTTTCGATGGACCGACGGACATCGGCGTCGTGACCCATCGTCTGGAATACGGAATTGATGTTGCGAATGGCGGTGTCCGCGTCTTGTTCGGCAAGGCGGCTTTGCCCCGGAATTTCATCCAGCTCTAAAACCAAAACCATATCCGAATCCGAATTTTCGATAATTTCCACGCCCGGCATATTGTTCGCGACGAATTCATAGACTTCGGTTATCACGCCGAACCGCCTGTGCAGATGGGCGGCGGCAACATTGTCTTCGCATTCGGCGTCCGCCTGGGTCCAGCCGGGGATAACCTGCATCAAAAACGTTATGGCGTCGAAACACATGCGCGCGCGCGCGGAGATGTCCGGAATATTGTCATAAGGCATGACGACCGCCGCCGGGGCCGGTATCGCGGTTTTCGCGGCGGATAAAAGCGCGGAATCGCGTTCTTCCAATTTTTTCACGTACGCCGCGCGCGCGGCTTCGTCTATTTCCACTTTTTGGGCCGGCGGATTTATAATGTGCGTCAGCGGTTCGCGGAATATGTAAAAAATCCCGAACAGCAAAGCGCCCAGCATGGCAAGCGATACAAACGCGCCGCCGAATTTTCCAATCGGCATCAGATAATATTTCGTATCGCCGGACACGACTTCGGACAGTATTTTTTCTTCGGCGCGCGGAACGGACCAGCCGCCCGGCGCAATCAAAAGCCCCCAGTCGGGAAGACCGGTCAGCAGTTCGTATTCGGCCTTTGCCGACGCTTCGTCCGAAAACAGCTTGTCCTGGATTATGACTCCGTTGCGCACGGACACGATGTAAAAGCCGTTCCGGACGGCGAACGCCGCCAGGAAAGAATTGTAATCCGAAAAGGCGTCGTTGATTTCCGCGGCGGCGGACGGCATGCGGCTTTGATGCCCCAGCGCGCGGCCGCCAATTCCAATCATAGAGCGGTATTCCGTAAAATATTTGACGGCGCCGGGTACGAATTTCGAAAGGCTGCGCGCAAGCCCGCGGGCGTTATGCCCGCCGGACACCGGCTGCCAAAACAATCCGGTGGCGTACTTTTTGCGTTCAATGCTTATTACCTGCGATGCCATTCCCTTCCAACGCCTCCTGTTTTGAAAAATTCTAGCACAACCCAACCCGGCATAACAAGCACAAAGTCCGGGAACGGAACGGGACGAAAAACGGACGGGGCATAGGCAAAATTTCCGATGCACAAACGGCTGCGGGCGATATATAATTCAGGCAAATAAAATGTTTCTGCACCGCCGAAAAAAATCTTTGACGTTCACATTCGGACTGAATCTGGGGATTCTGATTGGCATCATTATATGCATGGCGTTCATAGCCAGGTACTAGGCGCCGGCTATTTCGTAATTGTCCGGATTTTCAAAAAGCTTCCGCAGCGCCAGGTTGTTCAACCCGTGCGACCCCTTGTACGATTCGAAAGTTCCATATACCAGGCCGCCGCTTGTAAACAAATCGCCGACGGCGTCGATAATTTTATGCCGCACGAATTCGTCGGGGCTGTACAGCTTGTTTATGGTGCCCGCGCCGGTGTCACTCAGCGCGATGACATTCGAAAGGTCGGCGCCCAATCCCATGCCGCGTTTTTTCATGTATTCCCATTCCCAGACGCGCCCGAAAGTCCGCGATGCGGCAAAGTTTTTTACAAAGTTTTGCCGCGTTTTGTCTGTGCCGTCGAAAAAGAATTCCGCCGACTGCACGCCTATGATTTTATCCGGGTAATCCAGCGTGGCGCGTATCAAAAGTCCGTCCGGATTCGGCGACAGTTTCACGAATCCGTTTTCGCGCCGGCCGGTTTTCAAATTATGCAAAAAAAGCACAAGGCGCGACAACAGGGGAAGCTTTCTTATCACTTCGCGCCGGTGTGCGACGATTTCTTTTTTCACGATTATCCTTATCCCTGTCTTGCCAGGCTTTTGATTTTTCAAAAGCTTTTCAATGAACTGTTTCGCGCTGCCGTCCATCACGGGCGTCTCCGGCCCGTCGATTTCGACGACCACGGAATCTATCCCGCAAATGAACAGCGCCGCCATCAGATGCTCTATGGTTTGAACCTGGTTCGGGAAAGTCCCGATTGTCGTGTTCCATCTGGTTATGTCGAAAACGTTTTTATAATCGGCCGGAATCGGCCCGCCCTTTATATCCGTGCGCTTGAAAACAATCCCGGGTTTTGCGGACGGTTTTATCACGACGTTCGTCTTTGCGCCGGAATGAATCCCGACGCCTGAAAATTTTATTTCTTTTTTAAGGGAAGCCATTTCCAAAATCCGTCTTCTATCGTTGTTTCCAATGGAATGAAATCTATCCGTTCCTGGTATTCGGGCGACAGGCGAACCCAGTCTTTTTCTGTCGTGACAATATAATCGGCGCCCAAATCGCCGGCGTTCCGGATAATTTTTTCCATATCCCGCGCGGAATACATGTGATGGTCGGGAAAGGATTCGGCCCCGACAATTTCCATGCCGGCCATGCCGCCGACCGACGTAAAGAATTTTTGCGGATACCCTATGCCGGCGAACGCGAAAACGTTGCTGGAAATCCCCGGATTAACGGCCCTGTTTTTTGCCGAAAACACCGGCTTTTTATACCTTTTCGCTATTTCCGATATCCCTTGGTTTCGGTCGCCGATTATAATGACCGCATCCGCCCGGCGTATCCCGGCGCGGACGGGTTCCCGCAAAGGCCCCGCTGGCAGCATGAACCCGTTTCCGACGCCTATTTTGCCATCGAACACCAGAATGGATTTATATTTTTTAACCGTCGGATTTTGAAACCCGTCGTCCATTATTATATGTTTGCGCCCCGCTTTTTCCGCGGCGTCTATGCTTTTTTTTCTGTCGGCCCCCGTGATTACCGGAATGCCGGACGACAACAGCATCTTCGCCTCGTCCCCGCCCTTGTATCCGCGCATAACGACGACAGAACCGGAAAGCCGTTTCGCGATTTCCCGGACTATCGGGGTTTTTCCGGTACCGCCGGCCAAGAGTCCGCCGACGCAAATCACCGGTGTTTTCGGCTTTTTTTGTCCAAAATGCCGGATGATGAAAACTGTTTTTCCGACCAGCCAATAGACGGCCGACAAGGGCAAAAGCGCCTTTGACATCATATTCTTTTTCAAAAACCAGTTTGGCGTCCGCATTATTTTTTAACCTCTCCCGGCTCTATTTTCGGATGTCCGAATTCGGCGTCCAGTTCCTGCAACTGTTTGACCATTATCCGTTCCAATTCTTTGCGCGCGATTTCTATGTCGTCTTTTTTGCCGACGTAAAAGGGTTCGCCCGCCGCAAAAACCATTTTGGAAAACGGCCGGACTATCAGATATCTGTCCCACCGGTTTTGGAACCACGCATGGCTGCACGAAAAGCATACCGGAATAATCGGAGCGCCGGAAATTTTTGCAAAATACAGCGCGCCATCGTGAACGCGCATGCGCGGACCCTTTGGCCCGTCGGGCGACAGTATTATCATATTGCCCTGTTTCAATACTTTCGCGCCCTGTATCAGAACGTCCACGGCGCCCTTGCGTCCGGTAGAGCCGTAAATTCCCTTCATTCCGAACATTCTTTGGAATTTCGCCATCAGCTGGCCGTCGCGGTGCTTGCTGAATATCCCGTATCCGTGCAGAGAGAACCGCACGGCGACCGGCGACAGCATCATGGAACGACCGTGCCAGAACGTCGCAATCGCGGGCTTTCCCTTAAATTTCGTCAGGCTTGCCGCGCCGCGGTATGTCACCCGGCACGACAGGAATACCAACCAAATCAACCCGCATACCAGCGCGGCGACCGCCCACTGCACAATGGGCAGCGTGAACACCCACCGCCAAAATCTCTTCCAAATATCCAACATTACTTTAACATCCATCATGCGTTCCTTGTATTGGTTGCAAACATATCAAAAAAAATATAGTTTTTCAAGGAATCTGATACCACAGGTCTTGCCACGCGGTTTTCAATCTATTCCTATCGCCGAACAAAAGCGCGCGCAAATATTTTATGAAAAACAACAGAATCGGCTTGTAATGAACTTTGCAGAAAATCGGTTCTATACCGGTTATATCCAGAATATCGTCCGGTATCGGCGCGTCCGATTCCGATAATGCCAAATCGACCAAGGCCAGCATATCATGGGGCCGCAAGGTTTTTATATCATAAACTTCCGCACCTTCGTATTCGTCTTTATATCTTGTTTTATCACGCGGAAACGCGTGATACGTTCCGTTCCATGCGGTAAATCCGCCCGGGAAAATATCTGATACGACCGCGCTGGTTTGGACGGCGCGCGCAATATGGTACAGGCCGCCCTCGCTGCCGATGAATAATTTTGATGCGGCCAAAACATCCGGTATGCCTTTACCCATTGATAATTTCCCGCGCATGTCCAACGCGCCGGAAAGCAACGGGTCTTCGCGCGTTCCAATCTGAACGAACCCGTATTCGGCGCCATATTTTTTAACAATTTTTTCAAGTATATCGACCGGCGTCGCTTTCAACGGGTTGCCGCCGGACATGATTGCAATCTGCGGCCGGTCTTTAATCAACAGCCCCTTTTTATCATCCGCCGATATATGCGGCGTAACATTGACCCGGCCCGATAATCCGAATCCCGCAGCGATAAGCTCTACCAATCCCAAACGCCGGTCGACGCCCATTTTGTATCTGAAATAATGGACTTTGATTCCATACCGGGCCAGTTTGCGAAGCGAATTTGTGCACAGAATCTTGCGCCAAAAACCGTCCAGAACATATATCGGAAAATCCAGACCATCGTCTACGCCATGCAAAACGTCGTACATGCCCGGCCGCGCGCAAATCAAAACCGGCGCCTTTCTTTGTATGACGGCGGCGCGCGCACAGGCGCCCAGCATGACGATATCGCCGTACCCGCTGTGCCGGATAATATACAAATCTTTCAAACCCAAATCCCGCGCCGCGCCTAAACTTATGATTTTCATATTCGGTTCCTTTTATGGAATCATACATGATTTGTCCTTGACAATCAAATGGATAGATGTAGAATACGGCAACCATTGCGGGATAGAGCAGCCCGGTAGCTCGACAGGCTCATAACCTGTAGGTCATAGGTTCAAATCCTATTCCCGCAACCACCCTTCGCCTCTGCGAGGCTTCGGGTGGCAGGCCACCCGAAATGACGAGCAGCCAAAGGCGAAGGAGTGTCGCCCGAAGCTGCGAGGCAGCGAAGGGGGACTTGTATGCCGGTTGGCTTTTTGATACAATCCTTGTATGTTCTATGTTTACTTGATTCAAAGTGATAACTTTCCAGAACAACGGTATGTCGGCTATACCGCTGATTTGCAAAAACGTCTTAACGACCATAATTCCGGGTCTTCATTTCATACAAACAAATACAAACCATGGAAATTAGTGACCTATCTGGGATTTTATAATGAACAATCGGCATTGGAATTTGAAAAATACCTAAAAACGGGTTCAGGCCAAGCATTTGCAAACAAGCGCCTTTGGAAATAAAACCCGCCCGTAACGGGCGGTTTTTATTTAATCTTTCGATTATAAATTTTTGCGATTTCGGCGACCACGTTGTCTTCGGTCATATGGGTCGTGTCTATTCGCACTGCGCCGGGCATGTATTTGGCCGGCATTATTGCATTGCGCGCTTCGAACCCGTCCCGCATGGAAAGCGATTTCACCAAATCCGAAAAATTCGTGTTCGCGTCCAGTTTTATCGCGTCTTTGTATTTGCGCATAAAGCGCACCATTTCATCCGCGTCCAGCCATACGTTAACCGGCGCAAGCGGGAACAGCCACCCGCTTCCGCGGCCTTCGAATATTATGGGTTTCGTTCCGATACTGTACGGCTGCATGCGCAGAAATTCCGTGCACCATCTGGATACTTCTGGAATTTGAAACAATTTGCTTGCGCCGCGGGCGTATTTTTCGTTTTGAATCTTCGGGTCGCAGGTTATGCCCTCTATTATTCGCCAGGCCAGCGGGTCTTTCATAATCGTATTAACAATCGCCTTGTCGTAAACGGTTATTTTATTCAGTTCCATGTAAAAGCATATAGCGCGGCAAATAGCGCCCAGAGAAAATTCTTCCGCGTTGATTTTTACTTTCAGTTTTCTGGTAACGCCGGTTTTTCCGGCCCCCGAAAGCCCGCTTATGCATATTACGATTCTGCCCATGTCCGGTATTATACATACAGGAATTCGGATTGCAAATCTAATCCATCAGGCATTTTTTGACGCGCCGGTCGTCGGCGCGCATGTCTATTTGTTTGTTGCGCATCGCGTTTTCCGCATCGATTTTTTGTTTCATTAAAACAATATCGGGGTGGGAATACAGCCCCATCTGCATAATATCCAGGGCGTCGTCGAACCCGTCGCCTTCGGATACGAATATCGGCATTACCGAATTCGCGGCGGCCGCGACGGCGCGCTTTATATCGCCGGCGAAATCGTCCATAACCGACAGGTGCGCGGCTATGTGCAAATCTTCGTGTTCAAGAATCACATTGTACGCGCACGAAGCGGGCGCGTGCCGCGAATCAATCTGGACCAGAAAATCGGTGTATCCGACCGATGCGTCCACCCCGGAAAGCACCACACAGAAACCGCCCGGCACCGGGTCCGCTTCGACGACCAGCGAATATTCCTCTGCAAAAGTCGCGACAACATTGCCGTGCAGCAAGTCCATCGGGGCAAGCGGCCGTACCACGGATTTTTCCCATTCGGGAAACCGGACCGCTACATTCGGATTTTTCTTATATTGCACGCAATCGTTTGCGGCAAGGCCGCAAACAGAGCATAGAGCATAGAGCATAGAGCATAGATATATGCGTCCGGTGACAATCAAAACTTTTTTCAACAATCTCATATTGATTTTTTTTAACCTGCAACCATAGCACATAATAACCTATGCTCTATGCTCTATGCTCTATGCTCTGCGCGCAAAGCGCGCAACTAAACATTCTGTTTTTTCAGATATTCTTCCACAAATTCCGTGCCGAACTGTTTGTACAATTCTTCGGCAAGCAGCACGCTGGACCGTCCCGATTCGAACAGGCGCAAGTATGGCCCAAGTCCGCCCAGTTCCGTATTCAAAATAACAGACTCCCCGTTGACGGGTCGCGACAACAATACGCTGCGTTTCAGATTCGGATACGCCTTGCCCTGTATGAACGCCATTTCCAGCGGGTTCAGCCGCCAGTGCTCGTAATCCGCCGCATCCGCCGCGGGATTCCGGAAAAACATGACCGTCTGGGCCTGTCCGCGCACAACGTCGCCAATGCCCAGTTTGTCCAAAACGTTGGCGCGCTGGAAAGCGGCCATGTACGCCTGGCGGTTTTTGCGGCCCTCTTGCAAGCCCACTATGAAATTTTCGCGGAACATCGCGTTCTGCAACATCGGCGCGGTTTCGTCTATCATGATAAGCGACGGATTTCCGCCCGCGACCGTAATCTGGTTGATACGGTGTATCAGATACGAAATCACCGGCGCGGCCAATGTATCGTCCGATAAAATATCCGTGAAATCGAAAGTGGTCAGGCGCGAAAACAAATCCAAAGTATCGCGGCTTTCGTTGAACACCGGCCCGAATTGCAGCGGGTCGACCCATTTTTTAAGCGCGGGCCGCATGGCGCCGTCGGATGAAAAACAGCTGGTCCACAGGTTGGAAAGCTTTCTGTCCTTTATATCCAGATAATCGAAATTGACCGAAACGGCGCGCGCTATCTCGTCCAGCGAACGCGGGTCCGATTGCCCCGAAATCATCGACAGCCAGCGGCGCATAAACGCGCGGTTGCTTTCCGAATCCTCCATCTTGAACGGGTTCAGCTGGGTATGGACGCCCGTGCCTATGACGTCGGATTCTTTGGACCGCCCCTGAAAGGTCAAATATTTTCCACCGGTCGACATAGTGAATATTTCCGCGCCGCGGTTCCGGTCGAAAAAGAATGCCTTTAATTTCGGATGGCGCAGGGACTGCGCGATAAGGAATGAAAACAATGTCGTTTTGCCGCCGCCGGTCGGCCCGATGGTAAGCGTATGCGCGACCGCCCCGGGCGATTCCGACACATGAAACTGGAACTGGTACGGCGTGCCCTGGGCCGTCGGAAACACCACCAGCGGGCCCGGGCCCCAATCGCTGTTCGCGGACCCGGTCGGAACGGACGACATGGGGGTCGATACGGCCGCCGTTCTGGACAACAGTTTGAAAACGCGCGGAAACACGTCGAATCCCGGAAGTGTCGCGAACCACGAAACCCTTGTCGCGAAATTTTCAATCACCGGCGCCACACCGTGGCCGGCGCATATTTTTTTGAATTCGGCGACCGATGTTTGTAATTCCTCTTCGGTGTCTCCGAACACGATGAACAGCGGATAGTAATTCACAAGGCTTTGGTTGCCCGATATGTTTTCATCCATCGCGTGCACGGCTTCGCCCAACTGCTGCGTCACGATGTCTTCGTTCACATTGTTGGAATCCGCGCCCGAAAGGGATTGACGCACCGCCGTCTCTATCCCTGCATTTCCCAGGACTTGGAAAGAATTCATCGTTATGATTTCCGTCTGAATCGTATTTACTTCGTCAAAAAAATCCTCGTCCATATAATCGGGCGCCGTCTTGAACGAACAGCATGCCGCGATTTTTTTATCGGCGCCGCTGGAATATTTTACAAGACCGCCTTGTATGAATTCCACGGAATCGACCGTCATCAAATCATTCATTGCGGCATCCGTGCGGCGAACATGCGGCTTTGTCACGGGCGACAGTATTCGCGCGTACAGATTCGCGAAATTGTCGGCGCCGCCATGTTTCAAAACCCGTACCTGATATGCGGCAAGAATCGATTCTATGTAATTGGTGTATTGATTTATTCTGTCCAGCGCGCCCGGACCCGAAACCGACAAAACCAGATAATATTTGTTTTTGAAAATTTTCAGTCCCTGGTTGTTCCACTGGTCGTAAATTTTCTGCAAGGTCGGCTGGTCGAATTCATAATCCGTCTTGTCGGATTCCTTGTCGCGTATGGTGAAAAACCGGAATGTCGCGGCGCTGTCCTTTATCTGGTTGAACAGCTGTGTCCGCAAATCCAAAAGTTTTTCTTTTTCGGCGGTATCCTTCATCGATGTTTGAATTCCGTGAAGTTCGAACGCACGCACCATCGCGCCGTTCCGCAATCTTATCGTGGCGCCGTCGGAAAGTATAGAATCAAACGGAAGATATTCGGAATACTTCGCATATCCGAACGCCGGGAAAACAACCTTTGAAATCAACCTTGAATACATCAAAAGGATTATGAACAGCAAAAGCAGCACGGCCGCCAGAACCAGCGGCGTCATTGGAAAACTGTCGTTTACAAAATATTTCAGTATTTCGTCCATATCCTATACCACCAGACTTTCTGGTATGTTTTTCCTGAACAGTTGTATTTTCGCGGCGATTATGTTCGCCAGCTGCGGCTCTCTTTTTGAAAAAATCATTAAAATAGAATGAACAGCAATTACTGACAAAAGAAAATATAACGGGTTTGTTATTCTTACATCGTTTGTTATCGTCACTTCCAATATAAACAATGGAATCCAGATAGAAAATTGAACGAAAAAATTCAATACCGCGATGGAATAAGGCACATAAAATATGCGCGCCGGATTCGCCAAAGCCTTCAATACCTGCTGTCTCAAAAAACTTCTCTCCCCTCCTATCGGAATTATAACAAGTTCAACAATTTTCAACAACAATAAAATCAATCCCAAAGGATATGTTAAAAATCATAAAAAATACATATTTTCACACATGTTTATTATTTATAACGATTTTCAACAAATTCATAATGATCCGCAGAATTAATGCATTTTTTTGTTAAAAACTGTATTTATAATCTGTTAAAGATATTTTTAACAATACCAACATACATAACAAAAACAACAATAATATATATTATGAATTTTGATTTTTTATGTTTTGTTAAAATCAAAAATAACTTGATTTTTCAAATAAATGATATAGAATCATTCGGCAAAAGATAAAACGAGGATAAGATGAAATTTTTAAGTTCTTTGAAAGCATGGAAAAAGCGTGGCAATATAAAACAGATTCGCCGCGGAAAACAGGTTATTTTAATAGACCCTGATAAACCGAAATTCAAAGCCAAACAGGGCTTTCGGAAAAAATAAAAAACCGCATGCATGCGGTTTTTTTAATTCTCTAAAAATAATATTTCCTTACCTATTGATTTAGCATATTCTATTTCATCTTTTGTGCTGCTTCCTATATATCCGTTTTTATTCACTATGAAAACAGCATCGGATATATCTATTCTCTTTTTATGCATGATGTCCAATAATTCATGCTGTTCCGGTGTATATGCGTCTTTGTCATCGGCGGTCGGGTAAATGATGGATAAAACACAATTACCCTCTAATTCCAATCTTTCCGACCAATATCTGATTTCAGACTCAAACCTTAACGAACCGCACATTGTTATAATTTTCATAATTTGCACCTTTGATTAATTATTAAACAAGAAATGACAGATATCGCCCGGCTGCATTATATAATCGCGCCCGACCAGTTTCATTTTTCCGGCGTCTTTTACAGCGACTTCACCGCCCAGTTCCAAATAATCTTCTGCCTTAATGATTTCCGCGCGAATAAATCCTTTTTCGAAATCGGTGTGGATTTTTCCGGCGGCCTGGGGGGCGGTTGCGCCAACGGACACGGTCCATGCGTGTGCCTCTTTCGGACCGACCGTATAGAATGTCTGCAAATCAAGAAGTTTATATCCGGCTTTTATAACTTTGGACAACCCGGATTCTGAAAGCCCGATATCTTTCAAAAACATGGCACGTTCGTCCTGGTCGGACAGCGACGATATTTCCTGTTCTATTTTGCTGGAAATTACCAGTACGGGCGCTGCTGCGCCGTATTTTTGAACAACGGCGTCCGAATACTTGTTTCCATTCGCGGCAGATTCTTCATCGACATTACAAACGTATAAAACAGGTTTTTCCGTCAACAGATTAAAACCGGCGCCGTTTTCGCGTGCAGGAATACCGGCAGTCAAACCGTCTTTTATTTTTTCCGCCATGGCCAATTGCTTGATTGCGTCTTTATCCTGGCCGCGGGCTTTCTTGGTCAGATTGGCGATTTGTTTTTCAATCGATTCCAAATCGGCCAGCATCAGTTCCGTTTCTATGATTGAAATATCGTCCGCTGGGTCTATCTTTCCAGATACGTGGGTGATGTCGTCGTTTTCAAAACATCGTACGACATGAATGATTGCGTCGACCGCCTGTATATGCCCCAGGAATTTGTTACCCAACCCCTCGCCTGCGGACGCCCCTTTGACCAGACC
>Ga0082212_10004093_pt1 | contig 20377 bp, 14 predicted proteins | sample TergutNt197P3_FD_71548 | JGI IMG/M metagenome (GOLD analysis project Ga0082212, IMG submission 71548) | Neocapritermes taracua P3 segment gut microbial communities from Petit-Saut dam, French Guiana - Nt197 P3 | ecosystem: Host-associated > Arthropoda: Insects > Digestive system > Gut ... | reverse complement strand
ATAATTGGCGACATAATATTTGCAAGCGTTAAGGGATAGAATAATTCCGGAAAAATGAAGATTTCCATATCGGAAAGAGTGAACGCCGAAGAAAATTTTTCCAGCTCTCTTGCGTTTAGGGTATCGTGCGATGTTTTTGAATCCATAAAAAGTATATCTCTTATGAGGCCGCGAAATTAACAAGAAAAGTGAAGGATTTGTCCAAGTTTATAAAACAATTCATAATTCATGCGAATCATTATAAAATTTGTGTTTTTGCGGTATAATGAAATGGTTGGTTTGGAATAAGTAAAATTACTTTAAAGAAAAAAATTGTCTCATATTAAACCTTTTATGGTTTTATGAATCAAAAAGGCGAAGTTTAAGTATTATTATTTATTTTAAAATTGTAAGTATGAAAAGATTTTTATTTTTAATTGTTTGTTTACTTATTATTTCTGTGGCTTCTTTTGCACAGCCACAGTTTGGCGGTACTCCGGAAGAAATGGCCAAACGGCAGACTGAGCGTTTGACTACGGATTTAAAACTGACTGCCGAGCAGGTACCTCAGGTTGAGGCGATTAATTTGTCGATGGCTAAAGAACGTACCGAATTAATGGAAAAAGCCGGTGGTGATTTTGGTGCAATTCAGGATGATATGCAAAAGCTGAATGAGAAAACTACGGAAGCTTTGTCAAAAATCCTGACGAGTGAACAGCTGGAAACATACAAACAGTCGTCTCAGCGCAGACCTGGCGGTGGCGGCGGTTTTGGTGGTACCGGCGGTGGTGGAGGAAGACCCTGATAGAGTAGGGGAAATGATTCAAAAATTGAGAATTAGGAATTGGGAGTTATGAATTATGAATTATAAGTACTGCTTGTAGATACTTTGTTATTCAGTTACTCCGTTATTAAACCATTCAAATAAGTTTTGAATCTCACTGTTTAATAAAAAACACAGAGAATTTAGTCCTTATAGTGGCAAAAATTCTTTGTGTTTTTTATTTTTGTTATCTTGATTTTTTATATTTGAATAGATTTTTCTATATTCATCGTCGAAAAAAAAGTCCTGACTATGAGTGCAAAAAAAAATACCGGAGCGGCAAAATGTAAGGATGCGAATATTCCTTCTGATTCTACTTTGTTTGAAATTGCATGGGAAGTATGCAATCAGGTAGGCGGAATTTACACTGTTATACGTTCGAAAGTTCCGTCGGTGATTAAAAAATGGGGGAAGGAAAACTACTTTTTGATAGGCCCGTATTTTGCCGATCAGGCGGCCGCCCATTTCGACCCCGCAACAGAGTTTAACACTCCTATAGAGAAAGCAGTGTTAAAGATGAAGGAGAGCGGTTTCGATATTCATTACGGGCAATGGATTGTTTCGGGAAAGCCCAATGTTATTTTATTTAATCCATATTCGGTATTCGATAAATTGGGCGAAATAAAATATTCTATATGGCGCGATTTTCATATTTCAATACCTGACAACGATGAGCTGTTAGATAAAGTTATCGCATTTAGCTATCAGGTAAGGGAATTTTTTAAATACCTGTGTTCGCTGCAAATATGCGACAGTACGGTTATTGCACATTTTCACGAATGGATGGCCGGTTTGCCGATACCGGGCATCAGAAAAGACAACTTGAATATTAAGCTGGTTTTTACTACTCATGCAACACTTCTTGGACGGTATTTGGCAATGAACGATAGTAATTTTTACAACCATCTGCCATTTTACAACTGGGAAACCGAAGCTCAAAAATTTAATGTAAAGCCAACTGCCGAGATTGAAAGGGCATCGGCTCATGGCGCTCATGTGTTTACAACTGTAAGCGAAGTTACCGGCAAAGAATGTATGCAGTTTTTGGGAAGGGCTCCCGATTTAATCCTTCCCAACGGATTAAATATTCAGCGTTTCGAGGCGCTTCACCAGATTCAAAACCAGCACGTTCAGGTAAAAGAGCAAATCCATGAATTTGTGATGGGGCATTTTTTTCAAAGTTATTCTTTCGATCTGGATAAAACGCTTTACTTTTTTACATCGGGAAGATATGAATACTACAACAAAGGTTACGACCTGACTCTTGAGGCGCTGGCACGTCTGAACTGGAAAATGCAGCAGGCCGGTACAGATATGACTGTTATTTCCTTTTTTATTACCAAACGGCCATTCTATACCTTCGACCCCGATGTTTTGCATTCGAAAGCGCAAATTGAAGATATTCGCGGTGTTTGCGAAGAAATAAAAGAGCAGGTAGGAAAACGTTTGTACACGGAAATAACCTCAGCTGATGGATCTTATCAGTTTCCAAATTTAAGCGACATGGTTGATGATTATTTACGGCTGAAACTTCGCAGAAACGTTCAAACATGGAAAACACAGAAACTTCCGAAAATAGTTACACACACGCTTATCGACGATTCGAAAGATGAAATACTGAATTCTCTTAGAACAGCCAATTTGGTTAATAACCGCCACGACAAAGTGAAAGTGGTTTATCACCCCGATTTTATTGTTACTTCAAACCCGCTGTTTAAAATGGGTTACACACAGTTCGTCAGGGGATGTCACCTGGGAATTTTCCCAAGCATGTACGAACCGTGGGGTTACACCCCGCTTGAATGTTTAGCAAGTGGTTTGCCTTCTGTGACCAGCGACATGTCGGGGTTTGGCGATTATGTACTCAACAATATTCCCGACCGCGATAATAAAGGTTTATATATTATTGAACGTAAAGGCCGCGATTTTTATCAAGTTGCCGAAGATTTGGCCAACAGGCTTTTTGAATTCGTCCAACTGTCGCGCAGGGACAGGATTTCGCTGCGATACCGCTGCGAGGAGGCTTCGCTGCATTTCGACTGGTCGAATCTTGGAAAATATTACGACGAAGCTTACAGTATGGCAGTTACACGCTAAAACTTTATGTTATGTTACATGCTCCGATTGGTGTTTTCGATTCAGGTTATGGGGGATTGACCGTTTTAAAGGAAATTGTAAAAGTATTGCCCGAATACGATTTTTTGTACTTGGGCGACAATGCCAGAACCCCTTATGGTACGCGCTCGTTTAAAGTTGTTTATGAATACACTTTGCAGGCAGTAAAATACCTTTTCAGCCAAAATTGCCCATTAGTAATTATAGCCTGTAACACAGCTTCGGCAAAGGCGCTCCGTAATATTCAGCAGCTCGATTTGCCCGTAATTGCTCCCGAAAGGCGAGTTCTTGGCGTTATCAGGCCAAGTGTCGAAAAAGTTTCTGAAATTACAAAAACCGGACATGTAGGCGTTTTGGGCACTATGGGTACAGTTACATCCAATTCGTACCCTATCGAATTTGAAAAATGGTCGGGAGGACGGGTGAAATCGACTGTTCAGGAGGCCTGCCCGATGTGGGTGCCCATTGTTGAAAACAACGAAATTGAAAGCGAAGGAACCGGGTATTTTGTGAGGAAAAATATTCATAACATCCTTGAAAAAGACAGGAATATAGATACCCTGATTTTGGGATGTACCCACTACCCGCTGCTGCTGAATGTTATTAAAAAACATGTACCAGGGAATATTAAAATATTGGAACAGGGCGAAATTGTTGCTGAAAAATTAATCGATTATTTACAACGTCATCCTGAAATTGATTCAAAAATTTCGAAAAGCAGTAATATTGAATATCAAACTACCGAAGTAGCCCGAAACTTTGAGGAAAAAGCCACGCTTTTTTTGGGCAAGTCGGTGGAGGCCAAAAACATTAACTTATAAATTATCATGCTTGTTATCTTCATCTGCTGACTGAGGTTGTTCACTGTCAACTTCTTCATCCTCGTATTCCCAATCAAACTTTTCGCGCCTGATAATGTATTTTCGATAATACAAAGCAAGCACCACACCCGAAACAGCGCCCCACAAATGGCCTTCCCACGACACATCTGGGTTAATAGGGAACATTCCCCAAACCATTCCGCCATATATAAAAGTAACGGTAACCGAAAGGGTAAGCAAGCGCACGTCGTCGCGGATAATACCACTTATAAAGTGAAAAGCGGTCATGGCATAAATCACTCCGCTGGCGCCAATATGCCAGGCCTCGCGCCCCGACAGCCACACACAAATACCTGACAAAAGGTAGAGCTGTATAAAAATGCGGTAAGAAATACGGCGGTAAAAGTAAATCAGCATAAACATCAAGATAAAAAACGGGATTGAATTTGAAAGCAGATGATTGAAGCCTGAATGAATTAAGGGTGAAAAAAGAATACCGTATAACCCCTTTGCACTCAGCGGATAAACGCCTAATCGTACGAGTGAAATGCCAAAGGTTTGTTTCACAATTTCAATAAGCCAGAAAATAATCACAAAAGCAGTCGGAAAAATAAGACTGTGAATGAAAATTCGCTTTTCCATTTCAGTGTCAAGTTTTTTCGGATTACTCGGATAATAGTTGAAAATTTTCATTTTATTGTATTGCGAATGAGAATAGAATAAATTTTTCTATCAGTTCAAGCCTGCATTTGTAAAGTCGAGTTGTTTATCACCGTAAATATCGGTAATTTTATTCAGAATTTCATTTACTTCCGAATTTGTTTCTGCCCGCAGAAGGCTGATTTTCAGTTCTCTGAAATTAGGTAACCCGATGAAATATTTAGCAAAATGGCGACGCATCATTATAATCCCCGAACGTTCGTCATCTTTCCATTCGAGATTCATTTGCAGCTGTTCGCGCAGTACTTCCACAATTTCTTTCACTGTTGGCGCCGGCAGGTTTTCTCCGGTTTTAAGGTAGTGTTTTATTTCGCTGAACAGCCACGGTCTCCCTATGGCTCCCCTGCCTATCATTAAAGCATCTACACCTGTTTGGTTTAGCAGGGTTTTTGCTTTCTCTCCGCTGTTGATGTCGCCGTTTCCTATAATTGGAATTTTAATTTTTGGGTTGCTCTTCACTTCACCAATCAGCGACCAGTCGGCGGCGCCGGAATATATTTGTTCGCGTGTGCGCCCGTGAATGGCAAGCGCTGTTATGCCGGCATCCTGCAGACGTTCGGCTGCTTCAACAATTGGCTTGTCGTTTCCCGACCAGCCAAGGCGGGTTTTTGCCGTTACCGGAAGTTTTACGGCTTTTACTATTTCGGCGGCCATTTGCTGCATTTTTGGTAAGTCCTTCAGCATTGCGGCACCTGCCCCGTGCCGAATTATTTTTTTCATAGGACAGCCAAAATTAATATCAATAAAATCGGGGGCTGCTTCTTCTGCAATTTGAGTGGCGCGTACCATCGAATCGATGTTGTGTCCGTAAATCTGGATTGCTACAGGACGATCAAAGTCGAATAAAACCATTTTTCGCATGGTTTTATGAACATCGCGTACCAGCGCTTCAGATGAAACGAACTCGGTGTACATTACATCGGCGCCAAATTTTTTGCACATCCAGCGGAACGATTTATAGGTAACATCTTCCATTGGCGCCAAAAAAAGAGGTGTTCCTGCAATTTCAATATTTCCTATTTTAAATATTTTTGACATGCGTAAACAAATTGACGTTTATTTATATGTCTGCATTAGCAATATTTTTATTCAAAATCGGGGTAAAGTAAGTATTTTTTTCTAATGTCCTTGTATTTTGTCAGCTCCGGTTGCCAGCTTTGCACAATTTCATCTTCTGTTTTACCGGCTTTAATTTGCTTTAAAACCTCATCGGTTCCGGCAAGTAAATTAAACCAGCTTTCGCGGGTTATAAAGTCTTCTTTTTTCTCAAACTGCTGATAAAAATCCAAGAAGAACTTCAGAGTAAATGTTTTAATTTCAGTTAAATTTCTTAAATCAACACCAAAACACGTTTTCCCTTTGTGTAAAGGATTCGTAGCTATTCCGGGCATATCAACAGGTGTAAACTGGAAATCACCAAAATTGGGGTTTAAACCTCCAAGCACCTGAAAAGGAAATTCGGTACCGCGGCCAACACTTATGCTGGTAGCCTCAAAAAAACAAAGCGACGGGTATAGCCTCACCGACAAATAGTTAGGAAGGTTTGGCGAAGGTTTTACCGGCAGTTGATACGGTGTTAAATGCGTGTAACCCAAAACAGGAATTACGGTTAAATCGCATTTGTTTCGGGCTTTTGTCCAGCCCTCCCCGTTAATCATTTTTGCAAGCTCGCCAACCGTGCAACCATGCACCACCGGAATAGGATTCATTCCCACAAACGACTGAAATTCAGGCTTCAGAACCGGTCCTGCAACGTAATCGCCGTTTGGGTTTGGCCTGTCTAGAACAATTAGCGGGACATTATTTTCGACGCAGGCTTCAATTACTAAATGCAAAGTCGATATGTAAGTATAAAAACGACAGCCAACATCCTGAATATCAAAAATAATTACATCAAGTCTGGCTAATTGTTCAGGTGCAGGTTTCCGCGTTTCGCCATATAACGAAACTACCGGAATTCCTGTTTTTTGGTCTTTGCCATCGCGAATTTCTTCACCTGCAGCGGCTTCGCCGCGATATCCGTGTTCCGGAGCAAAAATTCCGGCTATTTTAATTTCATGCTGAACGAGAAAATCAACTAAATGTTCCTGTCCAACCATGGAAGTATTGTTTACAACCAGTCCTGCTTTTTTGTCTTTTAGCATGGGCAAATAAACGTCAAACCTTTCCGCGCCTGTTTTTATTGCTGTTGTTTCTGTTTGGGCCAAACAGTTAACTGCGGCTATCAGAAAAATGAATATAAAATATTTTGCCATAGAAAAAAAAATAAAAATATTTGCAATTTACATTTTATTTGTTGAGCAGACAATAACAGCCTTTTGAAAATAATGTTATTATTACACTTTCTAAATACACAACATGTTAATGAGATGATTAATATCAAAAGCATAATTCTTATTGTTTCCCTTTCGCTTGTGATATGCATGAATGAAACTTGTGCTTCGGAACCGCCTTTTTTGCAATTTCTCGATGACCCCTGGGTAAACATGCAATTAGAAAAAATGTCGCCGGAAGAAAAAATTGCTCAATTGATGATGTTAACCGCATATCCAAAACAAGATGAAGAGTCGAAATTAAAAATGCTGGAACAAATCAGAAATTATAAACCCGGCGGCATTCTGGTCATGCAGGGAACTCCTGTTAAAACAGCTACATGGATAAACGAATTTCAGGAAAACTCAAAAATACCGCTGTTGATTGCGATTGACGGTGAATGGGGCCCGGCCATGCGAATCGACAGCACGCTGCAGTATCCTTCGGCACAAGCCGTTGGCGCAATTCAGGACTCAGCTCTTATTTATCAAATGGGGTTCGAATTTGGACAACAGTTAAAGCTAATGGGAATCCAAATGAATTTTGCGCCTGTGGCCGATGTAAACACCAATCCGGATAATCCGGTCATTAACTTCAGATCGTTTGGAGAAAACCCTGTTAATGTTGCCGAAAAAGCATGGTTTACAGCCAAAGGCATGCAGGATGCCGGAGTAATTCCGGTTGCCAAGCATTTCCCCGGGCATGGCGACACGCATACTGATTCGCATAATACACTGCCGGTACTTAACCATTCGAAGGCAAGATTAGACTCAATTGAAACGTTTCCTTTCAGGTATCTTGCCGAAAAAGGGATTTCAGGGATTATGACTGCGCATCTTAATGTGCCTTCAATTGATAATTCGGATACACCTTCATCGCTTTCCTATGAAATAGTTACCAACTATCTGAAAAAAGAAATAGGATTCTCAGGGTTAGTGGTGATCGATGCCATAAACATGCAGGGGGTAACGACAAAAGACGGGAACACCGAACTGAAGGCGCTGCTGGCAGGCAATGACTTGATTGAGTTTGTTCCCGATATCCGGAAAGCTATTGAATCAATTAAAAATGCTGTTGCGAAAGGAGAAATTTCTATAGACGAAATAGAGGCAAAATGCAGAAAAATACTTGCCGTTAAAAGATGGGCGAATTTAGATACATACGAACCTGCCAATATTAATGAGCTGACAAAAAATTTAAATTCACCATATTACGAATTAACCGTAAGAAAACTTATCAGGGAGTCATTTATTGTTTTAAATAATTCGAACAATATTTTACCCGTCGAAAATCTTGGCTCGCTCAAAATTGCTTCGGTTGTTATTGACACAGCCAAAGTAAGCCCCTTCCAAAAAATGCTCGATAATTATTCCGAACTTGATCATTTTTCGATTAGTAAAACCGCTTCGGAACGGGAGTTGGCCAATTTGCTGGCTAAACTCAAAAACTACAACATGGTAATACTTGGCATTTGCGGTATAAATATTTATCCGGCCGGAGAATACGGAACAACCGAAATACAGCGAAAAACGGTTTCAGAAATTATTAAAGGGAACAATACGGTTACGGTTTTCTTTGGAAATGCGTATGCACTGAAACATTTTGAAAATATTAGACAATCAGCCGGGCTGATTATGGCTTACCAAAAATTACAATACACGCAGGAACTGGCTGCGCAGTTAATATTTGGCGCCTTTGCCGCAAACGGTAAACTTCCGGTTTCGGTCGATACGAATTTTAAAGCAAACGATGGCCTTTCGGTAAAAGAAAATAATAGCCTGTCGTACACTATCCCTGAGGAGGTCGGAATTGATTCGGAAACTCTGAAACAAAAAATAGATTCGATAGCTATGAGTGGGATAAATGCCGGAGCTTATCCGGGTTGTCAGGTTTTATTTGCCAAAGACGGAAAAGTTTTTTTTCATCAGTGTTATGGTTTCCAAACGTATGAAAACCGCATACCTGTTGAAAAGGGAAATTTATACGATTGGGCGTCGCTTACAAAAGTTGCCGGCCCTTTGCCTGCGTTAATGAAGCTTGTTGACGAAAATGAAATTAAAATTAGCGATCCGCTCAGTAAATACTGGCCTGATTTTGCCAATTCAAACAAAAAAAATATAACCATTAGAGAAGTGCTTGCCCATCAGGCACAGTTGCCGGCTACTATCAGCATGTGGAATATAGCTTTGAATCCAGATAAAACTTTAAATCCGCAAATTTTTAAAGATGCCCCTTCCGATAGTTTCAATGTACGTGTTTCGCAAAATTTATACATGAACCGGAATTTCATAAAAACAATGTACGACACTATTCGGGACTCAAGACTGCGCCCACAAAAAAGATATGAATATTCCGACCTCGGCTTTATTTTGTTTCCTGAAATAATTTCACGGTTAACCGGTCAAAATTATGAGGATTATCTGAAAAAAACATTTTATCGGCCAATGGGCGCATACTCAATAACTTATAATCCTTACAATTTTTATCCGTTAGAATGGATTCTACCCACAGAAATGGATTATCCTTTCAGAAAAGAGGTAGTTCGTGGTTTTGTACACGATGAAAATGCAGCCATGATGGGCGGAATATCAGGAAATGCGGGGCTTTTTGGAACAACCAACGATTTGGCTAAACTATTCCAGATGTATCTGCAAAAGGGATCGTACGGAGGGAAAAGATATATTTCAGAGAAAACGGTGAATGAATTTATCCGCGTTCAGTTCCCCGGAAACGGCAACAGGCGGGGACTTGGTTTCGATAAACCTAACCTCAACAATACAGGAAACAGTTTAAGCAACACTTATCCTGCAATAAGCGTAAGCAAAAACAGTTTCGGGCACAGTGGTTTTACAGGTACATTTGCATGGGCTGACCCTGATTACGGATTGGTTTATATTTTCATGTCGAACCGGGTTTACCCAACCCGCGAAAACCAGAAAATATCCGATTTAAATATACGCTCGGCAATGCTCCAGGTAGTTTACAACAGTATCTTGAAAAAGTAACATGATTGTATTAAAAAATGTTAATAATTTTTCTTTCCTTCTTTTTTAATTATTTAAGTATAAATTTACAAAAACTTATTCGTTAATAATAATCATATAAAATTAATAGTTATGGAGCGTAAAATAACATTCAACGAACTACGTAAAATTAAAGACAGTTTGCCTGACGGTTCAATCAAAAAGATAGCGCAGGAATTTTTAGTCAGCGAAGAAACCGTCAGGAATTATTTTGGAGGCGCTAATTACTCAAAAGGAACAGCAGTAGGAATTCACATAGAACCGGGCCCAAACGGAGGGATAGTATTGCTTGACGACTCGGCCATGTTAGACAGGGCATTGGAATATGTGGATCAGAAACAATCATAACAAAAAGAAAACACATTTTTTACAGACTATTGTAATTGTACACTTATCCTAATTTCTAATTAAAAACACAAAGAGGGGGATGCAGCAATGCTCCTCTTTTTTGTGTTTTGAGGCTAAATCAGTTGAATAATTTTTAAAATTTATTTCTAAATGTACAATGAGTAAGCAGTCGTTTAATTTGCGGCCGTAAATATTTTTATTCACTTTTTTAGTTTTCGTTCCGACAACAAATTCTGTAGGGCAAACATTTCATCGCGCAGTCGAGCGGCCTCAATGAAATCGAGTTCTTTTGCTGCGGCCTGCATTTGTTTTTTTGTTTTTTCAATTGCTTTTTCCAATCCTTCGGCGCTCATATACATAACTACCGGGTCGGCAGCAATATTAGGCTGATACACTTTCTCCGCATAAACAACATTTTTATCGCTGCGAAATTCATATCCAATAATTTCGCGTGTTGGTTTTATAATCTGGGTTGGGGTGATATTATTTTCCTCGTTGTATTTCAGCTGTTTTTCGCGGCGATAGTTTGTAGAGTCTATTGTTTTTTGCATCGAATCGGTAATTTTATCGGCATACATAATCACCATCCCGTTCAGGTTTCGGGCCGCACGTCCTGCCGTTTGGGTAAGCGAACGCTCCGAACGGAGAAAACCTTCCTTATCGGCATCGAGTATTGCAACTAACGAAACTTCGGGCAAATCCAATCCTTCGCGCAAGAGGTTTATCCCCACCAGTACATCAAAATCACCTTTTCGAAGCTGTTCCATTATTTCAATACGTTCAAGAGTCTCTACATCCGAATGAATGTATCTGGTTTTAACGCCTATATTTACAAGATATTTTGAAAGTTCCTCAGCCATACGTTTGGTTAAAGTGGTAACCAGCACTCGCTCATTTCTTTCGACTCGCAAATTTATTTCGTGCATTAAATCATCAATTTGGTTGGTACTTGGTCTTACGTCAATTACCGGATCCAACAATCCTGTTGGGCGGATAATTTGTTCCACCACCACTCCGTCGCATTTAGCTAATTCGTAGTCGGCAGGAGTGGCGCTTACATAAACTACCTGTTTTGTGAGGCTTTCAAATTCCTCAAATTTTAGCGGGCGGTTGTCGATAGCCGCAGGAAGGCGGAAACCATATTCAACCAATGTAACTTTTCTTGAATTGTCGCCGCCGTGCATTGCCCTTATTTGAGGAATGGTTACGTGGCTTTCATCAATAATACAAAGGAAATCATTCGGAAAATAATCGAGCAGGCAGAACGGGCGTGTACCGGGGAGGCGGCCGTCGAAATAGCGGGAATAATTTTCTATTCCGGGACAATAACCCAACTCCCGCATCATTTCCATATCGTATTCAACACGTTCCAAAATACGTTTAGATTCGAATGGTTTGCCAATTTCCTTAAAATATTCCACCTGCTTTACCAAATCGTCCTGAATGTTGCGGATAGCTGAATTTAAACGCTCTTTTGTAGTAACAAATATGTTGGCCGGATAAATTTTTACATTATCAAAACTGTTGGTTTGCTGTCCTGTAAGTACATCTAAACCGGTAATTTCCTCGATTTCGTCGCCCCAGAAAACAATGCGGATTGCTGTGTCGGCATAAGCAGGATAAATATCGACTGTATCGCCTTTCACCCTGAAATTTCCGCGTTGAAAGTCAGTTTCGCTGCGCGAATACAGCGCATCGACCAACTGCCTCAGTATGGCATTTCTCGAAACGTTCTCCCCAACTCTTACTTCAGTAGTATTTGCGTTAAAATCGTCAGGATTTCCGATACCGTATAAACACGAAACCGACGAAACCACAATTACGTCGCGGCGGCCCGAAAGCAGCGAAGAAGTTGCGCTCAAACGCAGTTTTTCAATATCCTTGTTTATTGAAAGGTCTTTTTCAATGTAGGTATCGGTTGTTGGAAGATAGGCTTCTGGCTGATAATAATCGTAATACGACACGAAATATTCAACAGCGCTGTCGGGAAAAAACTGTTTCATTTCTCCGTATAACTGGGCGGCCAGGGTTTTGTTATGGCTTAAAATTAAGGCAGGCCGTTGCACGTTCTCTATTACATTGGCCATAGTAAAAGTCTTCCCCGATCCGGTAACGCCTAACAGGGTTTGAAACCGTTCGCCGTTTTTAACGCCTTCGGCCAATTGCCTGATTGCTTCCGGCTGATCGCCGGTGGGTTGATAATCGGATACTACTTTGAATTGCATGTAACAAATACCCTGGTTAGCCTTTCAAAAACGGTAGCAGTTCTGCAACAATTTCATCAGGGATATCTTCCTGCAGGTTATGTCCGCCGGGCATCCCTTTGCTGGTGACATTTACTGCGTATTCTTTCCATGCCTCTGCAACATCGAAAATACGTCCTATTGCGCCGCGTTCGGCCCATAGCGCCAGGAGCGGACAGCGTATGTGGTTTCCATTTTCAATATCTGTTTTATCATACTCCAGGTCAATTGAAGCCGCAGCCCGATAATCTTCGCACATGCCGTGGATATTGGCGGGATCGCGCCGAATACGGGAATACTCTTTCTGAATATCGGTTACGGCACGCTCAGCTGTAGCATCGTTGGTAGCTTTCAGCTCGTTTTCGGGTACAGGGGCGGGACGAAGGTAGCTGAACCAGTGATAATATGCCTGAACGAAAGCAAGATTTACATTGGTGTAATGATAGTGCGTAGGCACTATATCAATAGCGGCGACATGTGTTATTTTGTCAGGATAATCAAGAGCCATACGGTGAGCAACGCGGCCGCCACGATCCTGACCTACCACCGGAAACGAATCGAACCCAAAATGTTTCATCACCTCTACATTGTCGAGTGCCATGGCGCGTTTTGAATAATTAGAATGATTATCTCCGTCAGGCGGCTTGCTGCTGTCGCCGTAACCGCGCAGGTCAGGCGCCACTATTGTGTAATGCTCGGCCAGCAGTGGCGCCATAAGCCGCCACGTGATGTGGCTCATGGGCGCTCCGTGCAGCAATAACAGAGGCGGGCCATCTCCTCCTGTTACAAGATTGATTGATGCGCCTGATGTTTCCACTGTCATGCCCTTGAAACCGGGCGGGAAAAATCGTGTTGTGTTGTCGGGCTGTTGTGTTTCAACTGATTGTGCGGCGGTAACCGCATGACCAGCCGCAATAGCCGCGGCCGAATACTGAAGAAATGTACGCCTTTTCATAAAACCTCTTATATTTATTTTGAGTAATTATCTCTTTCTAAAAATATCCCTGATGCGATTCCAAATCGGTTCTGCTCTGGGGCTCTGATCTGTTTCAACTTGTTGCTGGTTGTCGTTATTTTTACCGAAAATTTGGGCAAAATCAAACGGTATCCATTCTATTTCGAGTATTTCTTTGTAATCGGGCAATTCGAGCATGGCCAAGTATTCAGGAGCGGGTTCGTTGAATGTGCTGTACTGCATGTTTCTGAATTTTGAATCGCTGTATGTTTTAGCAAAGAATTTGCCAACGATTGGTAAAGCCATGTATGCCCCCTGTCCGTATGTTGTTGTTCTGAATCGCACACGAGGATCGTCGGCGCCTACCCAGCAGCCTACAACAAGATCGGGCGAAATGCCGATAAACCATCCGTCTGAATTGTCCTGTGTGGTACCTGTTTTTCCTGCAAAATCGCCCTGTATGCCATAAACCGAGCGTATGCCTCGTCCGGTTCCGTTATCTACAACAGCTTTCATCATTTGAATCAACATTCTGCAGTTCTCAGGCGATACCACAGGCCGTGTTTTCGGCTCATAGCTGAAAGTTTTGAGTACATTGCCGGCATTGTCAGCAATTTCAACAAGATAATTTGTTTTAATAGGAATTCCGTCGTTTACAATTCCGGCAAAAGCTTCTGCTATTTCTTTTAACGAAATCGAAGCTACGCCAAGAGCCAGGCTCGGATAAGCAGGCAAATCGGCCGAAATTCCCAAATCTTTTGCAACATCTATGGTTTTCGAAATACCGGTATCAAACAAGATATCAACCGAAACCGTGTTTATCGATTTTGCCAGAGCCCCTTTCATTGTGTAGTAGCCGCCGTATTCATCGTTCGAGTTTCGCGGCGCCCAACCTTGATATTCGGAATATGTTTTATACCGGTTTTCAAAATATTTGTCGGGGCTTACTCCGTTTTCCAAAGCAGCAAGGTACACAAAGGGTTTAAATGCCGAGCCGGTTTGTCTTGGCGAAGTAACATGGTCGTACTGGAAAAACCGAAAGTCTATCCCGCCTGTCCAAGCTTTTAGTTCTCCTGTATGGGGATTAATAGCTATGAATCCGGTGTTCAGCAGTTTCAGGTAGTGCTTAATGGAGTCGAGCCGTGTAATTTCGGAATCTTTTATTCCGTTCCATGTAAACAGTCCGGTATGAATAATTTCTTCAAGATTGATTTCTGTTTGTTGAGTTTGCGATTTCAGGCGTCTCAGGGCTGTTTCAATAATTCCGGGCTCTTCCCTGAAAATATCGCGCCCCCTCCAGTGATTGTCGAAAACATTTTGCAGGTCTTTCATATATTCTTTTACCGACTGCTCGGCATAATACTGAAGGCTGTAATCGACAGTGGTTTTAATTTTCAGTCCGTCGGTAAATAGGTTATACGACTTACCTTCATTATTTGTGTTATTACGGCACCATTCGAGCAGCTCAGGTTTCAGCATTTCAAGAAAATATGGGGCAGGCCCCTGGTTGTAAGAAATAACGTTGTATTTAAGTTGCAGTGGCTCGGCTTTGTATTTTTCAGCTTCTTCTAACGTTATGTGCTTGCCTCCGACCATTTGATCAATAACTACATCGCGGCGTTTTTGAGCCTGTTCGGGGTTTAGGCGTGGATTGTAGAAAGTATTGGCTTTTAACATTCCCACCAAAACGGCAGCTTCGGGTATGGTAAGGCTGGCGGGCGATTTCGAGAAAAAGCGTTCGGCTGCCACTTCAATCCCAAATATATTTTCAGAAAATGGAACAGTATTCAAATATAAAACAAGAATTTCATGTTTGGTGTAAATTCGCTCAAGACGGTAAGCAATTATAGCTTCGCGAAGTTTGTTTGCAGGCATTAAAATAGACCCCTTGTTTTTGCGTGGAAAGAGGTTTTTTGCAATTTGCTGGCTTAATGTGCTTCCGCCGCCGGCGGACTTATTCTGCAATAAAATCGACTTTATCAAAACCCGCAAAAGTGCAATTTCGTCGATGCCTCGGTGTTCGTAAAAGCGTGAATCTTCAGTGGCAATCAGCGCGTTGATAACGTTTGGAGAAATTTCATCGAATGTAACGTTGCTGCGGTTTTCTATATAATAGCGCCCAAGTAATTTCCCATCGGCCGAAAAAACTTCCGAAGCAACCGGAGTGTTTATCTTTTTTAGTTGATACGACGAAGGTACCGGCCCAAGCACACCAAGGAAAACAAGGATAAAAAACAAAACGCCAAATAGAAACAAAATAACAGCCAGTTTGAAGGCAAAGCCCCAAAAACTTACTTTACTGCCTTTTTTTACCGAACCTGCGCGCGCATTTTTTGTAGCCATAATTATTATAATCTACAAGTTATGGAACAAAGATAATAGAAATTAGGATATGACAAAAAAAGACGAGGCTTTACGCCCCGCCTTAAATGTTTTCACAACGGAATAATAGGGTATGGAAAATTATTAGGGCTGTATTTAATCTGTCAAAGATACAATTTTGAAAGCAATTCACAACTATATATCGCTGAAATACATTGATTTAAATTTACAATTTAGACACATTAATATTATTGGTCGAAAAACTGTAATTTCTTTTTTGAGAAACCGTGTTGAATTTTTTTCTCGTTTTTTTGTAATTAATCGGAAAACACATACATTTGTTTGCGTAACCAATACAGAGCGCCTATGGATAAATAACAGAACTATTGAAACACTACTCGGTTATATTAACCGGCTTACATAAAAAGCGTTAAGTTTTTTCTTGTATTCGAAATTTCGACATTTCAAAGCAACCAAGAATAAGGCATAAACGCTCACGTTTATAGCGTGGGCTTTATTCAATTATTTGGTTGCAAGGTCGTCGAAAACCTCGAATACAGATAAAGTTATTGTCCCACGTTTTTTTATGTCTATATATCAAATTAAAATAACTGCTGAAGGGGCACGGCACAAAAAACAAATTTTTATTATGAAAAGATTATTTTTTATCGCAGCCCTTGCAATAGCGGCTGTATTTACCTCATGCGGCGGCGGCAGTGGAAGCGGTGGCAGTAATAGTTCCGCCAAAATAAAGATGACGACTGAACAAGGCGACTATTTTAGTTTTAGATTATCCGGAAGCGGTACGGCAACGGTTGATTGGGGCGATGGCTCGGAAAAAGTTACACTGACGCTTAACGAAAGTGGATACGGTGTAGAATTCAGTCATACTTATCCGAATGCGACTATACGTACCATTAGCATAAATGGAGATAATATTACGAAGTTGGATTGTTCGTATATAACAAGTTTGGATGTAAGCAAAAACAGTGCGCTGATAAGTTTGAGTGTCTATGGTAGTTCATTAACAAGTTTGGACGTGAGCAAAAACAGTGCGCTTACAGAATTGAGTTGCTACAATAATCAATTAACAAGTTTAGATGTAAGCAAAAACAGTGCGCTGACAACATTGTATTGCTACTCTAATCAATTAACAAGTTCTGCGCTAAATGCGTTATTTGGAACGTTGCACAGTAATGCAGGAAGTAAAACCATATACATAGGATATAATCCCGGTACAAGCGATTGCGACCAAAGCATAGCAGAGAGAAAGGGTTGGCGTTTTCCTTATTAACTGATAAAGTAATATATCAATTGTAAATAACAATAAAATGGCGCATAGTTCGGCAAGCTCACTAACCTGTGCGCCTTTTTTTACTTGTAACTCGTAACTCTGTAACTTGTAACTGTTCTTTTCGGCACGGTTTTTGTGATCATTTTAATAGCGGCAATTTCTTGTCGCTTGCCGTAGGCGTGGTTTTTCTCAACGTAAAAAAATAAAATATGTAAAAAATAATAAAATAACTATTTTTTTCAAAAAAATCACCTATATTTGTAGGTTTGTCTTAAAGTCGCCTTTGAGACAATTGAAGTATTATTTATAAATCATTAAAAAAGAGATTATTACTATGACAAAAATTGACTTTTCGAAGTATGGGATTACAACCGCGAAGGAGATTATCTATAATCCTTCCTATGAAGAACTTTTTCAAGCCGAGATTGACCCTAAAAATGAGGGATTTGAAAAGGGTAAATTAACTACTACCGGAGCCGTTTCAGTAGATACCGGTATTTTTACCGGACGTTCTCCTAAGGATAAATACTTTGTAAAAGACGAAATTACCGATAAAAATATGTGGTGGGACGGCGTTATTAACCGCCCTGTTGATGCAAACGTATGGAACCATTGCAAAAATTTGGTAACAGAACAGTTAGCTTCTTCCGATAAATTGTATGTGGTTGATTGCTTCTGCGGAACAAACACTGATACCCGTATGAAAATCCGCTTTATTATGGAAGTTGCTTGGCAGGCTCATTTTGTTACCAATATGTTTATTCGCCCTTCGCACTACGAACTTGCGAATTTCGGCGAACCCGATTTTGTAGTAATGAACGGCTCGAAAGTAACTAATCCTCAATGGAAAGAGCAGGGTTTAAACTCCGATGTATTCGTGTTATTCAACCTCGGACAACGAATGGCTGTTATCGGCGGCACTTGGTACGGCGGCGAAATGAAAAAAGGTATTTTCTCGCTTATGAACTTCTTCCTGCCGTTAGACGGAATTGCTTCTATGCACTGCTCCGCTAATGTTGGCGAAGACGGCGATGTAGCCATATTCTTCGGCTTGTCGGGTACAGGAAAAACCACCCTTTCAGCCGACCCGAAACGCTACCTTATTGGCGATGACGAACACGGCTGGGACGCTCACGGCGTATTCAATTACGAAGGCGGTTGCTATGCTAAAGTTATCGACTTGTCCGAAGAAAACGAACCTGATATTTGGAGAGCCATACAACGCGATGCTTTGCTGGAAAACGTTACCGTTAACGAAGACGGCACTGCCGACTTCTCAAAAGAAGTTTCGAAAACCGAAAACACCCGCGTTTCGTATCCAATATACCATATCAATAAAATCGTTCTTCCTTCAAAGGCAGGACACGCTTCAAAAATTATCTACCTGAGCGCCGATGCATTCGGAGTATTGCCACCCGTATCGGTACTGGACGAAAAATCTGCTCAATACCATTTCCTTTGCGGTTATACTTCAAAATTAGCCGGAACAGAACGCGGTATTACAGAGCCGGTTCCTTCATTTTCGCCTGCATTTGGCGAAGCATTCCTGACACTGCACCCGACTATTTATGCTAAAGTGTTAGCAGATAAGATGAAAGAACATAATGCTAAAGCATACTTAGTTAACACCGGATGGAACGGCACAGGAAAACGTATTTCCATCAAAGACACGCGCGCTATCATTGATGCTATTCTTGATGGTTCTATCGAAAAAGCAGAAAAAATACATATTCCTATTTTAAACCTGTATGCGCCAAAATCATTGGCTAATGTAGCCGATATTCTTGATCCGCGCAGCACATATACCAACGTTTCGGATTGGGAAGAAAAAGCAAAATCGTTGGCTGCTAAATATATAAAGAACTTTGAACAATACTGCGATACGGAAGCCGGCAAGGCATTAATTCCTTCCGGACCGCAGTTGTAAATGCAGTAAATATTACAGTTATAAATAAAAAACATCCGTTAATAGCGGATGTTTTTTATTTGTACTAAAGTGCTAATCATTACTTCAACTTTTCAAGCGCAGACGATATTCTTTTTATCGCCTCAACTAAAAGATTATCGGCTGTAGCGTATGAAAGTCTTATGCAATTGGGTGCTCCGAAAGCGGTTCCTCCAACAGTTGCTACAAGAGCTTTTTCAAGAAGATAGGTAGCCAAATCGTCTGAGTCGCCAATAACTGTTTCTCCATCACTTTTTCCCAAATAATAAGATATATCGGGAAAAACATAAAAAGCTCCTTGTGGCTTTCTTGTTTTTATATTTTTTAAATTTTCAAGAAGACTACATATAAGGTCGCGGCGACGACGAAAAGCTTCACGCATTTCTGCTTGTTCGCCGCTCGAGACCGAAAGAGCTGCCAAAGCTGCTCGTTGCGCAATAGTACACACGCCGGAGGTAAATTGCCCTTGAAGTTTGTCGCAAGCCTTAACAATCCAAAGCGGAGCTCCAATATATCCTACTCTCCATCCTGTCATCGCATAAGCTTTCGAAACTGCATTCACGGTTATGACTCTATCGTAAATATTACTGAACGAAGCCATGCTTACATGCTCTCCTTCAAAAATTATATGTTCATAAACTTCATCGGATATAACAAATACGCCTTCATGTTTTTCAATAACTGCAGCTAACTTGCTCATCTCTTCTCTGCTATAAACCATTCCTGTCGGGTTTGAAGGCGAATTAAGGATAACAAGCCGGGTTTTTTCAGTTATAGCGGCTTCAAGTTGTTCGGGTTTTACCTTGAAATCATTTTCTACGGTTGCATTAACAACAACAGGAATTCCTTCAGCCAATTTTATCTGATCGTAATAACTTACCCAATATGGAGCAAAAATTATAGCCTCATCGCCGGGATTGATAATTGAAAGAATAACGTTAATCAACGAGTGTTTACCTCCGACTGATGCAATAATTTGGCTGGGCGAATAATCCAACCCATTTTCCTTTTTGAACTTTACTGATATAGCTTCTCTCAAATCGTTATATCCAGACACAGGGGGATATTTCGAAAAATTGTTGTCAATAGCCTTTTTAGCGGCTTCCTTAATATAATCGGGAGTGTTAAAATCCGGCTCGCCAACACTTAAACTGATAACGTCTAATCCTTGGGCGGCCAATTCTCTGCTTCTTTGCGTCATAGCAAGCGTTGCTGACGCTGCCATCAATTTTACTCTGTCTGATAAAAATTCCATAATTTTATAAAGTTAAAACTACAATAATATGAAAAAAAATTATAATTGATAATAACTTGTGTATTTTATAGAATATTAAACTTTTTAAACAACGCTGCGTTTGAAGATAGATTATCTTGATGTTATTCCTATGAGGAATTAAATCGCATTAATCATTTCATCGCCTTTCTTTTTGGCGTCTTCAACAAGTTTTGCGGCTCTGCTGTCGGCTTCCTGCTCAA